>JGI11944J13513_1000334_pt1 | contig 49142 bp, 56 predicted proteins | sample TerdegcoTASludge_FD_13513 | JGI IMG/M metagenome (IMG submission 13513) | reverse complement strand
GCTGATCCCTTTATTAAAAAGTGCATTGACATCCCCTGGTATAAGTTCGAGGATCCGGTTAAAACACTCGACAGATTCCTGGTGCCTGTCGATCTCCGCAAGAGCGGAACCTTTGTTGCTTAATGCATGAAGATTGGTCGGATCTATCTCAAGGACCATGTTAAAACAGGGAATAGCCTTACTATACCGGCCCATAAAAAAGTAGTTTATTCCCATATAGAGCCAGTACCGGGGATCTTTATCGTTTAATTTGAGGGCTTCCTCAAAGGCCTCAACTGCTTCCTGGTACCGGATGAGGTTCATAAACGCAAGGCCTTTCTGGAAATATATCTCCTCATCAACCGGATTTAGTGCGGATGCCTTCTCAAAATAGTGAATTGCGTCTTCAAATTTCTGATTTGTGGCATAACGGATACCTTCAGACTTCCAGCGTTCTGCCTCCTTGTCACTGATAGTATCGACCATAGATCATCCTGATTCCGGTATCACATGATTGCCCGCAGAGTGCATTAAAGATATTCATCAATTCTTCCGTGTAGTTCATCTTCGGAGAGGAAAAAATATTGTTATGGATATCATCCGGCAAAATCCGGATACGTATGGATATGTATTGAAGGGTAGCAGAAAAGTCTGGAATGATCTGCCGATATTATTCCTTGCACTCATTCCGATGGTGATCATTGTGCCTGTCCTGCCCTCTGACCCATCAGCACGACCAGTTATTCTACTATTTCTGACACTTCTTTTCATTACTGGCATATATGGTATGAGGGGTAACCGCCGGAGGTTTTTACTCTCATGCATACTGGCCCTGATTGCCACAGAGACATTCTGGGTGTCTGTCTGGCCGGCGGCATCCTCTCTCTTTCTGCCCGCAGAGTTTTTTCTTCTCCTCTTCCTGGGTCACCAGGCAGGATACCTGTTTCAGGAACTGGTAACCTCTGAAGGCGGGATAATGGATATTTTAAGTGGAACAACCGCCCTGCTCATGACCGGGGGGATTATGCTTGGCACAAGTTTGCACCTCTCCGGATGGGTAAGCAGAACCGCAGTGTATGATCCTGCTCTTCTTCACAGTTCCTTTGCGAAAGCGATACCTGAAGGCGTCCTTCTTCTTATTCGTGGTGGTGAGAGCTCATTTGGCTCATCACCCCTGACAACGGTACTGCTTATGATCGGTGCTGTATGCGGATTTTTACTTCTGGCACTCTCCGCAGGAAAAATCGCAGGGTATTGCGGAAAAAACAGAGGGGAAATTACCCGTCAAGATGAAGCATCCCGGTAAATACCGTATCTGCGGGACCTTTCATGAAGGCTCCATCTTTTATGGTGATAGTTAGAGGCCCGCCGATAGTCTCCACCTCGACAACAGGACCGGTTTTAGAGAGGCGGTACGCGATTGCAGCTGAGGCCGTGGCACCGGTCCCACAGGAGAGTGTCTCCGCTTCGACGCCCCGTTCAAAGGTCCGGATCTGAATCGAATTTTCTCCGGTTATCTCCACAAAATTCACGTTTGCTCCGGATGGGAAGAATTGGCTGTGCCTGATTGGAGGGGCCATTTTTATGAGATCAAGGGAGTCGAGATCCCTGACAAAGATGACTGCATGAGGGACACCGGTATTGACGGCAAATACTTCGTACCCGTTGATTATCTCATGAAAATCACCTTTCCCTTTGGCCGGTATCCCCGGACTTTCATATATGGGCGGTGTCATCTCCACTTCTGCCATAAAGTCGCCGTCCTCATCATACTCCATCCTAACCATGACCGGTCCGGCAAGAGTCTGGATAGTACAGGGGCTTTTCACATATCCGGCATCAAAGGCGTATTTGGCCAGGCACCTGATGCCATTCCCGCACATCTCTGCCTCACTCTCATCAGGCTGGAAGAGGCGCATCCTGATACCATCGTTCGATTTCAGGAGAAACAGAACACCATCCCCACCAATCCCGAACTTTCTGTCACAATAGACTGCAGCAAAATGACCTTTCATGTCATCAGGTATTTTTTCACCTGCGTACTCGTCGATCAGGATAAAGTCATTCCCGTTTCCGTGGAGTTTGACAAATGGTATTTCCATGTATAGTAGTTATGCAATTCCCCATTTATCCAGTGCCCGTTTCAGCTCGGGATGGTCCTCTGCATATGTCGCTGGTGAAATCCCGGCAACGGCGGCGTCAACTGCCTGTCTCATTGCTGTTGCACCTACCCGTGTCCCGTCCGGATGGCCGTGAATTCCTCCGCCTGCCTGGAGAATGATGTCCCGTCCGAGCATGCTGACCTCTTTATGGACCCCTCCCGGATGGAGTCCGCCTGAAGCAACGGGGAATGTCGGTTTCAGATCAAAGAATGGTTCAGTCAGGGCCAGGTTATCACCGCGCAACTCCGTGACATCGTGCTCCATCTTACCTGAAACCGTTCCGGTATGGAGCTGGTCCCCGCCAAGCATCCGCACAAGCCGGCATATGGGGCGCATAGCAATCCCATGTTCCGGATTTCTTGTAATTGCCGCATGCATGGTCCGGTGAACGTGTATGGGCAGATTGATTCCAGGCTCTTGTGCGACTGCCCTGACGGCATCAAACCCGCACACGATGACATCAATCATGAGCATGTTTGCACCCATCCTCGCCGCTTCTCGTGCCCGCTGGACGATTTTGTCACCTGCAGTAGAGATGTTTACGGCATAAAGGACATTCCGTCCGGTCTCACTCTTCACCCGGTCAAGTTGTTCCATAATGAGAGGAAGCCGTTCGCCAAGAGGGCAGAATGTCTGATCAGTCAGGGTTTCATCATCCTTGATAAGATCCACGCCACCAATTGCAGCCTCATATGCGACTGCGGCCGTATCTTTCGGGTTCAGACCAACCTTCGGTTTTATGATGGTTCCTACGTGAGGCCGGTCAACAGTGCCTGCCAGTTTTCTGACCCCTTCTATTCCGAATTTCGGTCCTTTAAAGGGGACAATGTCGCGCGAAAACTCCACATCCATCAGTCGTACTGCTGCTATCCGTGAGAGGCCAAAGAGGTTGCCTGCAAGAACCGAGAGGTACTGGGGGATATTTCCTGGTTCAAAGATCTCTGCCGGATACCGAATTGTGCAGGTGTATCCGCCACCCATGGGGTGAATCTCCCCCACAACACCATCCAGGTAATGGACATAGGTTTGCCGAGTGGAGATGTCGGTCCAGGTTCCGGTCGTCTGTTCTTCTGCGATCGCCTGTGCAGCCCATTCAGGAGTGACTCCTTCCCGTGGTCTGAAATAATATGTTGCTATAACGTCGGTCATGTTATTCTTCCTCGCAATAGGGTAGCTCTGAACTCATATCCTCGGTATCCCAGTGAAGTTGTTCTTTAATGACGGTATATGCCATCTCCGGGGGATAGACTCCGGCCTCAGTGATGATGAGGTCTACATAATCGGCTGGTGTAATGTCAAAGGTAGGATTTCTCACGGTGACATGCGGAAGTTGTCTTCTCATGTCTCCGGAGATTATCTCATCTGGTGAACGCTCTTCTATGAGGATTCGCTCTCCAAGAATTGTGCAGGGGGCGAATTTGTATGTCTCCGCTGCAACCACAAAACTCACCCGTGCTTCATGGGCGGCAAGAGCTATCTGTGAGGTCCCTATCTTGTTTATGACCGAACCATTGACCGTGATTGCATCTGCCCCGGTAATACAGATGTCCACCTCTTTCATAAAATATCTGGCTGCAGAATCAACGATGAAGTTCGTTTTTATGCCTGCATCAGATAAGGTTTTGGCGGTGATATGCCCCTGGTTGCGTGGTCTGACCTCCGTTGCATAGACTTCGATATTCATTCCCTGCTGGTGGGCCTTGAGAATGCAGGCAAGCGCAGCTTCGGAGTTGCAATGGGTCAGGACCACATCACCATCCCTGATATGTCTGGCTCCGATGGTCCCAATCCGGGAGACTGCCTCTTCAGAACGTTTAACAAATGCAAGGGCCCGTTCCTCCAGATTATGTCTGGCGGTCTTTAGGTCTGATTCATTTTTCAGTGGCTTCATGACCAGGTTGACTGCATTGGGAAGTGAGACTGCAGTCGGTCGTGTTGAAACAAGAAGGTCTGCAGCTGCATACATCCTCTGACAGTATTGGGTGAGATCTGCGATTTCTGCGTCTATGGAATGTTCATAGAGAGCTCTCGCAGCAGCCCTTGCAATCCTGCCAGCCCCCCTTATTTCCATGGATCTGATCTTTTCTGCAGTCTCTTCAAGCGTCATATCTCTTGTTATCTTTTCTTATCTGTATAATTCTTGGTATATCTCTGGTATTTGCATATCCTAAAACCGGCCATCAGGTATTATCTGTTCTCATTCTGTATTATCTGATAGAGCCTTCATGCACGTCGCTGTTGTGTTTGATAGTGCCGGCACTTTGCTGCGGACGTACCGGATTGCAAAGGATGTACGAACCGGCGAACTGCTCCTAGACGTCGAGACTACCATGCTTACCTATGCAGATCCTGATCGCGTATTATGCGTCCTGCATGGTCATTCCCGGGATTTTATGAAGGCATCTCCTGACCTTCTGGTTTCAGATTTCATCAGGGATCACGATATCGCATTTGGGATCTCCTGCACCAGGAAGGTTATTGAAAAAGAGGCTGTGAAAACCATCCTTCATGATGACAGGCAGGCGAAAATCGGAGATATGCAGGAATGTATGCGGATTATCTGGTCAGAAATCAAGGAGCAGGAGATAGTTGCATTAAATAACGGCCTCATCGTTCATACCGGTCTTATGATCATTGAATTCTGTGTGACGGCAGGTGGAACTCCGTTTCCAGGAGCACAGGAGACCATCAGTGCTCTTCACCGCCGGGGAGTTTTTACGTACATTGCATCAGGGGACCGGGAGGCGAAGCTGGAACGCATGGCAGATTATCTGGGTATTCCACGGGACCGGGTATTCGGGGTGGCAACTCCTGCGATNAANGAGAAGATTGTCCGTGATTTGAAACAGCAATACGATATTGTTATGATGGTAGGTGATTCCATCAATGATTTGAAAGCAATGCGTGCTGCAGANATTGCGATTTTGAGTAATCAACAACCTTCAGTTAAACCTCATGAACTGNTCTCCGAGGCCGATTACTGTATTCGTGACCTTCGGATGGTTCCTGATATTGTGTATGATGTCNTGGAAAAGTCGTAATCCTGAAGGGGATTTGCCGATCGTGAAAATTCACATGCAGAAATAAAGATGTAATACGCATCAGTGCTAACCATACCTTACGAAAGGTGTTTGCAAGATGAGACCCCTGATCACGGTTGATAACCTTACTATGGCCTTCGACGGAAAGGAGGTCCTGAAAAATATTTCCTTCACTCTTGAGGAAGGAGAAATACTCGGTATCATCGGCAGGAGCGGTGCTGGAAAAACAGTGCTCATGCACCTGCTCCGGGGTGTGGATCAGCCTCCCACCTCTGGAAAGATCATCTACCACATGGCTCTTTGTGAATCATGTGAATATGTCGGGATACAGAGTAAGGTAGGAGAGCCATGTCCGGTGTGTGGTGGGACAATGACTCCCCAGGATATTGATTTCTGGGATCCCGCAAATGAAGCGCTGAAACGACGGATCATGAAACGAAATGCGATCATGTTTCAGCGAACTTTTGCGTTGTATGGGAACGACCGGGTCATCGATAATGTTCTCCGCGCCCTCGAGGATATTGGATATCCTGCAAAAAAATCTGTGGGACGTGCTGCAGATCTTATTGATCAGGTCCATCTCTCACACCGGATGATGCATATCGCACGAGATCTCTCCGGGGGAGAAAAACAGCGGGTGGTGCTTGCACGTCAGCTTGCAAAGGAACCTTTTTGTCTCTTTGCCGATGAGCCGACTGGAACTCTTGACCCCAAAACGGCAAATCTTGTTCATAATATGCTTGAAGCTGCTGCCAAAGCTTCGAACATGTCCATGGTTGTAACCTCACACTTTACCCAGATCCTTGAGGATGTGGTGACCAGGGCAATTCTTCTTGAAAATGGTGCAATAAAAAAGATCGGGACTCCGGATGAGGTTATAGAGGTCTTTATGGAAGGATTTTCTGACCTTGAAAAGTTCTGTGAGATTGAACTGGGTAAGGAGATCCTCAAGACACGTGAACTTTCAAAACGGTATATTTCCGTTGATCGGGGGCTAATAAAAGCGGTTGATTCAGTCCAGTTTGAAGTATTTCACAAGGAAATCTTTGGAATCATCGGAACATCAGGTGCCGGGAAGACCACTCTTTCCAAGATGATAGCAGGTGTTATTGAACCGACAGCCGGTGAACTCAATGTTCTTGTCGGAGAAGACTGGGTTGATATGACAAAACCCGGCTTTGACCTTCGTGGACGGGCAAAACAGTATATTGGTCTTCTGCACCAGGAATATGATCTCTTCCCCCACCGGACCATTCTGGATAATCTGACCGATGCAATCGGACTTGAGTTTCCAAAGGAACTTGCAATGCGGAAAGCCATCATTACTCTGAAGATGGCAGGATTTACTGAGGAGAAAGCACGTGAGGTACTGGAACGTCTTCCATCAACTTTGAGTGAAGGTGAGCGGCACCGGGTCGCTCTGGCTCAGGTTCTTATTCGTGAACCACATATTGTTGTATTAGACGAGCCAACCGGAACAATGGATCCGATTACCAAGGTCGATGTCAAGCATTCCATCATGCACGCACGGGAAGAGATGGAAGAGACCTTCATCGTGGTCTCACATGACATGGATTTTGTCAGGGATATCTGTGACCGGTGTGCCCTTATGCGGTTTGGTAAGATCGTAAAGATTGGACCGACAGCTGAGGTACTGGAAGAGATTACCGAGCAGGAACGGGAACGGATGGCACAAGAGTAACAGGAGTGGCAATGCCCACAATCCATTTTGATGGAACGATCACCACAGTACCAGACGGATTCACAATTGATGATCTTCTGCCAGACCGTGACCGGAGTCTTGCATTGGCATACTACGGCCGGTCACCGTCAGTCAGGCAGAGACGAAAGAATTTCTTATAAAAACAACCGCTGGCGAAGTGGTTGTGGAAACTATGCCCGGGACTTGTGCGGGGGAGATCCTGACCGGTCTTTCCGGTATACAATCAGGCTGGCATGATCTGCAGGTTGCAAGTTTTGGTCCTTTCCCCTCATCTTTTACTCCTTCCAGAAAACCTTCCCGGTATGAACGCGGGGATCTGGCACTCGGATGCGGAGGATATGACCCTGCACGGTCATTTCTGGTATTCTGTAAAAAGACACATGCCGCAGATCACGGCGGTCCTGTAGAGAATGGGATAATTGCAAAAGTCATCTCCGGGATGGGTGTTCTGGATCGGCTCAGTGATTCGGATCAGATTATATCCATTGAGCCGGTTATTTCGTTTGCTGAGTCTTCTGACGCCAGAACAACAACGGATGGTTCAGTTGTTCTTGAAGAGGGAATGCACATCATCACGCATATCAGGGTTCAGGCCGAAGGAAAAACTCTTGATGGGTATGATCCAAAAACCGCGGTCAGCGTTGATCGGATGCTTCTCGCTCTCCTGAACCGGGTATTTATTGTTGACAAACGATTGAGCACTCATATCAGATGCGATGTCCTGACAGGGACTGATGTTCCCTGTGAAGCATGTTCAGGCAGACGGGAAGGAACAGTGTTAATGCGGACATCCGGGAAAAACCGCGGATCACTATATATCTATACTCAGGATCTCCCAAGAAGTCTTGCTCATACCGTCGTCGGCCATGTTGTCCATGGTATCGAACTCTGTAAAATTGCGCAGGAGGGTGACCGGCTGAGTATTCAGATTGAACCCTCACAGGTCGACCTGATTGGACTGCCGCTTGCGATGGCACGGGAACGGGCAGAAGCGCTTCATCTTACGCTCACCCCTGATGTTGACGGTCCTGACCGTGTAGTCATTAAACAAAAACCAGCGACTACCCTTGAGGTACTTGCCCAGGGTCTTGTAGAGGTCGAGACCATACCTGACAAACAAGTTATATCTATCACTCTTGATGATGTGAATGCCCCCCGGACCTGTAAAATTTTCAGGGAATTCTCAGGCCTTAAGTATCACGCAGTCGGAAGACTTCCGATGCTCTTCTCCTTTGATGAAGTCACCCTTTTTAAAGCAAAAATTCCGAAGACGACAAATGTGATCCCTGAGAACACTCCAGTTTCATCAGTTGAAGCAGGTGTGCTTGCGATGACGAATGATTCCTGTAAGGGGGTTGGAATCGTCGGGGTGAGGTCTGTTCCTTCATCAGAGTTCGGTCCGACTTCTGAACCGTTCTCCGGAACAAATATCATCGGTACCGTGATCGATATGGAAAAGATTGCAGGGCTGGAAGAAGGAGAGGTTGTGTTCTTCAGGGAGGTCAGGCCATGAAGGGAACAATTCCGCCACTGTATGCCGGGACCGTTACGAAATACGTCTTTATTGAATCGTATAAGGCAACACCCGATGACATTGCAGCACGGGCCTATGAGGTATCAGGCAGGGTCATGATAAAAGAGACCTGCTTTGGCCTGCAGATCACCGGCGAAGAAGAGGAGGTGGAACGGGTTATCGCACATATCAGAGCGCTTGATCCGGCACATATCTATGTAAAGGACCGGGGTTTTCCACCCGGTGATCCCCGCCGGTGCCGGGCAAATCTCGGGGGAGCACGACCAGGATATTTTGGACATGAATATGAGATGGGTTTTATCAGGAGAATCGCAATCGGACTTGAAGAGCTGGAATCGCCATCTGAGAGACCGGTTCATGGATCAGAACAAAAAGAAACGGAAGGATTATCGGTGAAAAGACTGATGGAACTGATCGAACAGGAGGCCTGAATGGCAGAGGTGTTTATCTATCCGGCAACAAGTCTTATCCTCTCAGATCTTGTGCACGGTTTGGTCATAAGCCTCTGGGAACCGCTCTTTCGGTCCGGGAACGTATCCAGACAGCAGGTCTTGATTCTCCGCCCCTTCAGATGACTCCTGATGATGCAAAGAAGGGGCTCCGGTGGGCTGCTGTTGAAGTGCCATCCGGTGTCAGGGGGCGTATGTCTCTTTTTGGTCCTCTGATTGACAGGGCTGAGGCGGCCATTATTGTCAGGAATCCGGATTTTGCTTTTGGGTGTATGGGATGTGCCAGAACCGATGAACTGGTGGAATTCCTTGTGAAACAAAAGAAGGTCCCCATCCTTGAACTTGACTATCCTGCCGATGAGGAAGAAGGGATCATCTTTGTTCGGAGGGTCAAAGAGTTCCTCACCGGTCTTGGAGGTTCATCATGAAGGAAGAGACTGTCCGTATTGCCCAGTTATCCTGCGGACCTGAGTATTCAGGAGTCCAGAAAGAGATTTACACAGCAGCTGAGGCCGTTGGGGCAGAGGTCTTCTTCCCTGATCTCTCACTGTCCGATATCCGGAGAAATTTCAGGGATTTCGGACTTGATGTCAAATCCGGTGATCTGAAACTTGCCATCGCCCGTGCCGTTGCCTTGGTTGAAGGTTCAGCAGAAGCAGATGCGGTATTTATTGCATCATGTTTCAGATGTGCGGAGGCGGCGATTGTCAGGAATGAACTCCGACGGTACATCCATGAACACTCGAGGCTTCCCGTGGTCAGTTACTCCTTCACCGAACGGACAACCTCCGGCACCCTTCTTACGAGGATGGAGGCCTTGACGACGATTGCACGGCGGCGTGCCCTTCTAGCCCGTGAGCGTCAGACCGGTCTTACCATGGGGGTAGACTCCGGTTCCTCCACAACAAAGGCGGTGATCATGCAGGACAATGAGATCATCGGAACCGGTTGGCGTCCGACAACTGAAGTACTGACCAGTGCAGATGAGGTCATCGCTCTTGCACTTGAAGAAGCCGGCGTCACACGTGAGGATCTTGATGCTGTTGGGACAACCGGGTATGGCCGGTTCCTCATAGGGGAGCGTATCGGGGCAGACCTCATTCAGGAAGAGCTGACGGTAAACAGTAAAGGTGCTGTCTTCCTCGCCGACTGTCAGCATGGTCCGTCAACTGTGATCGATATCGGAGGTATGGATAACAAAGCCATATCTGTCCTTGATGGTATCCCGGGCACGTTTACCATGGGAGGTATCTGTGCCGGGGCATCCGGGCGATTCCTTGAGATGACGGCAAAACGGTTAGGAGTAGATATTACCGAGCTGGGCCCGTTAGCCATGAAGGGGATGGGAGAAGATGTTCCGATGAACAGTTACTGTATCGTCTTTGGGACACAGAGTCTGGTAAATGCCCTTGCAGAAGGGCACTCAAAAGAGAATGTTGCCGCCGCCGCCTGTCATTCTGTCGCCGAACAGGTCTTTGAGCAGCAACTCCAGGAGATAGATATTAAAGAACCGGTCGTCATGGTCGGAGGAACGTCACTCATCCAGGGTCTTGTCCGGGCCATGGGAAACCTGCTCCAGACCGAGATTGTTGTTCCTCATCATTCCCAGTACATCGGTTCGGTCGGAGCCGCATTATTGTCTTCAGGATTTGTGGAGAAGAGCTGATTGGTATGTCGACGCTGGAGTATTTTGAGGTAGACTCAACCGAACCGGTTGGAGGACAGCTCTACCGGCGAATCGCTTCAACGGTCATCACTGATCACAATCTCCTCAAAGTCCTGGAGAGACTTCGGATTTTTATAGATCCATCTGTTCCTGTTTTTGTTGCGGTGGGGATCACACGAACTGTGCCCCGGACAATTACCGTGTCAGATCTTGCCGGCATTACCTATGATGGGCAGAAGATTACTCTGGCAATCGCAGATGAGACGTTCCTTGCAGATCTTCTGCAAATCCTCTGGAAGAGTTATGGAAAAGATCAGGTATCACAGCCGGACCGGTTTACCATCGAGATTCTGACCTCCGGGGATGCGGCCTCATCCGGCATTGAAGATCTGGCGGTTGCAGATCCGACCGAGGGGCTCTTTAAGGATCTCATCTACTCCATGCAGGTCATCTGTCCGGAGGGTTTCCGGGTGAAAAAGCAGAACTTTCATAATGGCAGGTTCTGGTTTGTCGCAAGTGAAAATACTCTGCCTGAAGATGTCACCCCTCTTGTTGATGAGCAGTTCAGGATAATGGAGGCTGCATCATGATCCTGGTGCCTATAACCTACAAGGGGGGCGTCTTTCGTCATGATGAGATCCTGGACCTTATCGAGGATATGGGCGGGTATATCATTCAGAAACATATGATTGCCCAGGAAGTCGTTCTCCAGGCTCTAATCCCGAAGGAAGATATTGAGATTTTAAAAACAGTCTCCCGTCCCCTTGCCGGCGAGGTTAAACCAGCCCCGCTTGTCGGGACTGAGATTGCAGTAGTCTCGATGTCACTTGAGATTCATCATCTCCCTCATGCCTCATGTGATGTTGCTGAATATCTCCGGACAGCCGGTGCAAAGACCAACATGATCGGGCTTGCACGCGGATTTGGCAAACGAATCGGTCTGTTGTCTGATGAGGAGCGGGATATCATCAATGAGCATGATCTTGCAATATACCTCTTTGGCAACTTTGAAACCTGTATAAAAGAGAAGATGCCTACCTTCAGGCGGGGCATACAGGTGCCGATTGTTGTCTGTGGTGGTCCGACAAAAGAAACCTTGATGAAGATAATAGATCCACCGGTTGCAGGATATATCGGCGGTCTTGGCAGGTTTATGCACCGGACCAAGGAACCGCATGAGCTGGCCAGACTTGATGAGATTGTAGAGGAGGTCTCCCGCGTTATTGATCAGAAGCGAATCGGGATTGCTAAAGATCCCCTGTCTGTCACACCTGCCCGACTTATGGATATCATCCTTGAGAACGTGCCTGCTATCCATGAAGTGACCTCACCTATTCCGGTTGTTGTGCAGATGGACGGCACAAGGATAAAACTTCCGTATGATCCTTATGCTGCAGAGATCAGGGAGATCGAGATTGAGGCCGGGATCAGAATTGCCGATGTCTGTGATATCCGGCCATCCAGAATGCGGGATTATATTTTGCTGAAAGTAAAGCCGTTTTCAGAGACCGGAATGCTCGTTTAGATCCTCTCCCCTTTTTACCTTTAATATCAGCCCACCAGTTATTCGACATGTCTGATTGAATATAATGGCGATTATCGATCCAAGGATTATTGAACTGATCACACCCATCACAACACCAAAAAATGCCCCGGTTATCGTCCCAAAGATAATGAGAGGATCAAAAATCTCCTGAAGACCCAAATGGGATGGAAAACGGAGCCAAAAAACTCCAAAACCAAAAAGTGTGAGAAAAATTCCCGAGATCATACCGGATAGGGCACCAAAAGGTATGAGGCATTGTATGAGTGAGATGGGATGCACTGACTGAATCTTTAGGACTTCCTCCGTCATACAATCATGTCTGGGTTTCAGTGATAATTATTTAACCTCCGCACAAGGAGAATATCCGCTCTTGAAAAAATCAAAAATTATGGTGTTGCAACTGGTTGCAACCAGTTTTTGATAGTTTTTACTTTACCATTTCGAGATAATACCTTCTCTAATGGCTCAAAGATCTAGATGGATTCTGTGACCTGTTTCAGTCATTTTCAACCCGCACAGATGTGCTGATCCAGCAATCGGAATGTTTTTCTCTGCATGATCCCTCCGGGTCAGGATCATCCGTATCGAAATCAGTCTGAACGGATTCAACAGAATTTCTTATTCAACCCTTATCTGCAGTTTCAGCCAACGATGGTGATGTCACAGGAAGACCTGTGAGCAGGATCGAATGATCCGAACCTCCGTATCCTCCTCAAAAAAACACAGGTGAAATATAATGCAGTCATTCATGTCCTCCTACACTGATGCTCCGTATGTTCCCTCTGTGTGGTACTCCCCTTCCAAGACCGTGATCCCGCACCAGTCCGGGTTTCTGGATTTACCTGTATTCCATGCTCTTACCATGACGACAGAATCTCCCGCCCAAGTATCATCAGATAAACCAGGCAGTGCCATCGCTGACCTGGTACAATCTGATGACCGGTTTCTGGACCAGCTTGAAGTCATGCATTATCTGAATTTCTCTGATTTTTAAATCCGTAAACCTCCTCTTTCTCTTCCCCTGCATGATTATTGTATGAGGATGACTATTCCAAAGAATTATGAGCGTTCATCGCCCATGCTCACATATAAGGGGTTGATGTGAAGTGAACTGGCATATGTTACTGACAAGTCTGGTGCTCTTTTCCACCATATTCTGCTGTCAGGCACTCGGAGATGAGAAGCGGTTTTCATCTCCCGGAATCGGTTATATTGAAGTCAGATCAGATCTGGAAGGTGCCCGGGTCTATTTTGATACCCTCTATATGGGGTTTATATCAAACGGGAAATTAACAATCCCGGTCGATACGACGGTTGCACCGTCATGGAAGAATGTCCGGATGGAGTACAGCGGGTATCTGCCCTATGCAGGGCCATATGTCCAGACCGAGCCTGGAAAGACGATTGCATACAAGATAGACCTGAGTAAGACCTCATATGAACGCACCGGGATGGTACGGTTTATCAGCGAACCTGCCGGAGCTGAATTTCTATTAAATGATAAAAGTATGGGTACAACTCCTGATTCAGGAATCCTGATCGCATACACGGTGCCACGGGGATTGTATGTCATCAACGCGCAGAAACCGGGTGATCAGACGATCACGGATCAGCTCTATGTAGATGACAATGCCGCTACAACCTACCGGGTTGAGATGCTCCCTTCACCGCTGGGTGAATTGAATGTTTACTCAAATCCTGATGGGGGAGAGATCTTTGTTGACAACCGGATGGTCGGACTGACTCCGTTACGCATGAAAGACATAACAACCGGTGAACATACGGTCATGATCAGGAAGGCCGGGTATCAGGACTGGGTTGCCAATGTGTCTGTGCTAGGGGGGAGCCTGGGTTCAGTTGAGGCAGTCCTTGTTTCCACTCCGGCACCTGAACCGGTGGTTACAGCAGATGTGACGGAGCCTGTAAAGCAATGAGATCCATTCATTTTCTTGTGATGACCGGAGTATTCTCCTGCTTTCTCCTTTTTCATCTTATTCTTCCGGTAGCAGGGATAGCATCTCCAGACCTGACCGGTGGGGATTATCAGGCGACCGGAACCCTGCATGTTGATGGAAGCCCGGTCGGCATGGAGATCGCCCTTGATGGCAGAGTGGCTGGACAGGTTCCGGAGTCAGGGGTTCTGATCATTGATAATATCACAGTTGGCGAACATGCCGTAACTGGGTCATTTCCAGGGTATGCAAGCCAGGAGATGTGGGTAAATGTCCCAGATGGTCTCCCAGTCGAGATCAGAATAGACCTGAGCAGGAAGTTGATGGGATCACTGGACATCTCTTCATCTCCTCCAAATGTGCAGATTTATGTGGATGATCTGTACAAGGGCATTACTCCCGCAGTAGTTGAGGTAGAGGCCGGATCACATGTGGTACTGTTACGTCTTTCCGGATTTCAGGACTGGTCAACACAAACTGACGTTGCCGGCGGGGAGACAACTGTCCTCTCAGGAACTCTGGTTCCAGTATCCAAAACACCGGTTTCTTCTGCTTCAGGTGGTCCGTCGGTTCTGGTAACAATGCTTCTCATTGTTGCCGGAGTTATGGTTGCATATGGGCAGATACGCAGGAGATAAGGGTTCATGGTAGATTGAGGAGAAATATGGTGAGGAAAAGTTCTATGAGAATGACTATGGAAAAATCCAATATATTATTTTTATTCCTGATTGCAGGATTACTCACGCTCTTCTGTCCGGGAGTTGCTGAAGAATCTCCTGCTATGACCTCGTATTACGAAATCAGGTCAAATGTAGAGAATGCATCGGTGTATTTCAATGGTGAATTTGTCGGTACCATCCAGAAAGGTTCGCTGCTTGTTGAGGCCGAAACAAGTAACCGCCCGGTGAATTATCAGCTGATGATCACTGCTCCCGGATATACCACATACAATGAGACACTGGTTCAGGCTCCAAAGCCAGGAAAGAGTAATATCATCCGTGGTACCCTGACTGCCCTTCCCCCGGCAAAGACTGGTACTCTGTCCCTGGCAGTAAGCCCGCCAGGCGGGGAGGTTATTGTTGATGGTATTTCATCCGGTTTTATCGACNAGTCAGGNATACATGTTCTTCGTGACATCACCGCCGGGTATCGTAACATCCAGATAACCCTGGCTGGATACAAGGACTGGTTTGAACGGGTATATGTTGAGCCAAATATGAACACCAAGATCAGAGTGACCCTCACCCCGATCACCACCGGTTCACTTCAGGTCTCATCAGAACCTTCTTCGGCAAATGTTCTCCTGAATGGTGCTCCCGTGGGAATCACGCCGGTTACCATACCGGATCTCCCGGCAGGACCTGTCCAGATACAACTCACACTTCCCGGATATCAGGACTGGAATGGTGAAACCTCTGTCATGATCGGACAGACTGTTCCGGTGTTTGGAACGTTAATTCCGATCGTAATAGAGACTCCGAAACCGGTGAATACCACTCCGGAGGCGACACCGACCCCCGAACCGACACAAAGTCCCCTGCTTATCGGCACAGTGATTGGCGCCCTTGGTGGTGTGGCACTCATTCGAAAAAAGAGATAATCAGCCTCTTGGGCCGAATACCTTCTCACTTATTTTATACTGTTCACCGTTCTTGTAAAAGACCACGATCTGAATTTTATCATTTCCTGCTGTCCCCTGAATCTCTGCGATGCTCCCGATATTGCTGGCAAGGTCTTTGGTTACTTCTGATCCATCTGAGAGCAGGGCATGTATCTGAGTTGTTCTGACAAGGGACTGCCCGTGACCTCCCCTGAATGTTGCGGTAATAACCCGGTACACGGGATCCTTGATAACATCCACCTGAACCATCAGATTCTTGGGTGGCTGAGTTACCGGACCATCATACAAGCTGTTCGAGGAGGTTTCAGGGGCACTTGGCACCGTTGGTGTTGCGGTCAAAATACCTGCCCGTGTCTGTCCGACATTCTGGTCAAGAATAAGGTAGGATGCCCCGTTTTTGTAATATGCAGCGGCCTGCACACGATCAACCGCTTTTGAACCGGTAAATTCGATCTCTGCACCCCGGTTTGGCGGAAGAGGTAGTTCGGTCACGATCCCATCTGAAGTAGTAACCCGGACATTGATGGACTGCACCAGCTGCTGGCCTTTGCCACCGTCAAAAACAACCGTGATAAGGTTATACACCGGATCTTTTCGTGCTGATACTGATACCTCAAGTTCTGCAGGAGGCTCAGCCACCGGACCATCGAAGATGGTATATTCGGGAACTGGTTCAGAAACCGGTGTCTCTTCAGCTGTGGGGGGGAGCGGAGCCGGGGTCGGGGTACTTGTTGGAGATGGTGTTGCAGGCTCCTTTTGAGAGGGAGAACTGGTACACCCGGCCAGGAACATACACCAGGTCAGAACCAGTACTATGAGGATGAGGCTCTTTTTTCCATTCATAGTATAAGAGATCCACCTGCTGTAATGAAATTATTATCCTGAAAGAATGAGATGACCGGTAAGTATGACATCTCTCAGGACAGACCTTTGGTCAGGCTGTTTCTATGGGTAAACCAAAAAACGGATTTGAAAAAATCATCAAAGAGGTCCTCGAAAAGGGGGCTGCCGAAACTGCACAGGAATGGGTTGAGGCGATCCGCAAGGATTACGGACGGGCTCCGCTCATCTTTGAACGTATGTCAGAGCGGCCTGAAGTGCTTATCTCCCATCTCCTGTATAAAAACTCCGTTCTGAAGACCGGAACACTCGACCCAAAGATTGTCGAACTCATCAGTCTTGCTGTATCTGCTGCCCTCCGCTGTAATCACTGTACTGATTATCATGTCCAGGCAGCTCTTCGGAAAGGTGCAAATCCTGATGAGATCCTTGAAGCCATCATGATTGCCGGACTCACGTCCCAGTCTACCGTACTTGCTGATGCATACCGGACCTATTCAGATACGATTGAGGAATGCATCAGTTGCGGGGTGAAGATCCCTGATAATGCTCATAAGGANTGATCTTTTTTCGGGTCGCNCTNATCTCCCCCGTTNTTNGTGCCGGAATCAGGCATCTGCCCGTATTACCTATGAGGTCTTTTCGCCCGGCACGGGTCAGACCNTCCAGAACAAGTGAATAGTTTGCAGGGTTTTTCCAGTGAAGAATGGCTCGCTGNATCTTTTTCTCCTCCCCTTTTGGAACATGTACCCGGTTTCCTGTCCTGGGATCACGTCCGGTTGCATACATGCAGGTTGAGGTAGTCATGGGTGTTGGTGTAAAGTCCTGGACCTGTTCAGTGTATAGGCCGGTATCTCGGAGATATTCGGCAAGGGAGATCATATCTGAAAGTGTGCAGCCCGGATGGCCTGACATCAGATACGGAATCAGGTATTGCCGTGACTGTTTCCCCCTCTGATTCTTCTCAAAAAATATTCTGAACCGGTCAAAACATTCCTGGTCTGGTTTGTTCATCAACCCGGTCACTTTCGTTATGATATGCTCAGGTGCAACCTTCATCTGTCCGGATATATGTCGGGAAATCTGCCTGAAACAGTCTGTGTCAAGGGGGATGAGATCATACCGGAGCCCGGAGCCGATGTATACGTGTTTTACTTTGGGGAGTTTTTCAGCTTCATCAAGCATGTCAAGATAGTCATGAATGCCTGATCTGACCNCCGGGCAGCGGATGCACTCCTTATCGGTGCATGCACCATTCTTCTCCCAGTTCTGACAAAAATCCCCGTACATATTTGCACTTGGTCCACCGACATCACTGACGATCCCTGAAAATCCACGCATGTTCTGAAATGATGCAATCTCCTTCAAAATGGATTTGCGGCTTCTGCTCTGAATGATTGTTCCCTGGTGCATGGAAAGGGCACAAAAACTACAATTTCCATAGCATCCCCGGTGTGAAATCACTGAGAACCTGACCGGAGTGAGTGCAGGAATATCTTCCTGGTACGAGGGATGCTTTTCCCGGGTATAGGGGAGATCATATATCCGGTCCATGTCATGTGGACTCAACGGGAGTGATGGAGGGTTCTGGATTATTACTGTCTTTGGATGTTGCTGCAGAAGGGGCCTGCCCACAAAAGGGTTCTGATTTTGTGATATAAGGGTATGCGCCAGACAAAAATCATCGGGATTTTCACGAACTTTTGTATATGCCGGTAGAGTGCACAGATCAGGTATATGAAGAGCATGGAGTTGTTTAGGGGGAATTTTCCAGACAGTCCCGGGTATATTATGCATATCTCCAGGTTTTTCTCCGCCATCTGCATGCTGGGCAATAGTGCACAGGGCGGTCTCCCCCATTCCAAAGACGAGAAGATCTGCAGGTGCATCTGCCAGGATTGACTGCCTGACAGAGTCAGACCAGTAATCATAATGGGCAAACCGTCTGAGTGATGCCTCAATCCCGCCGATGATGATGGGTAGATCAGGAAACAGCCGGTGAACGATATCGGTATAAACGAGGACTGCCCGATCCGGTCTTCGTGGTATACCGCCAGGCGAGTAGGCATCATCTGACCGCTTCTTTCGTGCAGCAGTATAGTTACTCACCATGGAGTCAACACTCCCCCCGGAGATTGCGAAAAAGAGTCTTGGTTCTCCGAACACACGGAATGTCTCCGGATTTTTTGGATCCGGCTGTGGTATTATCGCAACAGAAAATCCGGCATCCCAGAGAACACGGCCAAGAAGCGCTGCTGCAAACGAGGGGTGGTCAACATACGCATCACCGGATACCATGATGATGTCCGGCTGATCGATACCGAGTGCCCGAAGTTCCTCATGGGATATTGGTAAAAAATGAGGCTGCTTGGGGTGTTTCATGAGGGTCAGCGTATCGTGATGGTCCCGACAATCCGCAATTTTTCACTCTCAAGGTAATGGAGGATGATGACCGAACCAGGGAGGTATATCAATTCCCGCTCAAACTCAAGGGTAAGGGTCGGTTTTCTGAAATCACCTGCATCACTCACTGCTGATACCCTGCAGGGGAGAAACTGCATCCAGTGTCCGGCATACAAAACCATCTGTTCTTTCAGTGGCTGTGGCCAGTAGGGAATGATATCTGCGGTTCCAGTGATCTTCAGAGATGAGATGATTCGTGGATCGGATGAAAGAACAAATCCGCGGTCAAGATCGTCAGCCTCAATTCCCTTCAGGGCCAACCCGACCCGGTCTCCGGCAGATGCCTCCTCTGCATCATCATCATGCATCTGGATTGAACGTATCTGGGCTTGCTTTCCTAAGGGATGGACAGTCAGTTGATCATGGCGCCTTATAGTCCCTTCCTGCACACATCCGAGAATGACAGTCCCGATTCCTTTCACATTGAAGTGATGATCGATGGGAACACTGCCCTTTTCAGTATTCCGCGCAGATTTTTGTTCTCCTGCACGGTTCCACAACCACTCACGCAGCACGACCGGATCATCTGGAAGTTCTGTATACTGTTCCAGGACAGTACCCCGGATGAGCGGTGCAATCTGTCCCTTGTCAAGGTAATTTCTCAGGATGAACACACCGTCTTTCACCCCGGCCGCGTTCAGCATCAGAATTATCTCTCCCAGCTTCGCGCTCAGGGCATCAATTACCAGTACAGCAAGATCTGCAAGGGATGCCGTGTAAAAAAGGGATGACAACTTTTCCGGGTATCGGGAGGGCTCAATAATCGTTAATGTTACTCCCCCTTTTTTCATGTTATAGAAGGTTATGTCGGTTGAAGTGCCTTTTTTCCCCAGTTCTTTTACCAGGTCCTCTGGTCCGAGGTAGGCGATATTGAGATTTGGCATCAGTATCTAAGCGTTGTCTGTGAATTTGATAGTTTCAGCAGAAGGATTCAATATGGTTAATATGCTTCTGATAACAGTGATAATGATATGAAGGTACTCATCGCGATTCCTCCTGAAAAGTTCAGAGATGAGGAACTCCTGATTCCGGTTAAAAAATTTCAGGAGGCCGGGGTGACGTATGAACTTGCATCGACGCACGTCGGAGTGGTAATGGGCGTCCTTGGCAAGAAGGCGAAAGTAAACCGGACCTTTGAAGATGTTCTGCTATCTGGTATTGATGATTATTATGCCCTGATGATCGTCGGAGGCCCGGGAACCCAGGTACATCTTTGGAATAACCGGCATCTCATCGAATTAGTTACGATCTTCAATACTAGACAGAAGGTCGTTGCGGCTATTGATAATGCTCCGATTGTAGTTGCAAAAGCAGGAATACTGAAGAAGAAGATTGCAACAGTAGCCCCTGGTCTTACTGTCCGTGAGATGATGAAAGAGGATGCAATCATTCAGAATAAACCGGTTGTATATAAGGACAGGATCGTCACTGCCATGGGGTTTGAGGCAGCCGAGGAGTTTGCATCCATCATCATAAAGTATGAGAAGGGTAATCCTGAATTTGTACCAACAAGTGGCAAAGCAGGATTCGCGTTTTAACTTTTTTCAAGAGACCTGGATTGGGGCACTGATCTTCAGAACGGTATGTTCATGATTTTTGCCACGAAATAATCCCTCAGTTCATGAAATCTGATATGGGGAACTATTCGGGGATATGTTCAGGGCATTGGATCTCTATCCCGCTTCTCATCTTCTTTCTGGTAACGTGCTTTATATGTTCCTGGGCAGCCGCAGATAAACAGGAGACACTGATATCAATAACAGTGACACCTGAAAACCCTCCGGAAGGGTACGCCTTTACCGTGACCGGAACACTGACTGATGCATCCGGCTCTCCTCTTGGGAACAAACGGGTAAGCCTGGAGTCTTCTCCTGATGGTGATCCGGCATATCCATTTGAGCGAATTGCGGTTGATGCGACAGACCGGACAGGGAGATTTGAATTTTTCAGGGGGAATCACACCCCTGCTGAATATATACGTGTATCCTATCTGGGAAATGCCGAGTATCAGGGAAGTGTAAGCGAAGCGGTACCGGTCCATAACGCAGCGGTGTATGGTGCCGGCACTCACCCCTCCCGCACAACCGGCGGGCTTATGCTGACCGGCAGTCCGGATAACTCCATCGTTCTTCTGGATGGTGAGGTGCGCGGTGTAACGCCCCTCGCCCTGAACGGAATTGAGTCAGGTCCTCACATTCTTGAGATAGGAAAGCCCGGATATCAGAATCAGACCATGGAGGTCTTTGTTGCACCTGAACGAAAGACCACGTTCAGTTTCTCTCTTCCGCCTGCCGGAATAAATCTGCAAAATGCAGGAATAGAGAGCCAGACCGGTCTTCATGTCTTTAGTAATACCAGTTATCAGGATGATATGTCTGTCCCGCTCGGCGATCCGCTCTATTCATTCAGTAAAGCAGGTGTTTCGGTGGATATTTACGGGAACAATACATCAGTGAACGGGACAAACAGGACCCAGATTACAACACTGTATGATGAACATCCGTTTGGCGACGGATTTTCAATGTCGGTGATCATTACCAGTGATAATACCCCTTTCCGGTGAAAAAAATGCAGAATTTTGGTTTAATAATGCAGGGAGGAGATGTATGCAGGTCTCGATGAAACTTGAAATCCGTGATACGCCAGGTCAGCTGGTTGCAGCACTGATGCCGATCTCCGATGCCGGGGGAAATATCAAGACGGTCATTCATGAACATGACTTTTCATCAGACAAGGGTTCCCTTGGGGTGGAAGTTGTTATTGAAATCCCCCAGGAGCGGCTGGACGCTCTTTTGAAACTCTTTCAGGAGCGGGGGATAACCGTCATCAGATTTGGGGAAGAGCGGATGCATTATCAGCAATCGGTCATCCTCATCGGCCATCTGATTCATACAAACCTCGGTGACACGGTTGATCGGATTGATAGTACCGGTTTTGCAGAGGTTACGCGGATGAGTCTTGCCATGCCTGCCATACATGAACGAAGCTCGGCAAAGTGTACCATCAAAGCATTGAGCAGGGAACATATGGATCAGGCGATTGAAATCCTTCGTGATGTGTCAAAGCAGAAGGATATCCTGATGATAGAGCCCCTGGAGTTCTGATATGGCCATCCGTATTGCACTTATCGGGACCGGTGCTGTTGGCCGGGGTATCCTGGAAGCGATGACCAGAAAGGATCTTGGGATTGTGCTGACCGGTGTTGCAGACTCACGGTCCGGAATGATTCATCCGGATGGTATTTCATCCTCTGATCTTCTTACCCGCAAGAGAGAGACCGGACTGTGCGGCGATGTCTCCATTACTGCTGATGACGTTGTCCGGACGGCTCCTTATGATGTTCTGGTAGAAGTCTCCCCGACAGATGCAGCAACCGGGGAGCCTGCAACCTCCTATATCCGGACTGCATTATCCAGGGGTTGTCATGTGGTCACATCAAACAAGGGACCGGTCGCATTGCATTATCATGAGCTGAAACAGGAGGCAGATAAAGCAGGGGTTTCCTTCCGGTTTGAAGCAACTGTTGCCGGAGCGATCCCCATTCTGCATACGCTTCTTGAGTCACTTGGTGGGAATGAGGTGCAGGCCCTGTATGGAGTTCTGAACGGGACCTGCAATTACATTCTGACCAGGATGGCTGAAGAGGGGCTGTCGTATAAGCAGGCACTTGACGAGGCACGGGCTCTGGGGTATGCTGAGGCAGATCCGACGTATGATGTAAAAGGCATTGATGCTGCAATAAAACTGGTAATATTTGCAAATACGGTCCTGAACCAGCGGATAACGCTTGAAGATATTGATATTACTGGGATTGATCTCCTGACCGAAGAAGCAATCAGGCTTGCAGAAGAGCAGGATGCAACGATACGGCTCATCGGAGAGATAATCCCCGGAAAGAATCTCTACCGGCTGTCACCACGGATCATTCCCCGGCATCATCCGCTTGTTGTTCACGGGTCTTTAAATGCAATCATCCTGCGTACCGATCTTGCCGGGGATCTGGTCTTCTCAGGGAAAGGGGCCGGATCGCTTGAGACAGCAAGTGCGGTCCTTGGAGATATCCTTTCAATTCGTGACAGGTATGCAGGGGGTAATTGAGCGCAGACGTTCGTATCTGAAGCTGATGCGAAAGCTGACCCTCCGTAAGGGTTCTTTTACGGTGGATGATCTTGCACAGTCAGCCGGTATCCCCCGGAGTACTGCACGGGACTGGATTGTCCGGTTATCTGATGAGGGATGTCTGACGGTGCTCACTCAGCCTCATGGCCGTGCTCCCAGCAGGTATGCTGCTGTCAGTGCCATACCCCGAACCGCATGCCGGAGGATCTTCACCGCTGTCGATGGTGATATGGTGGAGATTGTGCATGAGTGCCTGTCCAGTGCCTGTGCTGCATTTTGTGCGAGGCATCATGCCAAAGCCAACCCGGAGATCAGGATCATCCGTCAGGGGACGATCCTTCGTGAGTTTGTTCGGATGGGACAGTATGAGAGTACGGTAGGACTCTGGCCAGAATCGGCCGTCGCGGTAACCGGGATATGGCAGGAGGGGGATGAAATTGTGCAGAGAATCCGTTCCGTGGGGGGTCCGGCATTCTCACTGACCGGGATGATGGGCAGGGCAGAAGGGGTCATCAACGTTGATACGGTCAGGCATGAGCAGGCGACTGAGGGCTGTATCAGAACGCAGGCGCTCGTGCATATTATCATTGGAATTGACAATACCGACCGGTTTGAAGAGGGGGCAACCTTTGCCCTTGCGATTGCTCTTCTTGATTACCTGTCAGAATTGTCCGGCACATTTCCCATTGGCCATCAAATCGCCATGCTTTGGCAGGATCTTCCGGAGAAGACCGCAGGGAACTCCTGTAGTGCCATAGAACTGGCAGTGGTTCCTGAAAAAGCCGACCTTATCAGAAAGGCAGCCGTCCGGTTTATCGGCGATGAAAGTGTGTCAGACGGGTGGGGCATCGCGATTAAGACTGGATTTCTGATCCCGGATTTATTATATCAATATGGACTTCGGGCCCGAACCAGTCTGATTACATGTCAGGAGGCGCGCCAGTGTGCCCGTGAGTGTGGGATTTATACCTATGGTGGTGGAGGGATTATCGGTTCTCTTGCTGCCATTGGCCTTGCTCATGAACCAGAAGACCTGATCATCACCCCTGATTTTTAGCAGATGCTCGTGCCACCAGTATCAGGGTTTTGAGAGAACTCTTTTCCCGGCCATCCTCCAAGAGCTGAGTATGGAGAAACGTTTCAGCATCAGCGGATGCAGTACCTGTCTTGGTATTGCAGGTGCAATTCTTCTTATCGCAGCAGCACTCATCTGCGGGTGTACAACAACCCCGCCTGAAAAGGTCCAGACCATACCTCCAGCAGAAACCCAGGCTGTTGCATGTACTGGCGGTGCACAGACCGGAGATCTTATCGAGGTAGACTATATCGGAACCTTTGACAATGGAACAGAATTTGACAGTTCATATACGAGTGGTCAGCCATTCAGTCTGATACTTGGTTCTGGTGGGGCAATCCCCGGCTTTGACAAAGCCCTTCATTGCATGGAGGTGAATGAAACAAAGAAGTTTACCCTCTCCCCTGAAGAGGCATATGGCGAATATGATCCGGCAAAGATCGTTTCGATGCCGATTGAATTTATCCCGGCTGGCGAGAACGCAACTGTTGGTGATCGTGTCACGCTCTTTGACGGTGGACAACTCTTCCAGGCTACCATTGCTGATATGAATGCAACCAATGTCACCTTTGATCTGAACAGTCCTCTTGCAGGAAAAGCTCTTACCTTTGAAGTAACGGTCCGGAATATTACTCCAATCACTCTTGAAAAAGAGAATAGTACAGAAAAGAAAGAGTAATTAACAATCCCGGATTGCCATCCGAATGGATGAATATCCGTTATTATTTTCTTTTTTATCTTCAAACACTGAATTATCTGTGTTCGTGACGATTGCCAGGTAATAATTTTTGAGCCCGATCAATGTTGGGATGATAAAAGATTCTGTGAGAGTCTGCTCGCTCCCTGATGGAAGGTTACGAACTGTCTTCTCTCCAAGAAAGATATCTTTCCCATCTATCTGACGATCTTCAGTCAGGTAGAATCTGACCTGGAATGCATCAGCATCATACCCGCCGGTGTTTTCAATGACTGCAGAGAGGTTAAATTCGGTTCCCGGACAGCCGGTTTCAGGTCCTGTGATCTCTTTTACACTGATGTCTGCATAGGGTGAAAGAGGACGTGAGGGAGGGGCTGGTTCAGGTTCTTCTGTATTTTCTGCTTCTTCAGTCTGGATATTCTGCCTTTGTTCTGGTAGAGGTGTGCTTTCTTCGGTACTGGCATTAACCACATCCGGCATTAATGGCTCACTCACCTGATCAGATACTGGTTCTTCAGGAGGGGTCTCTGACTTTGAATCACTCCATTCCTGAACAGGGGTATCTGTCGGGATTGGCGTATACGTTGGAACCGGAGTTGTAGCAACCGATGGTTTTGAGGGTGACCGGGAGAGTGGGTAGAGATCTATATTGTTTGCATTCAGTGAATAGGGTGAATCAGAAATACCATCATGGGTATAGGCCTGAGCGGATGCAGAAAATCCTCCTTCACCCGTCTCATCAAACCAGGCATTTCCTCCAATCATACTACCACCGATGATATTTGTTCCTGATTTGAGATCGGTGTTCCACATATTCCGCTCATTTTCATTCACGACTGCATTATGCGGGTTTTTCAAGAGGTTATTGAAGATATGATTATCTTTGGACTGGAAAATTCCGATACCTATGGCATTCTTCTCAAACGTATTATCAAAAATCTGGTTCTGATTGGATTGATCAAGCCGGAGACCCATGTTAGCAGTGTTTCTGATTGTACAATTTGTAATAACACTGTTACTTACCTTGTACATCCAGATGCCTGCATCCATTCCCTCAATTACCACGTTTTTGATGGTGATATCCCGGATTGCGGTTCCTGCATTGATATAAATTCCTGAATTAAATCCCGATGACAAGCCTCTGATAGTATTGCCTCCCCCGTCGATGGTTACTCCTGATGTTTTTATCTCAAAAACATTCATCTTCTTTCGCCCGTCGATGTCCCGCTTTAATACATAATACCCGGGCTTAGTAATCTCTGCAGGTGAATATACCGGAATTGATCCTTCCGGTCCGGTAAGCGCTCCGGGAACGACGGGCTGCTGACTTGTCATGCGGTTGTTGTCAGTATCAGGCTCAATAAAATAACTGCTTGTATCAAGGACGATCATGACTCGGTATTCCCCCCTCTTCAGGTGTGTTGGCATAGACCAGCTCTTGGTATATGTCCGGGTCTCACCTGCGCCAAGTCTGGTGTCGGTAATATCACCCCCGATCTGAGTTCCAATCTCATCCTCTCTGCCAACCCGTACAAGATATGCACGGAGTTTGTATCCGGGAGCTTCCCGGTTCCCCGTATTCTGAACCGTGATGGTAACGATTAATCGTTCATCAGGGATCGTTCCCAAGGTGATCTCATCCATTTCAGAGATGTCCATCTTGACTGATGCATCAATTATTGCAACATCAGGCCCTGAATCAAGAGTTTCTTTTGCCTGGGGTTCGCCAGATCCCACCCCTACAAAAATTCCTGTTACAAGAAGTACTCCCAGCACTATTACCCGGACAATTCTGATTATATCCTGTTGCCGGGTACACACTTCCGATATTTGTATGTGCCACATCACAATCCCCACAACCCCAATTCCATAATGAGCAGTTGGAGAAGTATTGATTTCCGTGAATAAAAAACGTAGTGATATCAACTGGCACAGTTTCATGAAGAATGCGAGGAGGGCGATTTGAACACCCGGACCCCTTCGGGAACGGACCCTAAATCCGTCGCCTTTGACCTGGCTCGGCAATCCTCGCTCAAAAAAGATATGGATTCAGTTTGCGTCGGGGGTTTTTCGTCCCTCAATTTCTGAACGAACCTGACTTTGAAGTTTTTCAAACTTTTCCTGAAGCATCTTCTCCTGCTTCTCTATTGATCGGATCCTGATCTCCAGTGTTTCGATCTTCTCAGTGACTTTGGAGATGACTTCAGATTTAGGTTTCTGCATGACAACAGTTCCCACGTTCATATATACCGCAGCAGAGTCATCTGTTTCCTTCAGTTCTTCAACCGCTCTTCGTGCTTCCTGCGCAGCCAGTTCATATTGGCTCTTTTGAGAGAGGATGGTCTGCATCTGCTGTTGCATCTGCTGAAGCATATTTATCTGGTTCTGCACTTTTGGCGAAATATTCTGCATCCTTAACTCCTCCTATTCATTTGTTCTTCCCGCCTTTTTAGTTGTCTGTACCATCTCTTCAGCTATCTGAACCAGTCTGAGCCAGGTGTTCAGAGCCGCTCTGAGCGCGGTCAGATCTTCTGCCCTGATGCGGATTTCAAATGATGATTCAGACGTCTCTGTTATTGTTCCCCAGGATCTGCCCGCTCCATCGGTTTCTGCCTCAGGTAGCAACGACCTGACAATTACTCCGGTATCGGGTGTTTCAAAGGTGAAGATTGCTTCATGCATCATCCAGTACCCTGCCGAGTATGAGCGTCATGCACCGTTTCTGTGGGCCGTCAAAGGCAAGTACCAGATCATTGTGATCAAGATAATCAACGGTGCATGTCCCCTCGAGAATCCCGCCCAGTTCATGGTCTGATGTTCTGATACCCCTATACAGATGCCCCTCACGAACACCCGTGTCATGCTTTTTGATGATTCGCATGAGGCATGGTTCGCCCTCACGATAGAGCGTCATCAGTATTCCTGCCCGTTGCTGCTCAAATACGATGAAAAGGTCATGCTCATCGGAGATCTCACGAAGTCCGTGCTTTCCCCGTGACAGATACCCGGCCCCGGTTGCAAATGCTAGATCCTTGGCTATCGATCTGGTTGCCAAAGTGGAACGACGGGAAGTAGTGACCAGAGTCATCTGGCCTTGAGTTCTTTGATTGCTGCTCCCCGTTCTTTAAAAAGGATCCGATGCCCGCAGAAGGGACACCGGACATTCATATCGATCTCGACCTTTTGTTTACACCGGGCACACTTGTACGACCCAGGCATAGAAGCTTTACGCCTCCTTTACTGTCCGCTCAATAGTACGCAGGGCAACCTTCAGGTTCGGAGTGACCGGGACATATGCGCCGCCGGCAAACTTGAATGAGCATTTTCTGCATTCCCAGATGCCCGTTCCTTTCCGTTTTACTGAAACGGTATCACAGCGGGGACAGGTGTGTGTTGCTTTTGAAATCAGTTCAACATCACGTACTCGTTTCCTGATAAACCGACCATATCTCGGACCAAATCTGCCCGTAGAGCCGGATACCCTCCCCTTTGCCTTTACCATTTTTCTGGCCATATTCAAAACCTACCTAGATGTCCTTTTTTGTTGGATTCAAATACACTTATAGTTACTTGATGATCTTTGTCTCTGCGTTCCCATGGCTGATCCGGTTAATCAGGTCGTAGAACTCGGTCTGTATTCCGGCAGGGATTACCACAACACAGATCCATGACCCATCCTTCTGCCATTCTTCTTTCTCGATGGCAGCTACGGCTGAGATCTCACCATACGCCCGGGGTGCATAATCCGGCGGGATCCTGACTGCAACCCTGACTTCGTCAAACTTGATGGGGATAAGAGGCCTGAGTGCCTTCATCGTGTCCTTTACCAGTTCCTCAACACTCCTGAATGGATCAATATGGACTTTTGCTTCTTCCATTGCCAGTTCAATCCGTTGTGGCGGGTGAGGATGTCCGGTCTGGGGATTAACTGCATTCCGCGCGATAAAGGTGATGACCTGTCTGCGTTTTTCCGCGGTCAGGACCTTTCGCTGCTCTGAGGTAAGGTGAATCTCTCCCTTGCGGATGATATGTAATGCGATCGGTTCAAAATCTGTTGTTTTGAACACTTTTTTGAGGGACTCCTCTGATGCCCGTTCAGCCTGGGAAGCGTTCTCAAAGATCTGGAGTGCTGCAACCGCATCCTCAATTGGGATATCTTCACCCTGCCTGATTTTTGCGGCCAAATCCGGATCTACCAGGATCTCAAACCGCTCACCATGACTCTCAAGTTTTGCAACAACTGCATCATCGAGTGATATCACCAGTCTGCCTCCCTGTTCCAGTTACTGTGGTTGTCCGATATAGGACAGAACCTCTTCACGTGACATCTTCCTGAACTGCTCCTCCTCCCTTGTAATTACTCCGATCTCAACGGTGTTCACGTCGAACTTTCCCTCCGTTGCTTCATGAAGTGCTTTCAGACCAAGGGTAATGGCATCCTTTATGGAACATTCGTGAGTGTATTCTTCCTCGAACAGTTTCATCACGGCAGGTCTTCCGGTTCCGATTCCGGTTGCCTTGTATTCAAGAAGGGTGCCACTCGGATCTGTTTCGAAAAGACGGAACTGGCCGTCAGAGATACCGGTAATAAGGAGTGCAGTCCCATAGGGGCGTGCCCCGCCAAACTGGGTATAGGTCTGCATATGGTCACCAAGTTTCTTTGCAAGGGTCTCGACATCGATCGGTTCGTCATAGGTGACCCGGTTTATCTGAGCTTCGATTCTGGCCCGGTCGACCAGTGCGCGTGCATCGCCGACAAGCCCGGATGACGCAACTCCGATATGCTCATCGATCCTGAAAATTTTCTCTATTGAATTGGCCTCAAGAAGGCGGGAGTTGATCCGTTTATCAACTATCAGGACGACGCCCTCCTGGCATTTTATTCCAACTGCAGTTGTGCCGCGTTTGACCGCCTCACGTGCATATTCAACCTGGTATAATCTCCCATCCGGGCTGAAAACAGTAATGGCGCGATCATATGCGGCCTGATTATTATTCATCATAGTACAGGTCCTCAGTATCTTCTTCTGTTATGTACCGTGGTATCTCATGATAAATCCCCTTTTCTTTGAGATCTATCCTTCCCTGCATAGAAACAACAACATCACAGGGAACTCCTGATATCACGGCTTTTGCGCTTCGTTTCTCGGTGCAGAGCGGCATCTTTTCTTTCAGTGTCCGGATCGTTCCTGATGTTCTGAGCGGGTGTATTGCTGCTGGTGTGCCCTGAATCTGCGATATCGCACAGAGAGCAGTCTCAAGATCGTGCTCAAGACCGCGCCTGCATCTGATAATTGCATAAGAACCAGATACCTGCATGACAGACGGCCAGATCTGCGCCGTGATACGATCACCATACAGGCTGACAACCGACTCTGCAATCGATCGGTACAGATCACGCGATTCAAAAACAGAATCCGAAGTAATCCGAACAAGAACATATCTGAAGTTTTCACGCATGGACGGGCGAAGACGCATTTATATCTCCACAACCGGTCCGGTCCGGTTTTTTATCAGGCAGATGCTTTCCAGAGACTCCCATAATAGGTTCTCATCCTTCCATACAAGTGAAAAGAGCCGTATCATTTCCCGGGGACTTTTCAGGTGGGTTATATCAGCGGCATGACTTGACAGCACAATCGGGAATTCATACCGGTTCTGAAGCGTAAAAATCTCTTCATATCTTCTGATGACTTTTTGCCTCGCACCATCACGAAGTTCAATGAGGGGTCTGACTGATAGATCCACCCCAATCTCCCGTTCGGCGGCAAGTTGTGCACAGTACCGGTCAAACCCGTCCTTCGGAGTTGTATGCAGATTGGTCATGACATGGACGCCCTGCGTAGTGAGGATATTCCGGTTATATCCGGCATCTCCCGCCTGTACATACACGAGATCATTCACCTGTATGGCTCTTCCTGCTTCTCTGCTGAGAAGACGGGCCGGAACCTCCGTCAGATATCGTGCTGTCCAGACCGGGATGTCATATATCCTGTTTACCGGTGCCATGCTCGCAGCAACGCACCCAGAAAACCCAAGTGAAGAAAGCTCCCGTGCATACCTGGCAATACTTACCGTTCCGGAAGGATAAGGAAAAACGCAACCGTCAAAGACGTGCATTTAAAAAAGGTTATTTGGCCCGGTTTGCATTAGCCCGGACAGATGGACGGCACTTTTCAGTACCTTTCCCGCGTCTGCGCATGCCACGGCCCTTGACACCAGCACTGGTCAGTCCACGCTCACTCCGGCCACGGTGCCCTGGTTTTGATATCCAGTTCAGGGTTTTATCATTAATAATAGACGGGTGATGCGGGTCAAGAAGGATAACTTCGTACCATTTCTGACGTCCGTCTTCTCCAACCCAATATGAGTTCAGGACTTCCATGTTCGGGTACTTCCGGCAGGCGCGCTCTTCAGCGATCCGCTGGATACTCTTCCCCATGGTCTTCCGGTTTACACCCATACGTGCAGTACGACGTCCACGAACATATCTGGATGCCCGGCGGCCTCCACGGCGGACCTTCACACGGACTACAACGATACCCTGTTTTGCCTTGTATCCAAGAGCACGGGCACGATCAATCCGTGTTGGTCTGCGGACACGAACAATACTTCCTTCCCGGCGCCAGTCCTGCATTCGTTCCCACAGGAGGGCTTTGACTCCGGTATCATCAGGGATCTTCCATGCATCCCTGACATATGCATACATAGATTTTGTCATGCGGTTCACCAGGTTCAGCCTGAATCAGGCTACATTCCTAACGGGACGGATCCCGAAAGTCCATTTAAGGTCACTTAGACAGGATATATACCTGCTCCTGATGACTGCCTTACAGGTCCTGCTTTACTTTTTCAAGTACCCTGATATCAGAGATGCCGGTAACCGGATACTGCCCTTTCTCATCCTTCTCGGCAGATTTTACCATATCCCAGATGGTGAGCAGGGCGGTGCTCACACCGACAAGTGCTTCCATTTCAACCCCGGTTTTGCCGGCAGATATGACCGTAACTGTGGCTGTGATTCCCGTTTTTGTGTAATCAAAGGTGATATCAATCCCATGAACGGGAATTGCATGGCACATCGGGATAAGCCGCGGAGTATCTTTAATCGCAAGTGTAGCGGCTACTCTGGCAGTTGCAAGGACGTTCCCTTTCACAACAGTGCCATCCCGGATCGCAGACAGGGTATCAGGACGAAGGGTTATCGTTCCTGTAGCGACCGCTTTCCGGTAGACTTCCCCTTTTGCGGATACATCCACCATTCTGGCACGGTCATTTTCAAGATGAGTAAATACCGGCATTATTCTCTCTCAGAAGTGCTCCTGAACAATACTTGAGGTACTGCCGTAAGGAGGTCACGGGCTGTCATCCCATACCCACAGGTCTGTGTGATGAGTTCACCTGCGCGCCCTGTGACATAGGCTCCGATACACGCTGCCTCAAATGCAGGAACAACAGCCATCAGAGCTGCACATACTCCGGCAAGCACATCCCCGGTCCCACCGGTCGTCATGGCGGGTGTGCCGGTCTGGTTAAACCTGACCCGTGATCCGTCACAGATGACATCCACCGCTCCCTTGAGCAGAACTGTCCCTGATATCTGTGCCTTCATTATTGCATGTGCCCGCTCCCGTGGTGTCTTTCCAGGGCTAAGGCCGGACATCCGGGCAAACTCTCCTGCGTGGGGTGTATAGAGTGATTCTCCCGCAACAGGGAGAGGATCTCTCAATGCATCAGCATCAAAGACTCCTTTTCTGATATAGGGGGCGAGGGATGTGATGACATCATGGGATTCGGGACCAAGACCCGGACCACAGAGGACGACATCAGCCTGTTTACACAAGGGTATGATGGTGGTAAGGTCTGCTGTGGTAATTCGATCACCGGCTGTTGGAACATAGATAATATCCGGTTCAGGCAGGTAATGGGGGCTTACAACCCGGACGATATCTGCACCAGCCCTGAGTGCTGCAAGCCCGGCAAGGTAGGGAGCTCCCTGGTATGGGCCACCCCCGATAACAAGTATGTTGCCTCCCACGCCCTTGTGGCTGTCCGGGTTCCGGTTCCGGAGGATACAAAGATCTCCAGGTCCTGTACCAATTTCAGCGAGAAGAGGAATCCCGATGCCATAGATATGTGCTCCTTCGGTTTTTGCCCGATGAAATGCACAGATCCTATCCGGGATGATACCTGGTGATGGGAGATCGGCAGAGAGGATCGGTGCCTTTGCATTATTTGCAAATTCGATACAGGTTCTGACAGGTTCCCGGACCGAACCCGTTCCTCCGGTTCCAAGAAGAGCATCAATGATAAGGTCGGTATCCTGAAAGATCCGGGTATGCTCAATCAGGTCATCCCTGCTGCGGAATGGGATGGATGTGACACTGCAAGAGAGAAGACGCTGAAGTTGTGTTCTTGTTGAGTCGGTCTGTCTTCCCGAGTCATACCAGAAGACGGTAATATCTGCCTCACCTGCAAGATGGCGGGCTGCCACCATTCCGTCACCGCCATTATTTCCGCTTCCGCACAGAATGAGTATTTTTCCGGGCTGATACTGGCGTGCAGCCATCGCAAGTCCGGTCCCGGCGGATTCCATAAGTTCCAGTCCACTGATGCCAAGGGCCTGTGCGTTCTGATCAATCCGTCGCATCTCTTCCGGTGATAATAATCCCTGCCCGATAAATTCTGCATATTGTGTCAGGTCATCCGGAAATGATCTGCCTTGAATGATGACAGTCATGAAATCCTCCTCTCTCTCCTCTACTATTTTACTCCCTGCACATTCCTCTTTTTCTCATACCTCCATATAGTACCTGAATGAGTCTTCTTGAGGATATCAGGGCTGCTGCTGATGCAGTCCGTTCATGTGAGGAGGTGACCATCATCTCTCATATTGATGCGGATGGGATCAGCAGTGAGGCTATACTGGCACAGGCCCTTAGCCGTGATGGCATCCGCGTTTCCACTACTTTTGTCCGTCAGCTCGATCCCCTGACCCTTGACCAGATCCCGGATGACTCTTCCCTGAAGATATTCTCCGACCTCGGCTCCGGTCAGCAGCAGATGCTTCTTGAGAAGGGACTTGAACCCTCCAGAACGATCATCATCGATCATCATGTCAGCCAGCCGGCAGAACATGGCGATCCCTTCATCGAGGTGAACTGTCTGAACCATGGACATGAGAAGATGAGTGCTGCGGGGGTCTCATATCTGCTTGCAAGGGAGCTGGACTCGATCAATACTGATCTTGCCAAGCTTGCAATCATCGGTAATATCGGTGATATGATGGATAGGGAGCATCTCTGCCTTACCGGCCCGGCACGGGAGATCCTGCAGGATGGGGTCAGGCAGGGTACTGTGGAGCTCTGGGAGCATGATCTCAATATTTACGGGATATCCACCCGGCCGCTTCCCCAGTCCCTGGCATATTCAGATGACATGGATATCCCCGGAGTAAGCAGGGACCCGGATGGTGCCGGGAAGTTTCTTGAACGGATCGGCATCACTCCCCTCCAGCCAAACCGGTGGCCGGTCTGGGAGGATCTCTCATTTGATCAGAAACAGCAGGTATGCTGTGCAATCATTGAACAGATGGTTGCTCATGGGAAGGACACCGGGCGACTCTTTGCCGACCACTATCTCTTCCCTGACGAGGACCGGCATCAGGCATCACTTCGGAATGCCTCAGAATTTGCAACGATGCTGAATTCATGTGGGAGGTGGCAGCGACCTGAGCTTGGAGGGGCTATCTGTCGTGGTGACCGGGTGGTTGCCTACCGGGAGGCGGAACATATGCTCCGCAATCACCGGAGCAAGATACGCGAGGTCATGCTCTATATTACCGAAACGGGTGTGACAGAGCTCTCCCATATGCTCTACATTCATGTAGGCGGCCGGTTCCCGGATACTATTGTGGGCATAGGTGCTGGAATGGCACTCTCCCGGCTTAATCCAGAAAAACCTATCCTGATCATGTGTGAGGACTCCCTTGACCCGTCGATGACGAAGATATCCATGCGGACCCGTCCGGAGGTGGTGAGTAAAGGAGTTGATCTCCAGCAGGCACTCACTCTGGCATGCGAGGGACGTGAGGGATGTTCTGGTGGTGGCCACCGGATCGCTGCGGGAGCCTTTATCCCCAGAGAAGAAGAGCGTGCATTTATCGAAGATGTCAACCGAATATTAGCGCAGCAATATGCTCAGTCGTGTCAGGACCATCGCTGATCTCCAGTTTGGCAGGGGTATAGGTGTACAATTATTTCCTGATTCCTGCAGGTTTATCACATCCAGACGTGGCGGAGTCCGTCAGGTTCTCCTTGATGGAAAACGCCTTGCAACCCTTCGTGCTCATGACGGTCGTCTGACCCTTGGGCTTGCTGGGGGAAAGCGGCTCCATGAAGCCCTGCCCGGCCAAACGGGTCGGGTCGAGCTCAGAGAGGATGTGGTACCCTTCATCGCAGCCGGAAAAAACCTCTTCTGCAGGCATGTTACCGATGCTGATCCGGGTATCCACGCCGGTGATGAGGTTATTGTGACCGATGGAGATGGACGGTTTATCGCAATTGGCGAGGCTGTTGTATCCGGCACAGAGATGATGGCCTGTGAAACCGGGATGGCAGTATCGGTCAGACACGGCATACAAAAAGAGGAATAATCATGTTACCTGGAATGAACCCCCGCAAGATGAAACAGATGATGAAACAGCTTGGGATGGATATCAAGCCGATTGAAGATGTGCAGGAGATTGTCATCACCACTCCCAAGGGGCGGTATGTGTTTGACCAGGCCGAGGTTGCCATCATGAAGATGCAGGGCACCGTTACCTGGCAGATCACCGGTGAACCACGGTTTGAAGAGGCCGCAGCAGTCATCCCTGATGAGGACGTGGAGCTTGTTGCCGGTCAGGCAAATGTGACACCAGAAGCAGCAAAGGCAGCTCTTGTTGAGACGAAAGGAGATATCGCTGAGGCTATCCTTCGTCTGTCTTCATGATAGCAGCCGGAGACCGGGTTATCCTCTCCGGAAAAGGGAAGACCTATGTTGTCCGTGCCGGTGAGGGAAGTCTCGGGACCGACCTTGGGATGGTTGATCTCTCCCAGCTCACCGGAAAGGAGCCGGGTGATATTATCACGACCAAATCAGGAAAGGAACTAGCCATCCGCCTGCCCCGAGCCACAGACTTTTTTGAGCAGGCAAAACGGAGCGGGGCACCCATGCTCCCCCGGGATATCGGGCTGGTGATCGGCCTTACCGGGATGAATAAGAATGATCATGTTCTTGATGCCGGGACCGGGAGCGGGGTTGCGGCAGTCTTTTTTGCCGGAGTTGCCGGAAAGGTGACGACCTGTGAACGAAGGGAGGAGTTTTTCCGGATTGCTGAAGAGAGTATCCGGGAGACCGGGCTGTCAAATATTGAGGTGGTGAACCGGGATGTCCTGGAGATGGACGGGCAGTATGATATTGTGCATCTTGACCTTGGGATAACGAAAGAGCATGTTATCCATGCCTATTCCCTGATTCGTCCGGGTGGGTACCTGGTCTGCTATACCCCGTTCTTTGAACAGATGGGGGTTGTGTATGATACAGCTTCAGAGCTCTTTTCAGAGGTTACTGCCCATGAGAGCATTATGCGGGAGATGGACCGGAGCGATCGGGGGACGAGGCCTTCGACAAAGGTGTGCCACAGCGGGTACCTGACGGTTGCGAGGAAGTGAGTTTGTCTGATTTGTGTATTCTCAATGACTATTTTGGTTGAAGAGTGTGGATTCAGGCTGTACAGAAGATATATGCAGTGATATCGCTCATATAAATTGATTGGTGTTTGTTTATTATGTCCGATTCAAATAAGAAACAATTTCATATTTCAGTAAAAGGGAAAGTCCAGCGAGTAGGGTTCCGGGATAAAGTTGAGGATATTGCTGATAGTCTTGAATTAACCGGGTATGTTCAAAACCATTCTTCAAAAGATGTAGTTATCGTGATTGAAGGTGAAGAGGGAAAAATTACTAAATTTATCCAGTCAATTCGAAATATTCCTCCTCCTGTAAAAATCAAATCTCTTGAGGTTGCTGAGTACCCCTATTCTGGAAAATATTCAGAATTTACAATCATGAGGGGTGAAATGATGGAGGAATTTGCAGAAAGGTTTGATTCTGCAATTTATTACCTTCATAATATTGATCAAAAACAGGATCAAATGTTAGATAAGCAGGATCAGATGCTTGGAAAACAGGATACTGTTATTGGACTTCAAATAGAGACATTACGCGAAATAAAAGGGGTTCGCTCTGACTTCCAGAAAACGTTTACAGAAGAATTAATCGAGATCCGGGGTGAAATCAGGGAACTTCGCTCCGCAATGATACAGGCCGGATATCTAAAGAAAGCAGATGTACAATAAAGGTTTTCTGTGGGAATCCATTTAACCTTCCCATATTCGTATAAGGTGGGGGTGTAGGTATCTGATGGATACGAGGAGATTGGCACTAGAAAAAGATTGAAAGGTCAGCATTTATATTTGTGAAAATTTAACGGTTTTTGCTGGGATTCTGCTGATGTTGTCATTTTTTACCATGTCACTTGCCTGAGCAATATATGGGGGATGAACCGGGGCGACTGGTGAATAAGAACATCGACAAAGGTGTGTCACAGTGGGTATGCGACAGTGGCTAGGGGGGGATTTTTTTTAGATTTTCCTCCAGAATCAGGTTTAATTCTTAGCAGAGGGGCATTTCAACCAACTGTTGAAATGGACTCTCCGTCGTCAATCAACGATATTTTTTCTGGGAAACTATTTATAACGATACTCACAACCTTGTTTTGTTGATGCTGAGAGTATCAGCATGAAATGTAGGAGGAAATTTACGTGAAGTTCGGATACGCAATTGTTCTTGCTCTGGTTGCACTTGTTGCAGTCAGCGGGTTTGCATCAGCAGACCGGCTCCCTCAGGAAGTCCCAGAAAACCAGATTTTTACCATTGACACCCTTATCGATGTCACTGGTGCAGTCAGCCAGGAAAGCGAAATGCAGTGGACCCTTGATTCACAGAACTGGGTTACCTATGATTACTATCCAGAAGATGGTGTAGAAGCAGTAGCTGTGGATAGGACCATTGCAACTGCAATCAACAACCTGAACGATGAGCAGGCACCTGTTGTTACCTGGAATGCTGACGGCACTCTTGCAGAACTCAAGATCTCTGACTGGATGCTTCCGAAAATTATTCCAGGAACCTCTACTACTTGGGCTCAGTTCCTTGCAACATTAGAAAACAATGACTACGTTGCAGTCAAGGCAACTGACAGCGGTTACATCCACGATTCAATTCTCAACCCAACTGAAGAGATCATGATCCTGACTTGGACCGACAACCTCCGTTCCAACGGTGGTAAGCTCGCACTCAATGAGAACATTGATTTCGATTCACGCAACAAGGGTAAGGGCCTCTCCAACCTTGAAGTTGAGAAGGTTCTGACCTATGCAAGCACTGAAGGTGCACACCTTGTTGGTGCAGAAGAGTGGACTCTTGATGTTGCAGGCAACTACGAGGCAACTGCAGACTCGATCCGCTGTGTCTTTGCATCAGCAAAGAACACTTGGTTCCCAGCATTCTGTAATGTCGTCAAGGCAAAGAGCGAACTTGTAAACATCAACAGTGCACAGGTTTCCACTAAGGGTGCAGCCCGTAGTGTTGCAGCAACTGGAGACATCCCGGCAATGCTGAACTATCAGATCGCCGTCACCCCAGACAGCAACTCTGGCAGTGGATTTGCAGACGGAACTGTTAAGACCATGTTCGGCGGCTCCATCATGGAAGCACGTGACAACCACAACAAGCCATCTGCAACCAACAACTGGAAGGACACTGCATCCGTCACTGGCGGAATCAAGAACTTCCAGAAGACCTTCAACTACGAATCAGGATTTACCTTCTAAATAGTAAACCCTTGATTCAACTTTTTTTTACGATTCTCTTAAAATTTTGGATTTTTCTTTTCTAGCGATTATTATTTGCCATTTTTTCTTCACTAAACAAAAGAATCATAATCTGCCTAATTAAATTAATTATAGATTATGAATTTACCGATAAATATCGATAAGAGGACATTGCCTTTTATATTCCTTCTCTTTGTAAGTTTGTTTTTTGGGCTATTGCTCCGAACCCAGACAATACTTGATTTACAAATTCATGGGTACCCGATAGTGCTTTATGAGGATCCATGGTATTCAATCAGACAAATTGAGCAGATTATGCCTCATTTTCCTTCATATGCCTGGTTTGACCCGTTTCTAAATTACCCTGATGGCAAAAATATATTGTGGGGGCCTGTTTTTCCTATATTTGGAGCCTGTATTTCATTATTATTCGGGGCGTCAACACAATCTGAAATTATTCGAATTGTCTCATGGATTCCTCTTCTAGTTTTTGTGATGCTGGTTCCTGTGTGTTACTTGATAGGAAAAACAGTATGGAACAGACATGTGGGATTTTTAAGTGTAATTCTCATATGTTTTGTATCCGGAGAATTCCTTTTTAGAACTCAATATGGGTATGTAGATCACCATTGTTTAGAAGTATTATTCCTCTTTGGATTTTTTGCAGTATACATTTTAACTCTAAAGGAAGGACTTTCGAAAAATACAGATGCCTCTGTCATAAAAAAAGGAGCAGTGATATTATCTACAATTTCTGGTTTAATTTTTTATCTTGGAATTATGAATATGCCTACAATGCTCATCTCCGGGATAATTGTTAGTATTTTCACTCTACTTTATTCATTGAGCAGTAAATCTGTTCAAAGTATGTTCCGGTTGGTCCAGGTTCATGTGATTATTTTTGGATTATTTTCAATTCTCTATTACTTTTATGGGCTTATTTATCCTGGATTTAATTTGAGAGAGTATTCAGCAGGTTTAATTATCGTAGCACTATTGTTGATATTAGGAACAGCATTTCTCTATATCCTTCAGACATTCGTACAAAAGTATACTTCACATTATTGGAATTTCTATATTATTATCGGATTTTTTTTGTTTTTATTTATTTGCGTTTTACATATTACTGGTCAAATGCCTAATATTATGAATTCTTTTAATGTGCTTTTTTCGGATTTGTATTCCTTCACTAATATTTCAGAATTAAAACCGATGCCGATTCCAGCAGCAATATCTCAATATAACCTTGGCCTTATTTTATCAATTATTGGATTTTATTTTTTAATAAAAAAATATATCAAAGAGCAGTCTCCTATCGTCCTGGTGCTTATTTTAAGCAGTATTATCCTGACCTATATATCATTTAATCAAATTCGGTATCAATATTATGAAGGTCCAATTATTGCATTACTATCTGCAATTGCTTTGGAACGGTTATATTCATTTTTTTCAATGAGATTTTCCAAAATATTCGTCCCTGATAAGTATATCATCGGCTCTCATTTTAGGGATAAAGCCCGAAACTTTAAAAGAAAAATCCCTTTATTAATATTAGGGATAATTATTGTTTCGTTTGTCATTTTCTCATCTTACGCGACTATCTCATATCTTGTTATTGTTCCTAAATATTCAATTAGTGATGAAAAAGTTCAATCGCTTCTATGGTTAGAGAAAAATTCTCCAGATCCTGGAATTGACTATTATTCAATATATGATAAGGGAACCTTCGAATATCCAAATTCGTCATATAGCATCTTGAATTGGTGGGGCGATGGTCATTATGTTGTAGCGTTATCTAAGAGGATGCCAATAGCTACACCACTTCAGGATGAAGGGGCGTATGCTTCAACTGCGTTTTATTTGGCTCATAATGAGTCTGTTGCAGAAAATATAATTAAAATGTATAACTCTGCTTATGTTATTGTAGATAATGATCTTTATGCAATTTATTCTAAAATTGGAGCATGGGTTAATAACCCTCTAATAAAAGATGATCAGGTTAAAGAATTATTTTCTTTACCAAAAGACGGGAAAAATGAATTAAAATTCTGGAATGGGATGACAGATTCATTTTTTGAATCCATGATGATTAGATTATATCAGTTTGATGGTTCTGCAATTTTTTCTGAAGAGCAGAATAACATTACGTATGTTGATGTTTCAATCGGAGGTACTGTACGCTCAATTATCGTTGCAAATGATTTGGACAATAAAAAATTGAATATCGACGGTATAAAAGGAGAAAAACAGTACATTACTGTATCGTTTAACTCCACCCATTCCACTGTGGATGTTCCTGCGTTGTCAGGGTATCGTCTCATTTATGAATCTCCAAAAATAAATCCCTCTTTTAAAGATAAAGAAATCCATAACTTAAAAATCTTCGAACGTGTCAAGGGTTACACCATTCCCGGAACCGGGACCATCGAAGTCCCCATCGTTACGAATCAGGGCCGTCATTTCACCTACCGTCAGCAGAGTGAAAATGGCACCTTTACTCTCCCCTATGCAACTACGAACTCTCCCTATGATGTCCGTGCAACCGGGCCCTATCGTATTATTGAGACAAACAAGACCTTCGATGTTGATGAATCACAGATAGAGAAGTACTATACATAACTATCTCTGTCTTCCCCTTTTTTAATACCTGATTAGTTACTTATACTCTCCCGACAACTACACAGTTTGCATTGGTGGGTGGGGTTATGTTTTGGATACGTATAGCTGTAATTGCAATTCTGGCATTATTTTTAACTGCAGTCCCTATTGGTGCTGATTTTCTTCCGAATGCAACACCGGAAAATCAACTGATATCGATCACGACTCTGATAGACGTTATCGGATATGTCAGCACCGATACATCTTTTGATTGGACGATATCGTCAGGAACACTTGAGGATAGGATGTTTGGACCAAATGAAACAATGGCGTCCCTACTCTACAAAGATTCATTGATGACCAACGGGGGGCATCTGATGCTCAGCAGTTCTCTTGATTTTGATTCCCGGAACCAGACAAAGGGTCTGTATAACTTTGAAACAGACAAAGTAGTCACATACGAGAGCATTGATGGCAGTCACCTCGTTGCAGATGAATCATTAGTCATGAGCACCGGCGGAAATTATTCAGATTCGAATGGAATTGGCCGGTGTGTATTTGCATCCGGATCTTCATCTGCAGCTCCGGCATTCTGTAATACGGTCAGGGCACGAAGTTCGCTTATCAACGTAAACAGTGCCCAGTACTCAACGTCAGCCAAAGCAAGGATTGTTGCCGCTGATGGGTCGGTTCCGTCTGCACTTTCATACCGGATTGCTCTGACTCCAAATCCTGCATCTGGTCTGGGGTATGCAATCGGGACAGTGGCAACAGAGTTTTCTGCTGATATCATGGAAGCCCGTGATGATGGGGCATCATGGAATAAACCATCGGCAACGAACTCAATGAAGGATAAGGCAAAGGTAACTGGGGGGATAATTCAGTTTTCAAAAGCGTTTGACTACCAGTCAGGTCTATCAGTTACCTAAATTTTTTTTATTTTTCTTCAATTGCCGAGGTTATCACCTACATGGGTTCATTTTTATTAGGGGGTCGCACTCATGTTCTTTGTGCGCATAAATTACCACCTGTCTTTTAGAATTCGATAAAATTGAGGATTAATTGCTACAATAAACTATATGTTGCTATATATTTGGCTGTACTTATGGAATTCCAGATGTCAATATCGCAGGGCAAATCGCGTGCACACAAAGAAGAAAATGTGGACTTTAACTCTTCATTTCGTGAATCAGTTTAAAAACCTTGTAATGTTACTGAATTACTTCAGGAATTGTTTGAAACAGGTTGAATGAGGGTGTCATTACTGAGCGGGTACAGAGATATTCGTCAATTTTGGATGAACTGATGGCCACGTTGATATCAGAAATTCAAGAATAGTAAAGATCTACTAGCCAGCTTTCGAGTGCCCGACGAAAGGTAGTTTCATCGTCTATTTTTAGCAGTAATAAACGGATCTTCTCCATGAAGACCTATACGGAACTAGAATCTAAATAGGATGAAGGGAATAAAAAGAGATGGTAGTATAGATACATGGCCACAAGGTGAACCACGATATCTATACAGATTCTCTTTAAATCCCTCTTCAGGGACTTTCCTTTTTTGGTGTTCATTTCTTCCCTACCTGGCCAGGATTGTGGATTATCCCAAACACAGGCAAATATTATTTGTAGAGAAACCCTATAGATAAATTGTCAAATCCGGCAGCCCGGAAGAGACTTAGGGGATCTGAATTAATTGGTGTTCATCCCTTTCGTGTATGCGGTAATGTGGATATTAGCCGCATACACGTAATTGTTCTTCTAGTGTCTTAATTTAGTCTACTATCTGCATTCCAAAGTTAGACTGGCTGATGTATTTAGCATTTGGTGATCATAAGACGTATCAATACATTTTGTACAATCCATCGTATAATCGTAAATATGGTTCAGATCTTTTTTGAACAATGTTTTAAGAGACCTGTATAAATCTTACAATCGCGCTTTATCATCCTTATGGTCACCCTATGACCTTTGGAATATTCCTTTATGCACGAATCAGTTAATACCAGATGATCTCCGAGGCTGCAGGCCTGGCAAGCAAGGGACGGATCACAGAGATTAAAAATGGCAAGTGCAAGAGCCTGAAAGAATCAGTAACTAGCACTCTTGAGTATGCGAACCCTCAAACGAGAAGGCTCTCATATAGCCCAATCGCCTTTAAGCCTATACGAAACGCTACCTGTTTCTTTGAGTTAATTGCCTGGCTCTGTGTGAACCTGCAAAATACATACCTAAGGCTTTGAAAACAGATACGGACGCTAAGGGGGAGATTTGAACTCCCGAGGGATTGCTCCCACAAGATTTCCAATCTTGCGCCTTCCCAGACTAGACTACCTCAGCAAACAGAAGATGCCTACATATGTTGGCAGTCAGTTCTTTTAAGACTTTTCTCTCTTTGGCTGATGAGATTTCCAGACTGCTGGATACACCCCGATATCCTGCATGATAAGCCGGGGTGCGACAACCAGTCCCTTTTCACCGGGAACGATCCGTGAACTTGAAACCAGTGCTTCCCCGACTCCGATGAAATCATCCTCTGTCATCATCACGACAAGATCCTCCATCTGGAACTTATCATGACTGAGAACACCCCGAGAAGAGAGTCTGGCACCATGACAGATCGCATCAGCGGCTGATTCCTTCATATATATCCGGGGAAACCCGTCCAATGCCTCAAGGGGTGACCGTACGATCTTCCGAAGGAACGAATCATCACCGGCACGTGCCCGCTCAACTGCGTCGCGGAGTGCATGAAGGGTGACACAATCCTTCTCGGAAAAGGGACCTGATCTGGTTCGCCTGAGCTCAACCATTGCTCCCCCTACCCCACAGGCCATGCCGATATGATGACACAGTGATCTGATGTAGGTGCCTGAATCACATTTCACCCTCAAGAGCACAAGTCGTCCGTCCCTTCCCAGCATCTCCAGTTCATGGATCTCCCTGATCCGAAGAGCCCGCTTTACGGCACTCCGCTTGGGTGGCCGCTGATAGATCCTTCCGGTGAAGTGCTGAATGACTTCAGCAAGTTCTACATCAGATACATCTCCCTGTAGCCTGAGCAGTGCCACATATTCCTTATCATCCTGATGCAGAATAGTCGTGAGTCGGACTGCCCGCCCGAGAAGAATAACCAGCACCCCGGAGACCGGGGGATCAAGGGTTCCGGTATGACCAACGGATGACACGCCGGTGATTTCCCTGACCCATGCCGCCACCTGGTGACTGGATGGCCCGCGGGGTTTGTCGATGAGGATGATCGATCCCTGGTGCGCAGCAATATCTGCCAGAAAAGAAGAGGATCGTTCCATTATCCACCCGGATTCATGAGAAGGAAGAGATTGAGTTCATCGAGTGTCCCTTCAAGAGATCCATCCCCTACAACATCAGGCATAAGACCTGCATCCTCCATGGCCTCCGCAGTCACCTCTCCGATAGCCATAAGGATAAGATCCTCCCGGCGTTTCCAGATGGCAGATTTAAATGACAAGGCACTGGTAAAAAGAATGCCCTCCGCCTGGTCTAGGTTGAGCAGTTCATACGTCGGGATAAGTGCGTAAATCTGAAATTCAAATGGAAAACCCCCTGCATCCCGTATTCCCTGGAGAAGTTTATCATTTGGTGCATCAGATCGGGGGATGCCGATTTTTTTCCCTACAATCCAGTCTCCCAGGAAGGGAACGAAAGCCCGTGAGTAAAATTCATGGAGCACCTCGCACATGATGCCAAATTCTCTGAGGGCTTTCGCAGTTTGCGGACCGATTGCAATGACCCTGGGAAGTGGCAGGTCATGCAGATATGGTCCAATCTGGTGAGCCGGAAGGGCACTGGTAAAGAATATACAGTCAAATTTCCTGTCTTTTACATCCTGAATAAATGCATCAATCTGGTCAGGATTCATCTCTCCGATGAGTGGAGAGACCGGGTAACAATCATGCCCCCTTCGTGCGCACCTTGCCTGGTCATCTCCCTCTTTTCCTTTCAGACGTGTAATTGCAATCCGCATATCATCCCCCTGGCCCCTCTTATTCAGAACGGATGCGGATATTTTATGCGTTCTATACACTTAAATCCATGAGAACCAGATGATTCATGTTTTGGCCGGTATAACGGGGGGGATGATGTGTGGGATAATCAGTGGTCTGACCCCTGGAATCCATGCAAACATGATAGCAGCCCTTCTCCTTGGATTTTCTCCGACACTTCTACCTCTCCTGGGTCCGGAAGGGATGGCGGCCATCCTTATTGCCACGCTCATCACCCATTCATTCCTTGAAATAATCCCTGCAACATTTTTGGGTGTGCCGGATGACGGAACCTCTCTCTCGGTTCTGCCTGCCCACTCTCTCACATTGAATGGAAAAGGAGAAGAAGCAGTCCGCATATCAGCCCTTGGGAGTCTGTGGGGAGTCATTTTTGCTATCCCTCTGGCATTTGCAGCACTATGGTTTATTCCCCTTCTTCAGTCTTCGGTTGATATCCTGACCGGTTCACTCCTGGTTTTGATAATGGGGATGGTCATCGTGCGCAGTGAAGCCGCAGGTTGGCTCTGTGCCATCTGCCTTGTGTCTGGCATTCTTGGTCTCTTTGCCTTCAGGTTTGAGTACCTCTCATGGAACACCCTTGGAGCGGGGAGCATCCTTATGCCCCTCTTGACCGGTTTATTTGGTCTCCCGTTCCTTTTGACGGCGTCTGAAGGGAATATTCCAAGGCAACGGTTTTCAGGTCTCTCAATGCAGACGAGGAGTGTGGCTCGTGCCGCTCTTCCCGGGACCATTGCCGGACTGGTCGTGGGGTGGCTTCCCGGGTTATCAACAGCAAGTGCGAATACCGTAATCTCCGGGTGGATCCCGTATGATCAGGAGAGGCTTCATTATCTTGCTGCAATTGGTGCTTCAACTCTCGCGAACAGTATTATTGGTATCGCGGTTTTTGTTGCCATCGGACGAATGAGGAACGGGGTGATGGCAGCATTCGCCGGGTTTGAAACGCCACCGGTTCTCTTCCTGCTGACAATTGCATGTCTTGCTGCCCTTGGTGCGTATGTCATTACAATTTGTCTCGCTGGAACCGCTTCAGCATTATCCGGTCTGAATAGTTCGTATCTGAATACCGGGGTTGCTATCGCTCTGGTGCTGGTGTGTGGTATTCTGACCGGTCCCTTCGGTCTTATCATTCTCATGCTCGCAACGGCCATCGGGATGATACCAGAGATGATTACGGTCTCACGTGTTCCCTGCATGGGAGTTGTTACCATTCCGGTAATACTCTATTCATTTGGGGTATGGTGATATAAATGGCCAAAAATCAGGTCAATCGGGCATTTCAGTATTGGTATGAGGCCCTTCAACAGGGACCGGCGGATTTTTTAACCCCGACTGTCTCATCCATGGCGGATATCATTGATAATATTCAGGAGAGCCGAGATAATTCAGAATTACTCCCCCTGCCGGCTTGGGAAGAGGCAGTTAGTGCCGGGTTTGTTCCTGACCGGAACGGATACTTATCCCTCCTTCGGGATGTTGCAATCGGGCTGACTATCCGTGACCTAGAAAAGCGATGCGATAAAGATGAGGCAGCGCTCATCCATCTTATCAGAATTCTTGATGAGATTGATCAATCAATATCGCGTCTGTCGGAGAAGATTGAAGATTATTATATTGCACTGCACCCTGCTGGACTATCCGGGAATGAACGGAATATCAGTTCTCTTATTGAGAGCCTGGCAAAGGATCAGACGCATCCGTTAAGTCATCTCGCGGGAAATATCCAGCGGGTTCGTGAATCCCGGACTCTTATCTCTCAGCATGTTCGTGATTATGCAACAAAATCCCTTCCAAATATGTCTGCCTTATGCGGCCCACTTGTAAGTGCCCGTCTTCTTGCAGGAGCGGGAAGTAAACACCATCTTGCCGGTATGCCCGCTGCATCATTTCAGGTACTTGGAGCCGGACCATCATTATTTATGCATCTGACAAGCGGGACAAATCCCCCGAAACATGGTATCATATATCAGTATAAGGGAGTCCATCATGCAAAACGACGGGTTAGAGGAAGGGTGAGCAGGGTACTTGCATGTCAGCTGGCAATCGCTGCAAGGATAGATTATTTCAGGGGGGTTCCTGATGATGAGTTTATCCGAAAAGCTGGTGAGAAGATATACCGGGCAGGGAAACCGGAATGATCTGGCAGGATGGAAAATTATTATCTCCCGGAGCAGTTTTGCCCGGAGATCGTGTGTACCATGGCATGCGGATATGGGATCCTGGCCACAGCAAGGTTGCTGCATTATGCCATATACATGGTGAACCTCCCGTTACAAATGCCCGTATTTTGTATCTTGGGGCTGCAGCCGGGTCAACGGTCTCATTCCTGTCTGATTACGCGGAGGTCGTGTATGCAGTGGAATTCTCTCCCCGGCCGGTACGGAACCTTGTCCGCCTTGCCCGGGCACGAAAAAACATTATCCCGTTATTTGAAGATGCACGGTATCCCGAGCGGTATCTTCCCTTCGTCGAGCCGGTGGATCTTCTCATTCAGGATATTGCCCAGCGTGACCAGGCCGATATAGCTTTGAGGAATCTCATTTTTCTCAAGCGAGGAGGAGATCTGATACTCTTTTTAAAATTGTTATCAATGGGGACTGATAAAAAAAGAGAGGATAGGATTACTGAAGTGGTAAATGTACTAGAACATGGTGGAATTATAGATCCTATAGTTCTTGATCTGGACAGATACCATACTGGTCATGTAGCGGTATGGGGAATATATTCTCCATGTAATAATCTCGAAAAATGATAGCCCGAAGCAGATTCGAACTGCTGTCACAAGGTCCAGAGCCTTGTATGATTGACCTCTACACTATCGGGCTGAAGCCTCAATATGTTATCTTCTCTTCCATATAATTGTTTTTATGTTAGAGGGATGCCACATAGCATCGAAGTATTCAATGCGCGAAAAGATGCCTTTGTGTATTGATACATAATGGTTCTGTTTACCCGGATCCGGATGGCGATCCGTAAATCTGATGAAATTTTGAGAATATGAAAAAATGGGGTCTCTGATAATCATTTTCAGGAGGTTTCATACCAAAAAGGATATAAAAGGCATTTCACAAATATCTAGTCATACTTCGATTTCTCGGAGTATAGAGTATCTCTCCGGTGAACAGTCACCAATAACAATGGCTGATCGGCGGATGGATGCGAATCGAACGTTTGTTCGGAGGACATGTAATGAACGCAAAATTTGCAGTTGTCATGATGGTGCTTGTTGCACTTGCACTTGTTGCATTCCCGGCATCTGCAGCAATCAACAAGATCCCAGCCGGAGGAGAAGTCTTCCTTGGTGAGAAGGGTCTTGATGTTTCTGCAGCAACCGGTGGATCCAGCCAGATCGCATGGTGGCAGCCAGGTACCAACACCGAGACTGAACAGCCTGCCGATATCCAGCAGGTTACCAATGCACAGAACTTTTATGTTTCTCCTGATATCTTCGTCGGAAAGACCGGAAACTGGTATCAGTGGAACGGCAGCGTAAAAGGCCCGCTTGCATTCAACATCAAGGAACCCTCCCTGAACCTGAAGATCTGGGACGGATCCGTGAATGAAGACGTCACCGGTAAGGCAATTCCGGTCGGCAACTACGGGAACTTTGTCGTTGAGACCAACATGCAGAGCATCATCACCCGTCCAGGGTACCAGCCTGCAGATGCACCTTTCAAGATCAAAGTAAAGAGTGCA
>JGI11944J13513_1000324_pt1 | contig 49602 bp, 50 predicted proteins | sample TerdegcoTASludge_FD_13513 | JGI IMG/M metagenome (IMG submission 13513) | reverse complement strand
CAGATCAACAAGGCCGTGGCGGAGATGGACAAGGTGACCCAGCAGACGGCGGCCAACGCCGAGGAGTCGGCCTCGGCCTCGGAGGAGATGAACGCCCAGGCGGAGCAGATGAAGGACATCGCCGCCGAGCTCATGGCTCTCGTCGGCGGCGATCTCGAATCGCGACCTTCCGCGACGGAGGCAGCCGCGCCGTCGAAGGCCGTATTGAAGAAAGTCCTCTCCTTCAAAGGGTTCGGCAAGAAGGCCGACGCCGGGGCCGGCAATGTCCGCCCCGAGACGGTCATCCCCCTGGACGACAAGGATTTCAAGAACTTCTAGGAATCCCGGATATCGTCGACTGACAAAAAGAAACCCCGCCTTCCGGTGGGGTTTCTTTTTTCGTTCGCCTTTTGCCCTGTGCCTTGAGCCCTATGCCCTATTTGATGACCTTCTTCGCCGAGAAATCCTGCCACTCTTTCGAGTTGTAGGCTTCGACGATGACTTTCGAGGCCTGGTCGAGGTTGAAGTACTGGGTGTTGATGATCAGATCGTAGTGGTTGGGGTCCATGGGATCGAGGTTGAAGTACTTCCGCGCAAAGGCGACCCTCTCCGACTCGACGGTCAGGATGCGCTGCTTGGCTTCCTCCTTGGTCACCTTGAAGAACGTCGCCACGTTGTTCACGCGCACCTCCAGGGGTGCGATGACGAAGACCCGGAGGCAGGCCTCGGGGGGCAGGATGAAGCTGGCGCCGCGGCCCACGATGACGGCATTGCCGTGTGCGCCGATGGTGCCGATCACCTTGGTGAGGTGCTCCATGAACTCGTAGGGCCACACGTGACGCTCGCCCAGGGACTCAATCCAGTCGTCGAGCATGCTCTTGTCCTGTTCGTCGAGGGACTTGATCAGACGCTTGCTGACCTTGGCGCTCTTTGCCACCTCATCGATGATCTGGCGGTCCCAGTAGTCCATTTTGAGGTCCTTGGCCACCCTCTGCGCGAGGAACCACCCGCCGCTGCCGGGCAGGCGTGAGATGGCGATCACCGGCCGAATCGTCTGTTTGAACTTTTTCTTTTCGTTCAGTTCCCATTTCTTTGCCTGATCCTCGATGATCGCCGTCAGGGAACGTTTGGCTCGCGGCTTGAATTCCATGTTTCCTCCTCTCTGTCCTCTGATGACGTAGAATGAAAGCTCTCTCTCCGCCCTGCGCAGAGACCTGCGGGGCCCGTAAAACGGTTGCTTTATACCTGTAAGCCCGGAAGGAATCAAGGCAAAAAAGGGGCACGAACCCGTCCCGATTTCCTTCCTTGACAGCCTATTCGCCTGCGTTTACCCTACGGTATCCAATAGCGCAAAACGAAAGAGAAACAAGGACATGACGGACGACAACACCCGGCTGCTCGACTTCTGGAAGCAGCGATACCCCCGGAAATTCGCGACGGAAAAGGAGATTTTCAGCAACATCCACCGGGGCGACACGATCTTCATCTCGTCGGCATGCGCCGAGCCCCAGCACCTTGTCCACGCGCTGATCCGATACGTCAAGGAAAACCCCAAAGCGTTCTTCGACGCGGAGGTCCTGCACATCCGGACCCTCGGCGTGGCCCCTTACGCCGACGAGAAGTTCAAATCCAATTTCCGGCACAATTCCTTTTTCATCGGCGACAGCACCCGCGGGGCCGTCAACAAGGGGCTGGCCGACTACACGCCGATCAACCTCTCACAGGTCCCCGGCCTGTTCCGGCGGGGCCTCGAGCACGTCGACGTGGCGCTCCTGCAGACCTCGCCTCCCGACGAGCACGGCTATCTGAGCGTGGGCGTCAGCGTCGACATCGTCAAGGCCGCCGCCGAGACGGCCCGGGTCGTTGTCGTCCAGGTCAACCGCTACATGCCGCGGGTCCACGGCGATACCTTCCTCCACATCGACGACATCGACTTCCTCGTCCCCTACGACGAACCTCTGCTCGAGTACTATCCCGCGGCCGACACGGAAATCGCCCAGCGCATCGGAAACTATGTGGCCCGGCTCGTCGAAGACGGCGACACGATCCAGGTCGGCTACGGGACGATCCCCAATGCCGTCCTCTCGAACCTGAAAGGCAAGAAACACCTGGGCATCCACACGGAACTCATCAGCGACGGCATCGTGGAGCTGATGAAACAGGGCGTCGTCGACAATTCCCGCAAGACCGTCAACCGGGGCAAGACCGTCGCCACGTTCTGCATGGGGAGACGCTCCACCTACGAGTACCTCCACGACAACCCCTCCATCGACTTCCGGGCCATCGATTACACGAACAACCCGCTGCTCATCGCCCGGCAGGACAACATGGTCGCCATCAACAGCGCCCTGGAAATCGACCTGACCGGGCAGGCCACCGCCGAGTCCATCGGCAAGACCTTCTACAGCGGGGTCGGGGGCCAGGCGGACTTCATGCGCGGGGCCGCCCTCGCCCGCAACGGCAAGACGATCCTCGCGATCCAGTCCACGGCAGCCTGCGACGTCGTCTCGCGGATCGTGCCCTTCCTGAAAGAAGGGGCCGGGGCGACGCTGCTGAGGGGGGACGTGCAGTACGTGGTCACCGAGTGGGGCATCGCCTACCTGCCGGGGAAGAACGTGCGCGAGCGGGCCATGGAGCTCATCGCCATCGCCCACCCGAAGTTCAGGCCGTGGCTCATCGAGGAGGCCCGGAAAAACGGCCTCATCTACAAGGACCAGGCCTTCATCCCCGGCGAGAGGGGCATCTACCCCGAAGAATTGGAGAGCTACAGGACCACGAAGGCGGGGATCAACCTGCTCTTCCGTCCCGTGAAGATCAGCGACGAGCACCGCCTCAAGGATTTCTTCTACTCCCTGTCGGACAACAGCATGTACCGGCGCTTCATCTCCTACCGCCAGGACATGCCCCACGAGCGCCTCCAGGATTTCGTCGTCATCGACTACACGAGGAAAATGGAGATCCTGGCCGTGATGGGCGAGGAGGAAAAGGAGGAAATCGTCGGGGTCGGCCAGTACGAGATCGAGCAGGACAGCCACATGGCGGAGGTCGCCTTCGCTGTCAGCGACGCGCACCAGAACCAGGGCATCGGCCAGGAACTTCTCGGCTACCTGACCTATCTCGCGAGGAGGCAGGGACTCCTGGGATTCACGGCTGAGGTGCTCCTGGAAAACCGCCCGATGCTGCACGTCTTCGAAAAGATGGGCTTCGACATGGAAAAGCGCGTCGGCGCGGGGGTGTACGAGCTGCGAATGATGTTCAGGGAATAGCGGGCGTCTGATCGAAAAGGTTTCGGATGATTTTTCCGGATCCCGGCGCCGGGCTCCCCCTCACCAGCAGAAGGGAAGAAGGTGAGAGGGTGAGAAAGTTGGACAGGCCGGCGGTCAATGCTTGCGGCGGCTCTCCGACCTTCTCACCTTCTGACCCTCTTATCCTCTAATAGATTTCATCCCTCCGGCGAGTGCGCCGCGCCGGCTGACGGGGGAACCGCGGGGGGCGGGGCGGACGGTGCCGCTCCGGGTACTTTCGGCGCTTCCGTTTTCGCCGCCCGATCCGTATCTTTCAGGCGTACGCCTCCGATAAATCGAGCGCTGAAGTAGGCCGAATCGATGTTGTCGACCTTTCCCGCCCGGCTCCTCGAGGACAAATGGAAGAACTCGTTTCCGCCGAGGAAGATTCCCACGTGGATCCGGTACTTTCTCGTCTGGAAGAACACGAGGTCGCCCGTCTCGAGGCCGTCCCGACCGACACGGGTGCCGCACTGCAGTTGCTCCCTGGCCGTCCGGGGCAGCTCGACCCTGAAGATGCCGTAGACCTTCCGGGTGAACGCCGAGCAATCGATCCCCCGCATCGAGTTGCCGCCAAGCCGGTAGGGGACCCCTTCGTAGGATTTCACCACCCTGACAAAGAGCTCCCGCTCAGCCGGGTCGCTCCAGCGGGACGGGGCCACCGGGACTCCGGGACGCGTACTCCCCTGTTCCTCTTCCAGGAAGACCAGATCGTCCGTTTCGACGGATCCGGCCTCTTCGAGTTCGTCCTCTTCCTCCGGCGCCCTGACGCCGGGTTTTGCCAGAACCAGGCGCTGCCCTGGTTTTAGCCTGGACGATTTCAACCCGTTGAGCCGCTTGATCTCCGAAACGGAGATCCCCGTTTTTTCCGATACAGCGGCCAGCGTTTCTCCTCGTTTCACCACGTGCACCGGAGCATCGGCGCCGTTTTCCTCTTTCGAAGCTGCCGGTCCAGGGACCTTCCTCTGCGATGTTCCGGCAGGGATGAGGAGGCTCTGGTTTACGTTCAGGGCATCGCCCTCGAGCCCGTTGGCCCTCCGGATGGACTCGGGGCTGACGCGGAACTTCTTTGCGATCCTGTAGAGACTGTCGCCCGCCTTGACGCGGTAGTGCTCGGCCGCCGCGGGGGAGCCCAGCAGGACGCAGAGACCCAGACCGAGCAGGAAACCCTGGAAGCCGATCTGTCGTCTTCTCATTCGTTTCTTTCTCCTCCCTCGCGGCCCGGGGATAAGGGCCGCCGGCGGGTCCCGCACGATTCCTCCGACGAGAAGAACTGCAAGCGCGAAGGCGCCAATCTACAGGCAGGCCCCTCCCTTGAACCGAACGGCGGATGCGGCGCCGCCGTCATCCGAGCGGATCCCCTCGCGAGACGGCCATCAAAAGCCCCTCACGCTACACAGCCGTGAACGGGCTGTCAACCGTTTCCTCCGGGCCCACCCGCTCTACGACTTTTTTCCCTTGATGATGAAATAGATGGCGGCAACGACGATGATCCCGATCAGGATGTACATGGCAAACGACATGGCAGTCCCCCTCCCCGTGGATTTTGACCTACTATAACAGAAAACCGCAAAATGGAAATCCCCGAACCGCATCCGGTTCAAGATCGTCTTGCCAGGGCAGGCCGTTTCGTTCTATAGTCAGCGCATCCCGCCGAACCGCTCATGAGCCATAACCGCTGAACGACCCAGGAAGGAGGTTTCCGATGCTGAACTTCTCGCTCACCCCGGAACAGATCGAACTCAGAGACAGGTCCCGTCGTTTCGCCCTCGAAGAGGTCCTTCCCATCGCCTGGCATTACGACGAGAAGGACGAACTTCCTCTGTACATCTTGCGGAGGGCCTGGGAAGAGGGGATCATGAATCTCACCCTTCCCCGGAAATACGGAGGCCGGGGATGGGGACTCCTCGAATGCGCCCTGGTGGTCGAGGAGATCTCGGCGGCCTGCGCCGGGCTTGCCACGTCGATCTTCGACAACTCGCTGGGCGCGGAGCCGCTCATGCTGACAAGAAACGGAAAGGTCCGGGAGAAGTACCTGCCCATCCTGGCGAAGGAATTCAAGCTCATCTGCTTTGCCACGTCGGAGCCCCTGGCAGGGTCGGACGTGGCGGGCATGCGCTGCAAGGCGGAAAAGGCGGGCGACGATTACATCCTCAACGGAACCAAGTACTGGGTGACCAACTCGGGGGTGGCCGATTACTTCTCCATCTTCGCAACGATCGACGCCTCTCAGGGGCACAAGGGGATCGCGGCCTTCCTCGTCGAGAAGGGCCAGGACGGCGTCACGGTGGGCCGGACGATCCCGAAAACGGGCCAGCGCAGCTCCAACACGGCGGGCGTCCACTTCACGAATGTGCGGGTTCCCGCGGAAAACGTCCTGGCGCAGCCCGGCGAGGGGTTCGTGATGGCCATGACCACCTTCGCCCGGACGCGGCCGATCATCGGCTCTTTCGGGGTCGGCGCGGCGCGCACGGCCATGGAGCTGGCCATCGACTACGCGAAGAAGCGCCGCGCCTTCGGCGCCCGCCTGTCGGACTTCCAGGCCATCGACTTCAAGATCGCCGAGATGTACCAGAAGGTGGAGACGGCACGGCTGCTGACCTGGAAGGCAGCGTGGGAAAACGACTCGGGGATGGACCCCACCATCTCGGCCTCCATCGCCAAGTTCTACGCCACCGAGGTCGCCTTCGAGGTGGTCAGCGAGGCCCTTCAGATCTTCGGGGGATACGGGTACACACGCCTCTTCCCGCTGGAGAAGCTGCTGCGCGACATGCGGCTGCCGATGATCTACGAGGGGACGAGCGAGATCCAGCGGGTGGTCGTCTCCCGGTACATGCTCGAGGGCTACAAGCCCGTGATGCCTCCCGTCGAGGACTTCCCGCTGCTTGCGAAGCACGACGTGCACCTCGAAAAAGACACCGTCGCATGGCGCTGCCGGATCTGCGGGCACACGCACTACGGACCGGAACCTCCCGAGGAATGCCCGCATTGTTTCTTCCCGAAAGCGGCCTTCAGGAAGGTCTGGCCCCGCTGACAGGATGAAACTCAAAGGGTAAAGGCGAAAGGGTCAGATGTCTGGCTGTTCCCTTTGGCCTTTTTCCTTTATCCTTAAGACCTGCTCATCACTTTTCTTGAATGTCCCTGCTGCGCACGTAGCGCACGATGGGCGGGTCCCCCGTGAAATCGCCGCTGACCCTGACCGCGTCGACGACACGGATTTTGCCTTTCACCACCTCGTAGAGAACCACGCTGTAGTTGTCCGGCCCCCTGTCGCGCACGACCACGAAGGAGTTCCTGTCCAGCACGGCCACGCTCCCCCCGGTCGGGTCCGGCAGCTTCCGTTCCTGTGCGCATGCGGTCCCGAAAAACGCGGACACGAGGAGAACCGCCGATGTCCAGATGACAAATCTCTTCATCCCGTTCCTCCTTTCTGAACAAATCATGCCCCCTTATAACACAAACCCCGTCACTCACGGAGGGAATCGCCCGGCCTGCCCTCTTCCTCCGATGCCTGATACCTGTCTTCTTTTCCTTGCGCCTTAAGCCCAATGCCTTACGCCTGTCTTTTCTGTCATTCCTTCCTTACGCCTTACGCCTAATGCATTCCTTTTCCATATTTCGTTCACCCGGGTTGAACGTTCCGTTCAAATCAGGGCCCTTCTCAGGGGATTGGAGAGCATGCGGCAACCGGGCCGGATTCGTTATATTCTATTTGATGTCGGCATGTTGCAGATTATCTTTCCCTTTCCTCCCGTCCTGGCACGCTCTTTTCTATAGAGAGGGACAAGGCACGAGGCAAGAGGCGTCAGACAAGATAAGAAGATCCCATTTCCTTAAGACCTCAGCCCTGGCCAAAACAAAACTGGAGGACCTCACCATGAGAAAGACGCTTTCCACCCTGATCCTTTCCACCGTCGTCATCCTGATCACCGCCGGTTTCGCCTTCGCCGAGTACGCCGCCGCGGGCGCGGGCAACTTCCCCTACTTCCACCTGGGCGCCCTGATAGTGGGCGGCATGACGATCGTCTCCCTCAAGCAGAAGTACGAGAAACTCTACCTCAGCGAGGCGGTGGGCAGCTTCGCGATGTACGCGGTGCTGGTGGCCCTGTTCACGAGTCCCGTGGCCGAGGCGATCAAGAATCTGATGTAGAAAAGACAGGCGTAAGGCTCAAGGAAGAAAAGAAGCAGACGTAAGGCGAGGAGCAATCCGGGCAGATACCCCAGAGCGAATCAGAGGAGGCAGGAGTCATGGCAGCGCAGGTGAAGACAAGGCCGCGGCAGATCGATTTCTCGCACGTACTGGTCATCGGCTCATGGGGGTTTGCCATCGTGATCGCCTCGATGTTGGCCCTGTACATGGGCTACCTGCTCGACGAGATGCTCCACACACCGCCGACATTCATGCTGGGGTTGTTCTTCCTGGCGCTGTTGCTCTGCATCGGCAGGCTCTACAAGGACGCCTGGGACCGGGTCCCGAAGAGAAAGGTTCGGGGCTGAAGGACCGAGGATCGAGGAAGAAGCAGAAAACGAAAGAAACGAAATCCACGACGAACGAAACAAACAAATAGACCGCGGAGAGTCCTCCAAGAATGGAAAAACCCGCCCGGATTCGACCCCGGCGGGTTTTTCTTTCTCTTGATCCTGAATCCAGATGCCTGGCGCCTGGAGCCGGGTGGCGCGTGCGCCGCCTTTAAAGGATCTCCATGATCACCTTTCCGACGCCTTTCTCCACCATGGATAGTTTTTTGGCGATGCCGTACGACAGGTCCACGTCACGCCCGTCGATCAAGGGCCCCCGGTCCGTGACAACCGCCCGCACAATCTGACCCGTCTCGGGGTTGGTCAATTCCACCCGGGTCCCGAAAGGAAGGGTCCTGTGGGCGATCGTATTTGCATACATGTTATAAGTTTTCCCGTTGGCCATCGGCCTGCCGTGGTATTCCTTGCCGTACCAGCTGGCTACAACCTCTGACCGCTCGCCCGGCTCCGGGCTCGCCGACTCCCCGGCCTCGCCCATTTTCAGTCGTACCTTCTGCCCCGGGTGAATCCTGTCGGGGTTCGAGATACCGTTTTCGCGCGCGATCTGCTCGGCCGTCGAGCCGGGATATCTCCTCGCAAGACCCCATAAGGTGTCCCCCTCCCTGACGGTGTATTCCCGGTAACCGCTCTGAACTTCGGAACCGGCCGAACGGACCGCGGTTTCTCGAGCCGCCCGCTTTTCCTCGAGCACCGTCCGGAAGGACGCGCTTCCCTTGACAACGGCCCCGGCCTTGACGACCCATTGCCCCGTCTTGCGGGAACGGCCGACCGCGGCAGGGTTCAGGGTTCTGAACTCATCCCAGGTCAACCCCAGAGCCTTTGTGACCCGGTCGATCGTATCCCCTCTCTGAATCCTGTACGTATTCACGCAAGCCTCCCCAGGTGGTAATGTCACGAAATGGAGATGAAAGGAATGCACGTGGTCAAGCAGGATTCGTGCCACGTCGATCCCTGCTGGAAGCCATGAATCGGGATACTCCGTTCTCATCAGAACGGGCTTGACGGAACGCGCCGCGTCTGTAAAATAGAAGCCGACGGGAACAACGCAGCAGTCAGAGAGTGCGACGGCTTCTTTTATTAATTCATATCGGTTAGTTAGGTTTCTTCTCTAACATTTTACATGAATTTAGGGAAAGGAGGAATCTGCCGTGCCGACCTATGAGTATCGATGTGAGGATTGCAAGAAGGATTTCACTGTCGTCATGAGCATGGCGGAGCACGACAAGGGAAAGGTCAGCTGCCCCGTCTGTAAGAAGAGAAACGTGAAACAGCAGGTTTCCACATTCCTGACGAAGACGAGCAGGAAAAGCTGACAAACGTTCCCGCAGGGACACGCCGGGCGATCGTTCAGATCGCCCCTTTCGGTTCGCGGAGGTAGTCCTCAGCCAGCAGCAGCGCGAGCGCCGTCTTGCTGTCGACGATCCTGCCGTCGCGGATCATGGTCAGGGCATCCTGAAGGCGGCAGGTCATGGTCTCGATGTCTTCGTCCTCATCAGGCGGAAGCGGCGATGGGTACAGATCGAGGGCCAGGAAGAAATGCATGAACTCGTTGGCGTACCCCGGGACGAGATAGCCCCCGAAGAGCCTGATCAGCTTTGCCGCCCGATAACCCGTCTCCTCGGCCAGCTCTCGCTGCACGCAGGCTTCCGGGGATGCATCCCCCTCGTCCATGGTGCCTGCCGGGATCTCGATCAGCGAGTCGCCCACCGCGTGCCGGTGCTGGCGGATCAGCAGGATCTTCCCGTCGCCGGTGACCGGCACCACGCCGATGGTGGGACGGTGCTCGATCCTGCTCTTTCTGCAGGTCCTGCCGCCGGGCAGTTCGAGTTCATCCTCGTAGAGCGTGAAGACGGGCCCCCTGTAGACGAGGGTCGACCTCCCGTTGCGTGCGTTTCTGCCTCCCATCGCCGTGCCCTCACTTCCTGACAATGAGGACCGGCACCCTCGAGTCGCTCTGCAGGACCCCGAAGGCCACGCTTCCCATCGCCGACCCGATCCCGCTCTTGCCGTGCGACCCCATCACGAGCAGGTGCGCCTTCGAACGGCGGGCTTCCTTGAGGATCTCCTCGACGGGATGACCCATCCGGATGACCATTTCCGGCTTCACGCCGCTCTGCTTGCACCGCTTCGCGTCGGTCGCCAGGTATGCGCCGGCAACCCGCATCAGGTAGTCTTCGACGGGCTCCGCGATCCGTGTCGGCGTCGCCTCGGCGGGCATGGTCCGTCCCACGTAGAGGCGGTTGTCGATCACGCCCACGAGCGTGAGGGTCGCCCCCATCTTCTTCGCCATTTCGACGGCTGTCTTGAGCGCCCGGCCCGACGTCCGGGACCCGTCCGATGCCACGAGAATCCGCTTGATCATGGTGCCTCCGTTTTTCAGTTGTGCGTTTTACAAGTGCTTGCCATGCTGCATCGTTTCAAGGTGTCAGATCACAGGCATCAGGTAGCAGGACGAACCTGTCACCTGTCACCTGTCACCTGTCACCTATCACCTGTCAGTTCCGCGTAGAGCCTTCTGCCGATCTCCATCCCCCGGTCGATGAAATCCGGTCCGTAACGACGACCCGTAGCGCTTCGGAAGGTTTCCCGGATCCGGGCCACACCCTCCATCCCTTGCAGAAACCGGCCGAGCAAGGCATGCAACGGCACGTCCCGCCTCGAGACCATCTCCCAGAGCATCTCGGAGAAATTGTCGGGGCCCCAGCGGAACTTGTCGGCATCGTAGAGGGCATCGGACAGGAGCTGCCCGTCCTCGTCGGCCATGGGCAGCGAGGGCCGAAAGGCTTCGTGGTTCGCGATGGCCCCCACGATCGCTTTCCGCTCCGCCTCCCGGAGATCGTAATCCGCGAGAATCCTCCTCGCCTCTTCGGCCCCCAGGCGCGCGTGTTCCTTCTCTTCCCGCCGGATGTCGTGAAGGACGCCGGCCACGTGAGCCAGGGTGACGAGCCTGCGGACCCTGTCCGGCTCGCCCGACGGATCGCGCTCGACGAGAACGATGGCACCCGCGTCCACGGCCACCTTCGTCGCATGGCGCAGCCCGTGGCCGATGCGGTCGGGCCGCTCTTCCATCAAGGCGACGGCCCTGCCGACCAGAGGGTCCCCTTTGAACAGGGACGCGGATGCCCCCACGCATCCCGCCTGCATCTCATAGAAGAGGGGCTCCCCGACCTCGCGGGCGATCCTCCGTGCGATTTCCTGTGCCTGCCGGTACTCTTCTCTCACGCCGTCTCCCTGCCGCGGACCGCGGCGAAGACCGCATCATAGGGTCCCGTGTAAAGATTATCACGGAAAAAGGGGGGAAGGGTAGCGGATTCCCTCGCCGCCGTCGCTCAGGGTATTCTCACAAGGACCCCGACGAGCCGCTCCAGGTGCCGCAGGGTGTTGCACTCCATGACCAGATCGCAGTGGTGCATGTACCGCTTCATCTCCGAGTCCCCCGTCCCCCACATGGGAGGCGTCTCCGGGTTGAGCCAGATGAGACGCCGGCTGCGCTCGCCGATCTTCTGCAGGAGCTCCTCGGCCGGGTCGCCGTAGTTGCTGCGGGCATCGCCCAGGATGATGACGGTCGTCTTTCCCGTGACCGCCTCGAGGTGACGGTGCGTGAAGTCCCAGAAGGCGCTCCCGTAGTCGGTGCGGCCCATGTGAATGTCGAGGCCCTCTCCGGTGCGAAGCCGCTCGACGGCCTCCGCGATGGGCGTGCCGTCGAAAACGTGGCTGACCTCGACGAGGCTCGAGCAGAAGACGAACGAGCGGATGCGGGCCACCACCTCGTTGAGCCCGTAGAGCATGAGAAGGCAGAATCGGACCACCGTGGACATGGAACGGCTCACGTCGCAGAGGATGACCACGTCGGGCCGGTTCACCCTCTTCTTCTTCCAGCGTGTCTCGAACAGCAGGCCGCCGTGGGGCATGCCGGCCCGCAGGGTCCGCTTGAAATCCAGCGCCCCGCGTTTCGCCCTGCGTCGCCTTCGCGAGAAGCGTTCGTTCATCCGCTTGACGAGCTTGCGGATGAGCATGTGCATGCGCTCGTAATGCCGCTCCTCCAGCTCCGTGAGCCGGACGTCCTGCAGGTACCGCTCGATGATCCGTTCCGTGCTTTCACGGGCGAAGACGGCGTACTGTTCCTCGACGAACCGGCGCACCATGTCGATCAGCGCGTCGCGGCCCTGCTCGAGCTGCCGCGCCGTGCCTTCGGCGCCCGCGCTCCCTTCCCGGTACAGGTCCGCCACGTACCGGTCGAGCCGATCCAGTTCGAGAGCCTGGAGAATCCGTGCCGTGAACATTCCTCTCTGGGTGAAGTAGCGGATGGACTGCAGGTCGGAGGCCCGCGCCGCATCCCGAACGGCAAGGGCGACTCCGCCCATGTCCCCCTCCAGGATCATGCCCCCGATGGGCGGCATGTCCGACGGCATCTCGTCCTCCCCGGATGCCCGGCCCTGCGGCATCGGGGACTTCAGGCTCTCGAAGGTGAAGAACCGCTCGAAACAGTCGTCGAAGATCTCCTTCTCCGCCGCGGATTTCGCCAGGGTGGCCCCGAGGCTGCTCTTGACGACCCGACGTTCCCCGTACCCGCACAGGGCGAGGGCCTGCGCGGCGTCGATGCTCTCCGACACGGACACGGGCACTCCCGCCCCCCGCAGGGAGACGATGAAGCTGTTCAGGACACGATCCATCAGGCGGTTTCCTTGAGGGTCCTGTCGACGAGCAGCATGAGCTTCTCGTCCACCTGCCGGATGTCCTCCTCGAACTTCAGGAACGTGTTGAGCGTCTTGCGCGTGAGGTCGCGGTCGAGGCCCTCGGCGTGCAGCAGGATCAGGGCCCTGGCCCAGTCGATCGTCTCGCTGATGGAGGGCGTTTTCTTGAGCTCGAGTTTCCGGATCTCGTGGATGAATGCCACGAGCTGCCTCTCGAGCCGGTCCGGGATGCCGGGCACGTGGTACCGGACGATCGCCCGCTCGAGTTCGGGCTGCGGGCAGGGGATGAAGAGGTGCAGGCACCTCCGCTTGAGCGCCTCGCTCAACTCGCGCGTGCTGTTGCTGGTGAGAAAGACGTAGGGACGGGTCTGCGAGCGGACCGTCCCGATCTCGGGAATCGACACCTGGAAGTCCGACAGGATCTCGAGCAGGAAGGCCTCGAACTCCTCGTCGGCCTTGTCCACCTCGTCGATGAGAAGGACGGCCCCCTGCTCCTCCTGGAGTGCCCTGAGCAGCGGCCGGGGCTCGAGGAACTGCGGAGAGTAGAAGATGTCCTCGTACTGGTGAAGCGTCCGGATCGACTCGCCGAGGTCGCTGTCCCTGCTCACGATCCGGTCGAGCTTGTCCCGCAGCAGCTGCGTGTAGAGAAGCTGTTTGCCGTACTTCCACTCGTAGAGCGCCTTGGACTCGTCGAGTCCCTCGTAGCACTGCAGACGGATCAGCGGTACATTCATGAACGCGGCCGCCTTTTTCGCCAGCTCGGTTTTGCCGACGCCTGCCGGCCCTTCGATGAGAACGGGCTTTTCGAGGTGAAAGGCGAGGTAGACCGTTGTCGCGATCTCCGTGTTGCAGATGTAGCCGACCCCCTTGAGCCCTTCCCGTACCCCGTCGACCGACTTGAATGTTCCGTCTCGATCCGTCATGACCTCTCCTTTCCGTCGAGCCACGAGTATCCCCAGTTGCGCCGGCGCGCCCGCGATGCGGGTTCCCCGAGGGCTAGCAAGGTGTCCACGTCTATTCCGAGAGCATCGGGATCCCCGAGCCCGCGCGCCTCGAATGCGGCGCGAAGGGATTCCCGGCATCTCTTCACCGTGAGATGAAGGGAGACGAGCGTGCGCTCCACGCCTGCGTCCCCTTGGGGGCCGTCCAGCCCGCAGGCGGCCTCCCGAGCGATCAGCCGCGCCGTCTCCAGCAGCGCCGCCGCTTCCCCGATCCGCTCCGCAGCCTCGACGGCGTCCTTCCCGGGACTCGCACGCCATCCGCGGATCCAATGCTCCAGGAGCCGATGGAGCCCCCCGGGCACCGCCCCGCCGGAGAGGAGAACGTCCTCGACGACGCGAAACGGTTTCGAGAGGTCCTCCCAGGCACGTCCCTCGCGCCCGAGAACGGCGGTCGCGGGCACGCGGCAGCGATCGAGACGGATCGAGCAATGGGCCGCCGGCTCCAGGCAGCCGAGGGGCGGTGCGTTCCGGACGGTGAGGCCCGGGCATTCCCTGGGCACGACAAAGGCCGTGAAACCCTTCCGGGCCCCCCGATGCCCCGTCACGGCGAACACGACGAAGGCGTCGGCCTCGGGCCCGTTGGTGAGCCACGCCTTCTCGCCGTCCAGAACGTACCCGTCGCCGCTCCGGGCCGCGCGCGTCCGTATGCGTTTGGGGTCGCTTCCCGCATCCGGCTCCGAGAGGGCGATGGAGACCGTCTTTTTCCCCGACGCCATCGCCGGAAGGATCTCCCGTTTCTGCCGGCTCGTGCCGGAGCCCGCGATGAGCGTCTTCCCGACGATCAGGTGAACCGCCCACGAGAGGGCGCGTCCGGGTCTTCCGCCGCCGCGGACGAACGCATCCAGGGCCGTCAGGATGTCGGCATAGCGGCGGCCCTGCCCCCCGTATGCCTCGGGGATGCTCCAGCCCAACATTCCGCGGCGCCCCATGGACGCCAGGAGGCCGTCGGGAACCGGCCGCCCGGCGCCGTCCAGGCGCATCCCGGCATCCCGCTTTGCAAAAGCCGCCGCCTGCTTCAGGGGCGCCGCTTCCCGTCTCGATGGTGCCATCGCAGTCCTCTCGCTCCCGCTAGGCGCCGAAGCGTTCGAAGAACGACGACAGGACTTTCTTGAAGGCCTCGATCTCGCCTTCCGTGAACGGTTCCCGGATCCTGTCGTTCACGCGCCGGATCACGACCCGGGCCCGCTCGATCTCCTCGCTGCCGGCGCCCGTGATGAATACATGGGAGGCGCGGCGATCGGCAGTGCCCGCGTTCCGCTTGACGAACCCTTCACGCTCGAGCCTGTCCACCAGCCCGGTGAGCGTGGAGTTGTCCAGGGTGAGCTGCGAGGAGAGCTCGGACATGGTCTGCCCGTCCTTTCTCTTCAGCAGGAAGAGGATGGCCGACTGTGCGGGGGTGATGGTGACGCCCGCTTCGGCCATGGCGTTCTTCAGGTAGGTCCGCAGCTTCTGCTGCGCCGTGAAGATCAGGTAGATCAAACGATCGTCCTTCGACATGGGACCTTGCCCCTCCCGCTGCTTCCCCTCTTTGCCGGTTCCGCTGTTCCCTGCTTCCTTCTTTGTTTGGCATGCAAAATAAAATCCGTCAAGGATTATTTTGCAAACCAAATATCAGGGTCCCCGGGCCGGTCCCGAAGCCCCTGCTCTACAAGGATTGTTTGCCGGTCATGCTCTCTATGGTGATCTCGATCACGCAGGCCCGATCCAGCGCGTTGCCGTCGTAGGGTCCCTCCGGCCCGCCGTAATGCGCCATGATAGCATCGAGCCCCGCACGCTTCTCCCCGCCGTCCTCGAGGAGGCGCGCCGTTCCGAACCCGATGACGCTCCGGTACTTCATCGACCAGCGGCAGGGCGAATCGCCCCCCGCGACCCTCGCACCCACGTCGACCTCGAAACAGACGCGGTTGTTCTTCCGGATCAGATCGATCTTTTTCCCCTCCCCGGCGCTGTGGAGGTACAGCCGCCCGTTGCGCATTCCGAAACTCATCGGCACGACATAGGGGAACCGGCCGTCGCTCAGCCCCAGGCGGCAGACAGGTGCCTGTTGCAATATGTCCCGGATCTCCTGTTCGTCTTGAATTTCACGCTCCCGCCTTCTCATCGCTCATCCCTCCAAAAAGAAAAGCCCACCGTGAAGTGGGCTTTGATTTCGATCGGACAGACGCGTTACTTCAGACCCTCGAGGACTCCCTGGAAGAAGTCGTGGTGTTCCTCCTCATCGGCGAGGATCTGCTTGAAAAGCCGCACGGTCGTGTAATCATCCTCTTTCTGCGCCGCCTCGATCGTCTGCCGGTAGAGCTTGAGCGCCCCCTCCTCGTCCTTCAGGTCCGTCGCGAGCATCTCCTTGAGCGTCGTGCCGACGAAGATGGGTTCCGGCTTCGTCGTCGGGATGCCTCCGAGGTAGAAAAGCCGCTCCGCGATCGCCTCGGCGTGCTTCATTTCCTGGATGGCGATTTTCTTCAGCTCGTCCTTGACCGCGTAATGGGGAATCCCGGACCACTGGACGTGCTGCCACATGTACTGGACCGACACCTGGATCTCCCGGGCGATCCCCTTGTTCAAGAGCTCCAACAGTTTCTTGCTTGCCATGGCCGATCTCCTTTTCTGTTTGGATGGGCTGAATGTTACAGTAAAGAAGTTTCGCGTTTTCGTCAACGACTTTGGCCGTCTTGCGGGGGGGGAGACAAGAAACCCCGCTCCGTGAGGGGCGGGGTTTCTTGCCTGCGCTTGATCGGGAAGCCGCACGCAAGCTGCCCTGCCGGGCCGCCTGCACCGGCCAGCTCAGTCGTTGCGCCGCTGCGACCGTTTTACTTCTTTGCCTTTGCCTTGGGTTTGGCCTTTGCCTTGGGTTTCGCCGCCTTCTTCACGGGCTTCGACGTCTTCTTCGGGGCGGCCTTCGCCTTCGTCGCCTTCTTTGCGGGCTTCGCCGCCTTCTTCTCGGGTTTCGCCGCCTTCGTCGCGGGCTTCGCTGCCTTCTTCGCGGGCTTCGCTGCCTTCTTCGCGGGCTTCGCAGCCTTCTTCATCGTTGTCTTTCCTTTCTCCATGGGGATGTCACAGCAGATCAGTTCACCGACGGCACAGTCACAGCTCTCGTCGACAGCAACGACCAGGCCGCACACCTCGCAAGTGAACAGATCACCCTTCTTCGCCTTTGCCATCTTGATCTCCTCCTTGTTTTTGTGTGTCGTTCTCGCGCTTCCCGCATCAGGAGTGAATTTTGTCTACCTGTTTTTCCCCCCCATTTCAAGCATTTTCTGTGTCTTTTGCTCCCCGTGCGTGACGCGCGACTCTTCCTTCCTGCGCGGCCGGATCGCTTCGAACTTGCGCAAACCCTCTCCCGCGGCCTGTTTGCCGATGCCCTGCAACGCCGAGCCCGCGGATTCGTCCGCGTCGCCGACGCCCCTGCAGACGTTCCGCATCGCCGCCGAAGCGGCCGCTTCGCCCCTTTTTGTGAGTTGAAATATTCTTGCGCTTGTGGGAAATTGATTGCGCCGGTTCGTCGATCCCGGCACCCGCCGTTTTCGGTTTTTGTTCCCTTCGACCGCAGCCGCGTGACGCAAACGGAGAGCAACATGGGCCGATTCAAGAAATGGGTTATAGGCGCCGCCGTCATCCTGTTCCTCTTCACGGTCATCGGGTTCTTCGTCGTGCCTTCCTACGTCAAGTCGTTCCTGCTGGACACCCTGTCGAAGCAGATCCATCGCAAGGTGATCCTCTCCGAGGTCGGCATGAACCCCTTCACGCTCACGCTGACCCTGAAGGGGGTCGAGATCAAGGAACCGTCAGGAGACAAGACGTTCGTATCCCTCGCCGAATTGCTGGTGAACCTGGACGTCCGGTCGATTTTCAAGGGTGCGCCGGTCATCGAGGAACTCGCCGTGAGACAGCCCTACGTTCACCTCGTGCGCAACCCCGACAACACCTATAATTTTTCCGATCTCCTTGCGCTGATGAAGGAGGAACCGAAGGAGGAAAAGAAGGAGCCCCTGCTGTTCTCCATCAGCAACATCGTCATCGAGAACGGCCGGATCGAATTCGTCGATCAGCCGGTCAACACGACACACAACGTCCGAGAACTCCATCTGGGCATTCCATTCATCTCGAACATCCCGGAGTATGTCGATTCGTACGTTCAGCCGAGATTCTCGGCGGTGATCAATGACGACCCGTACATCCTCGAGGGGAAGACGAAGATCTTCAAGGACACCCGCGAGACGATCTTCAACATCCTCATCGAGGACCTCGACCTGCCCTTCTATTTGGCCTACGTCCCGCACGAGATGAACATCGCAATCCCCTCCGGGAAGCTCGACGTGCAGTCGACGATCACCTTCGCCATGACGCAGGAAAAGACGCCCGCGGTGGTCGTTGCCGGCAACGTCGCGCTGAGGGACTTCGTGCTGCAGGACAGGAAAAAGAACCCCGTGGCCGGTCTCAAGCGGCTCGACGTGGTCATGACGGCCCTGGAACCGCTCCAGTCGAAATTCCACTTCGCGAAGATCGCCCTGGAGTCCCCGGAGCTGAATGTCCGCAGGGGCAAGGACGGCGTGATCAATCTGACGACCCTGACGGAGAGAAAGAAGGGGGAAGGCAAGCCCGCGACCGGGCCCGAGACGAAGCCTGCATCCGATCCGGAGGCGTTGCCGACCCTGATCCTGGACGAGTTCGACCTCAAGGGCGGCAAGATCGCATACCGCGACGACGTGCCGGCGGAACCGGTCAACTCCCTGATCCAGGACCTGTCGATCAAGGGGGAAAACATTTCCACGCTGAAGGACAGCCGGGGAAAGCTGTCGCTCTCGATGGATCTCAACAGGGGGAAGGGCGCCGTTGCCGTCAGCGGCCCCGTCGGCCTCAACCCGCTGTCCGCCGACCTGGATGTGGATCTCAAGAGGGTCCGGATCCGCCCCTTCCAGGAGTACTTTACCGACAAATTCCGCGTGAACTTCACCGACGGGGACATCTCCGCCAAGGGGACCCTGTCGGCAAGCAAGCCCCCCGAGAAGGACGTGACCGTGAAGTACGACGGCAACGTGCTTCTGGGACGCGTTGCGACGGTGGACAAGATCAACGGGGACGATTTTTTGAAATTCAAGTCGCTGTTCGTCAACAGCGTCTCCGCCGGCTACAATCCCCTGTTCGTGCGGATCAAGGACATCGCGCTCGCCGACTTCTTCGCCCGCATCATCGTCAACGAAGACGGCACCCTGAACGTGAAGAACGTGGCCAGGCCGGAGGCCGCCGGGGGGGAGGAAGCCGGCGAGGAGGAACCGGCGAAGCCGGAAGAGACGGAAGAGGCCGGCCCCGGGGAAAAGAAGGAGTACCTGGGCGACATCCTTGCCAGAAACATCGAGATCAACCGCATCACGCTGCAGAACGGCACCCTCGTATTCGACGACCGCAAGATCAAGCCCGGCTTCTCGTCGACGCTCACGGAACTCACGGGGAGGGTGACGGGAGTGACATCGATCACGAAGAAGCCGGCCGATGTGGACGTCCGCGGGAAGATCGGGCGGCATATCCCCGTGGAAATCGCCGGGAAGGTCCACCCGTTCAGGGAAAACCTCTTCGTGGACCTCAAGGCTTCGCTGCGGGATTTCAACCTGAGCCCCCTCACCCCCTACTCGGGGACCTACGCGGGATACAAGATCGAAAAGGGCTCCCTCTCCTTCGACCTCAAGTACCTGATCTCCGACATGAAGCTGGACGCGGAAAACAAGGTCGTCATCGACCAGCTCACGCTGGGGGACCGCGTGGAGAGCCCCCAGGCCACGAAGCTCCCCGTGGGGCTGGCCGTCACGCTCCTGCGCGACGCCGACGGCAAGATCAACCTCGACATCCCCGTGACGGGCCGCCTCGACGACCCGGAGTTCAGCGTCTGGAGAATCGTTCTGCAGATCATCGTCAACCTGCTGACCAAGGTCGCCACGGCGCCCTTCGCCCTGCTGGGGTCCCTGTTCGGCGGCGGCGAGGAGCTGAGCTACATCGAGTTCGAACCGGGCACGGCGGCACTGTCCGAGCCGAACATGAAGAAGATCGAAACGCTCACGAAGGCCCTGAGGGCGAAGCCGGCCCTCAAGCTGGACATCGTGGGCGGCGTGGACCTCGAGCGGGACCGCGAAGGGCTCATCCGGGCCCAGTTCGAGAGGAAGCTGAAGGCCCAGAAGCTCAACGACCTGGTGAGGAAGGGGGAAAAAGTGGAGTCTGTCGACTCCGTCGCGATCGACAAGCAGGAATACGACCGTTACCTCAAGAGAGCCTACAGCGCCGAGAAGTTCCCCAAGCCGCGGAACCTCGTCGGGATGGAAAAGAGCCTGCCCAACGAGGAGATGGAAAAACTCATGCTGACCCACATCACGGTCGGGGAGAGTGACCTGCGGCTCCTGGCCATGAAGCGGGCCGAGGCGGTCTCGGAGGCGCTGCGGGAAAAAGGGGAGTTCGAGCCGGGGAGGATCTTCGTCCTCGAGCCGAAGGCGCTGGAGCCCGAGCCGAAAAAGGACGTGAGGAAGAGCCGGGTCGACTTCCGGCTGAAGTGAGGGCAGCCTTCAAAGACGCCGGTTACGTCTCCTCGGCGGCTTTCTGCTGCGCCCGCCGGGCGCGAAGATAGATGACGACGCCGAACAGGAGGAACAGGCCGCCCATGATGAGCTGTTTGATCTCGTCCCCCTCTATCTTGCCCTCGAGGATCTTCATCACGGCGGTGACGATGGTGACCAGGCCGTAGAAAAGGAACAGGAGCGCCGTGAAGGACCCCACCCCGCCGAGTTTCCCCACGGGGAGGCTCACGCGAGGCTTCTCCTCCGCTTCGTCCCGTGCGGGCGTCCGAGTGGGCTCGGCCCGCCGGGCCCTTCCTTGGGCTTCCTTGTCCTGGCCCGCCAGGTACCAGAGGATCTTGTCCCGTTCCTCGGACGTCTTGGCCGTCTTGAGCCTGTTGATGAGTTTCAGCCTCTCCCGCTCGTCCATATCAGTGCCCCGGCTGCCTGTCCTCTTGAATGCCTGCCTGTGTCTTCCTTCTACACCATTGCGGGCAGGAAGGCAATCATGCGGTCAGGCATAAAGGGTCTCGGGCATCACTTCTCAGCTTCCCGACTTCTCGGCTTCCTCTTCTCCCGGCCCCTGGAGCCTGTACCCCTTACTTTCTTTTATACCCGTACCTCGCCTCGAAGATCGGCGCCGTCAGGTTGTCCACGGGGACGCAGTCGTCCGTGAGGACCACCGAGGGGCGATCCCTCAGAATTTCCTGCAGTTTCTCCTGGGGAACGAGGTGGGCGGTCATCTTGCGGCCTGTTCTCGCGGCGGTTGCGCGCGCGAAGTCTTCCATGTCCCACGTCCGTGGACTCGCCACGACCACGCAGGTGGCGATCCCGACCCTTCGCAGCTCCGGCGCCAGGACGAGGAGGTTGACGTTGCCCTTCCCGAACACGTCCTCGAGGGTTCGGATGTAGGACGGCAGGAAGAGCCCCTCGGTGACGCTGTCGATCAGGTTCGCGATGAGAAACCCGTCGGGCTTGAGGAGCGCCTTCATCTGCTGGGCGAACTCCCGGGTCGTGAGGTGGTAAGGGATGGAGAGGTCGTTGAAGGCATCGCCGAAGATGAAGTCGTAGCGGCCCCGGTCCCGGGAGTTCATGACGAACCAGCGGCCGTCCTCGTTGAAGGAGCGGATCGAGGTGGTGCGGGGCAGGCCCAGGCATTCGTGGACCACGCGTGTCACCTCCGGGTCGATCTCGACCACGTCGATTCGCGCGCCGGGGTATTGCGCCTCCATGCAACGCGGAAACGTGTATCCCCCTCCCCCGATGAAGAGTGCGTCGACGGAAGTGCGCGACTCCATCTGCCAGCTGACCAGTTCCTCGTAGATGCGGATGTAGTCATAGTCGAGAAACGTCGGGTCGTTGACGTCGTTGATGGAGTGGATCAGGTTGTCCAGGATGAGGGCATCCCCCTCGACCGCCCCTCCCTTGATGGGGTACTTCATCAGCTTGATGGTGAAGTAATCGCTCTCCTTGTAATAGTAGACCTTCCCGTCCAGCAGCGGCCTGTAGGCGTAGCCGAACACCGTAAAGAGGAAAACGCTGACGGAGACGACGGCCGCCGCGGAGATGACCGCTGCCCTGCGTTTCAAGAACCCGCCCCCGAACACGAAGGCCGACACGATCAGGATGCCTCCCATCGTAAGCAGGATGCTGCGGGTCCCCATCCAGGAAATCAAGAAGAACCCCGTGGCGAAGGTCCCGATGATGGATCCCAGTGTGGAGAAGGCGTAGATCTTCCCCACGATGTTCCCCGTGCGGCTCAGGTTGTCCAGCGTGAGCTTCACGACGACGGGCGAGATCATCCCCAGCAGTGTCGAGGGTAGGAAGAAGATGGCCGTGGTGAGCAGCAGGATCCTCAGCATCAGGGTCGTCCGCAGGGGCGCCGCGCCGATCAGGTCCGTAAGCGGCGCGATGGTCAGGGCGCCGAGCCCGGAGAGGAAAAGCAGCCAGCCCAGCGTGGCCGGTCGGGGATAGCGGTCCGCCAGCATGCCCCCGACCCATGCCCCGATGCTGATGCCCGCGAGAACGACCCCGATGATGCTTGTCCAGGTGTACAGGGACACGCCCACGTAAGGAGCCATGATGCGCCCCGCCACGAGCTCGATGACGAGCGTGCAGAAGCTCGCGATGAACACGACGATATTCGCCTTGACGACCACGGGATTCATGGGCACCTCATGAAATTGGCCGAAGGCTTGGGGCATAAGGCTGCGGCATAGAATTCTCCTTTTTCCCCCTTTGCCATACGCCCTGTGCCGTGAGCCGCTATTTCTCTGTTTTCGACGTGACGTCCGCCTTGATTCGGTTCACCGCCGCGACGATCGCGGCGAAGACGTTTTCACGGAAATCCCCGGCCACGACGACGTACATCACGTCCTCGCCCACCTTCAGGGTTCCCTCGTTCACGTGGGCCAGAACCTCGATGATGCCGGGCATGGCCCGGATCTCAGCCAGGACGGCTTCGAGACGTTTGCGGTCGGCCCGTACGGTGACTTCCTTCACGGGCCTGCCGTCCCGCGACGTGCCCCGCACGACCCCGTTGTGGCAGAGGATCATCCCGACCTTGTGAAACTCGGGGTGCTTCTTGACCTGCTCAACCAGTGTGCTCAGATTCATTCTTTCCCCTCTTTTCGCGTATTGTCCGGTTTCGTGGCGTGCAGATCCCCGTGCAGATCCCCGCAAGCCCTTATGTTAGAGGGAACAGCAGGGGATTTCCCGTACCCTGTACCTGCCCCCCGCGCCTTGACTCTCAATCCGTCCTGTGACATGGTTTCGGCATGAGACGGCGAAAGGGGTCATCGGCACCCAGGCTTCTCGGGGACATCCTCCCCGAAACCCTGCGAAAGAAATCCATCCGCCTTCCCATGAAGGACCGTCCGCTGATCGAGGCCTGGAACCGGGCCGTGGGGCTCCAGATCGGCGCGAGGGCCCAGCCTGACAGGCTGCGCGACGGCGTGCTCTACGTGCGCGTGTGCACATCCGTCTGGATGCACGAACTGCAGTTCATGAAGCAGGACATCATCGCCAGGCTCAACGAGGTCCTGGGGTCGCCGTCGGTTTCACAGGTCCGGTTCTTCATCGGCGAAATCGGTGCCCCGCCTCCGAAGCCCGACGCACCGGGCATGTCCATCGACGCCGCAGCCCTGAAGGCGGACGAAAAGGCCTACATCGACAACACCCTCGCAGGCATTACGGACCCCGAGCTGAGGGAGATCCTGCTGCGGACGATGTCGCGGTCTATCCTGCGGGGGCGGAAACCCCGCTGAGCAGACGTTCCAGTTCGTCCGAGTAACCGCCCTCTTCCCTGTATAGATACAGGGGAGGGAGGACGGACAATTCCTCCCCTCCCCCCTTCACTCCTTCCGCAAGAACGAACTCGCCCCTTGACCCCGGTTTCGAATGAACCATGCGGAGCCGTTTCGGTTCGACCTTGAGCACCCTCATGCGGTGGATGGCTTCCACCATCCGCGAGCAGGGGTAAATGAGGCAGGCCCTCCCCGCGGGCTTCAAGGCATGGGAAGCGGCCCCGAGGAAATCGGCAACGGAACCTGCAATCTCGTGCCGTGCAAGGGCCTTCTGCTCCAGGGGGTTGACCCGCCCGGAGCCCATCTTCCGGTAGGGCGGGTTGAAGACCGCAACGTCCCAGGCCTGTGACTCGAGGAAGCCCGAAGCCTGCCGAAGGTCCCCCTGCAGAATTCTCACCCGGTCATCGAGATGATTCAGGGAAACACTGCGTCTCGCCATGTCGGCAAGCCCCCCCTGGATCTCCACCGCCGTGATTCGGATTCCGCGATGGCGGTACGCCAGCAGGAGGCTGATCACGGCGCTCCCCGCGCCGAGCTCGAGAACGCGGTCCGCGGCCTTCGGTTCGACGAAGCCGGCCAGCAGGACGGAATCGATCGTGTACCGGTATCCTCTCCGTTTCTGGATGATCTTCAGCCGCCCGCCGTAGAGGCTCTCTGTCGTTTCGTCATCTCGCAGAAGCGACTCTTCAGGCATCGAATCCTGCCCTGCCTTCGTGACCGTGAGAGCGAAGGTCCAGGCAACAAGCATCGAGCAACGAGGGAAAGGGAATCTCTTCTTCAAGGGAAGTCCTTGCTGCTTGGACTTTGCTGCTTGCTGCCGCACTCAGCGTGGCGACGGACCGAGGATCGAGGCGCGAGGATTTCTTTTGTGTCCTCGGACCTCGTTCCTTTCCTTAGTCTATGAGGTGCACAAAAAGCCCGCTTCGCAGTTTCGGTTCGAACCACGTCGATTTCGGCGGCATGATCATCCCCGCATCGGCAATGCCGATGAGTTCCGAGATTCCCGGGGGGCACAGGGAAAACGCCACGGCATAGCCCTGCTCGTCGACCATGCGCTCCAGCTCGTCCATCCCCCGGACGCCCCCGATGAACTTGATCCGCTCATCTGTGCGCGGGTCCCGAATTCCCAGGATCGGCCCCAGGAGGTGGTCCTGAAGGATCGATACGTCCAGCCTCCCGATGAGACCCGCCTTCTCGTAGAGTTCCGGCCTGGCGTCGAGGCGATACCACGTGCCGCCGATGTACATCCCGAACCGGTGGGGTCTGGACGGCGAACGCTCCGGGAAGCCCCGGGAGAGGACGAACGCTTCCCCGACCTTTTCGATGAACGCTTCGGGGGTCATCCCCTGCAGGTCCCTCACGGCCCGGTTGTAGTCCATGATCCGGAGCTGTTCGTGGGGGAACAGGGTGGCCGCGAAATAGTTGTACTCCTCCGTGCCGTTGTGCGCCGGGTTCCTCCCCCGCCGCATGCGGGCCACCGAGGATGCCGATGCCGCCCGGTGATGGCCGTCGGCGATGTAGAGGCACTCCACCTTCGAAAACTCCCGTTCCAGCGCCTCGATGACGGCGCCGTCGCCGACGACCCAAGCGGTGTGGGACACGCCGTCCGCCGTCGTGAAATCGTACTCGGGGACTCCCCGGATGACGGCCGACACGATCCGGTCGATCTCCTCCCTGGAGCGGTAGAGAAGGAAGACCAGCCCCGTCTGGGCGCCCGTCGCGTCGATGTGGTTCACCCTCTCGTTTTCCTTGTCCACCCTCGTCAGCTCGTGCTTCTTGATGAGCCCCGATTCGTACTCGGCGACACTGACGCACCCCACCAGGCCGTACTGCTCCCTCCCGGCATCCTTCTGCCTGTATACGTAGAAGCAGGGCCGGTCCTCCTGGAACAGGACGCCGTCTCGGATTAAGTTCTGCAGGTTCTCGCGGGCCCGCGCAAAGACGCGGGGGTCGTCGTCGGGGATCTCGTTCGGGACGTCGACCTCGGACTTCTCCACTCGCAGGAAATTGAGGGGATTGTCCCGGACGATCGCCCGCCCCTCCTCCCTGTCGAGCACATCATAGGGAAACGAGGCGACCTCCCGGGCGAATTCCTTTTTCGGCCTCACGGCCCTGAACGGCTTGACGAGCGCCATAAAAACCTCCGCAAGGCGATTGTTTAGCACAAGCCCTGACGCAAAGCAATGAGCGGCGATTGCTTTCGACGCCAAGACCGACCAGGGCGGCATGGATCGGGGGGCAGGCAACGGGAAGAACCGGTTGCCCGTGCTTGAAAAATAACCGATCAGCGGATATATAGCCCTATCACTCCGAGCGGGGAGGCATGCGATGGGGATGACGCGGGTGTTCATTCACGGTCTCGAGAGCAGCAGCCGGGGGACGAAGGGGCTCTTTTTCCGCGAGCGCTACCCGGACATGATCATCGAGGACTTCGGCGGTCCGCTGGAGGAACGGATGAAAAAGCTCAACGGCCTGCTCGAGCGAAAGAAGGACCTCGTCCTGGTGGGTTCGAGCTTCGGAGGCCTTATGGCGGCCATCTATGCCTGCGAGAACGAGTCCCGGATCCGGAAGGTCATCCTGCTCGCGCCGGCCCTTCACGTGCCGGACTTTTCTCGATACCTCGACAGGAGGGTGAAGATCCCCGCCCTGCTCGTTCACGGGAAGAACGACGACGTCGTGCCGCCGGCCGTCGTGAAGGCCATCGCCGAAAGGGTCTTCGAAAACCTCGAATACCGGCTCGTCGACGACGATCACTCGCTGCACGTATCGTTTCCCCTGATGAACTGGAAGGCGCTTCTGTGACGTCCCGTCGCCCCCGGGGAGAAGCTCCTTGACAAACCCGGGGGGATCCCTTACGTTGGGTCAAACGCGCAGGAACAGGACCATGTCAGCAACGGTTACGAAAAAGGTCATCATTCGGTACAGTGCGGACAACGTCGATCAGCCGATCGCGTGCCACCTTGCCAAGAAGTACGATCTGGACTTCAACATCCTGAAGGCAAGAATATTCCCCCGTCGTGAGGGGGTCATGGTCCTCGAGCTCAGCGGGACGAAGGAGAACTTCGATGCCGGGATCCGGTTCATGAAAGAGAAGGGGCTCCGGGTGGAACCCCTTTCGAAAAGCGTGACCCAGAATACGGACAGGTGCGTTCACTGCGGGGCCTGTGTCGCCTTCTGCCCCACCGAGGCCCTCCACATGGACCCCGCCACCTCGAAAATCATCTTCGACCCCGAGCGCTGCAACGGGTGCGAGTTTTGCGTAACCGCCTGTCCCGCGCGGGCGATGTCCATCGATCTGTTCTAGACCCGGGCCCGCCGCTCCAGGGCCGGGGATTTGCGCCGCCGACAACCGCCCGGTGTCTACTTTTTCTTCCCCGCGTCCTTCTTCTCGTCGTTGTCCCGGGCTGCGTTGATGTGCTTCTGCATCTTGTCTTTCTTGTCCGAGAAGAAGTCTTTCACGTTCTCCTTCACTTCGCCTGCCTTGGCCGTGATCTGGTCGACGACCCCCCGGAATTTCGTCTTCAGGTCGCCCGAGGGGCTGAAATGCTGAAAGGCCAGTATGGCCAGAACGACGACGGCGATGACGAGGGTGAGCTTGAAGAAGCGGGTTAGGAGCCAGAACAGACCCACGGCGGCAAGGATGATGAGGAGGACGATCACCCCATTCTCGGACATGAACCCGGCAATGGCATCCATCACGATCCCCCCTTGTGCAGTATGAACCCCTTTAACACGATTCCGCTGTGATATCCACTAATTATTGCGCCTTGACAAACCTTGGCCCTCGGTCTAGATTGCAACTTCAAGAAACGTGCCGACGCGGGGGCTCCCCGCAACGCGGTGCCCCGTGGTGAGCCGCCGGCATCGGCAACGGGACGGCGCATGAACGACGAGCGGGATAATCGGGTCCCGGGCCCGGACGGCCCGGCGGGGGGGCCCAGGAGGGTCGCCCTGGTGACGCTGGGCTGCAAGGTCAACCAGTGCGATTCGGCGGGCATCGCCCGGAGGCTCGAACAGCTGGGTCACACCCTGGTGGGATTCGACGCCGAGGCTGACATCTGCATTATCAATACCTGCACGGTCACCGCGCGGACGGATTTCCAGTCCCGGCAGCTCATCCGCAGGGCGGCGCGCCGGAACCCGTCGTCGCCGGTCATCGTGACGGGTTGCTACGCACAGGTGGCTCCGGAGCAGATCAAGGCTCTCCCCAATGTCCGCCTCGTTGCGGGCAATGTCGAAAAAGAGCTCATCCCGGAACTCGTGGGGCGGCTCAACGGGGGCCCCGCAGAAGTGCGGGTGCAGGACATCGGGCGGGCCCGGCGCTTTTCCGGCCTCGGAGCCGACCGCGTCCCCGGAAGGACAAGGGCCTTTCTCAAGATCCAGGACGGGTGCAATGCCCGCTGCAGCTACTGCATCGTCCCGTCCGCCCGCGGGCCAAGCCGCAGCATGCCGCCCGGGGATGTCCTCGAGCGCCTGGCGGACCTGGCCGCGTCGGGCTGCCGCGAGATTGTACTGACGGGGGTGCACCTGGGCGCATGGGGGGCGGACCTGACCCCGGCGACGGGTCTTCCGCGCCTGCTCCGGCGACTCGAGGAGGCCGGAGCCGCCTTGAGGATCCGCCTCAGTTCGATCGAGCCGCTCGAGGTGACGGGGGAGCTGATCTCCCGCCTGCGGGAATCGAGGATCCTGTGCCCCCATTTGCACATCCCCCTCCAGAGCGGCGACGACCGAATCCTCTCCGCCATGGGAAGGCATTACGACCGGCGTTTTTTCAGGGACCTCGTTCACAGGCTCGTGGACGAGATTCCGGGTGTCGCCGTCGGTGTGGATGTGATGGCGGGATTCCCCGGCGAGGGGGACCTGGAGTTCGAGAACACGCTCGAGCTGCTGCGCGGCCTGCCGGTCGCCTATCTCCATGTCTTCCCCTACTCGGAACGGCCGGGCACGGAGGCGGCGACGCTGCCCGGGAAGGTCGACGGGCCCCTGCGCGCCCGGCGCGCCGCGGAGCTCAGGGCCCTGGGCCTCGCCAAGCGGGAGGACTTCGCAAAACAGGCCGTCGGATCGAGACAGACCGTGCTCGTCGAGGGAAGCCGCGACAGGAAGACGGGCCGCCTGAAAGGGTTCACCGGCAATTACATCCCGGTGCTCCTGACGGGGGTGAGCAACGAGTCGATGAACCGCCTGATCGATGTCGTCATCGAATCCGCCGAGGCCGGGACGGCGTGCGCCCGGGTCTGCCATGAACAGTGACCGCCTGACGCGTCTCGAAGCCCTCGAGGAAGCCCTGGGGTACCGGTTCAACGACCGCTCCCTGCTGGACTGCGCCCTCACGCACCGTTCCTACGCGAACGAGAACCCGGATCAGCTGAAGCAGGACAACGAGCGCCTCGAGTTCCTCGGCGATGCCGTGCTGACCCTGTGCATCAGCGACATGCTGATGAAGAAATTCCCGGACTTCACGGAGGGGGATCTCTCCAAGATCCGCTCCTCCATCGTCAACGAAAAGCCTCTTGCCAGGCTCGCCAGGGAACTTCACCTGGGGGACTACCTGCTCCTCGGCAGGGGCGAGGAGATCTCCGGGGGGAGGCGGAAAAGCTCGCTTCTCGCCAATGCGCTGGAGGCCATCATCGCCGCCGTTTATTGCGACGCGGGCTTTGACGGGGTGTGCGACTTTGTCGGCAGGCGTTTCCTGCCCTTGCTGGACACGGGCGACATCAAGATCCTCTACCGGGACTACAAGACCCGCCTCCAGGAGATCGCCCAGAACCGTTTCCGGATTATCCCGAGGTACAGCGTACTGCGGGAGTTCGGTCCCGACCACGACAAGGTTTTCCAGATCCTGGTGAGCGTCGGCGACATCGTGAGCAAGGCCGGTCTGGGCCGCAACAAGAAGGAGGCCGAGCAGCGGGCCGCCAGGAAAGCGCTCGAGGCCATCGAAAACCTCCAGCCCCCTGACGATGGAGAAGACGTGCAGGAGTGAGGGCTGCACCGCGGCAGAAAGAAAAGTGGAAGAGTCGCCCTTCCCCAGCGCAAAACTCGCAACTCAAAGCTCAACACGTTCTATCTCTGAACCGAATAGACCGGAGAGACCGATATTGCGCCCCCTGATCATCCCCTTCTTCCTCCGCAACCGCGGCTGCCGCCACCGGTGCGTATTCTGCAACGAGAGGGTCATCGCCGGCAATGCCCCCCCGGTCACGGAGGACGCCATGCGCAGAGCGGTTCGTGAATACCTTGCATCCAGCGGCGGGCGCTACCGCCCTGCGGAGATCGCCTTTTACGGCGGGAGCTTCACGGGCATGCCCCTCGACGAACAGATGGAGCTTCTGGGCGTGGCATCAGCGCTCATCAGGGAAGGGGCCGTTCAGGGCATCCGGATCTCCACCCGCCCCGACGACGTCGACGGGGAGAGGCTCTGCCTTCTGGCATCGATGGGCGTCCGGACCGTGGAAATCGGGGCCCAATCGATGGACGACGAGGTGCTCCGGATGTCGGGACGGGGCCACAGCGCCGGCGATATCCGAAGGGCCGCGGCGCTCTGCAAGGCAAAGGGGTTCGAGACGGGCCTTCACCTCATGGCGGGGCTCCCCGGGCAGAACCGGGAGTCGTTCGAGGCCACCGTCGCGGACGTGGTCCGGGTCGCCCCGGACTCGGTCCGGATCCACCCCGTCCTTGTCTTTCGCGACACGGAATTGGCGCGCCTTCACGCTCGCGGGACCTACCGGCCCCTCTCCCTCGACGAGGCGGTGACCTGGTGCAAGGGAGCCCTCCTGAGCTTTGCAAGGGCGCGCATTCCCGTCATCCGCCTCGGGCTTCAGGCGACCGGCGAGATGCGCGAGGAAGGGTGCATCCTCGCCGGTCCCTGGCACCCCGCCTTCCGGGGTCTCGTGGAAGCGGAGATCTTCCGGGAGATGGCATGGGAGCTGATGGACAGGGTTCCCTCGAATGCGCACGAAGCGGTTTTTCACGTGGCGCCGGCGGACCTCTCCAGCTTCCACGGCCCCGGGGGACGGAACCGCCTGCTGCTCGAGTCGAGATTCGGCGTGCCCGTTGCAGCCAAACCGGACCCGGCCATCCCGAGGGGCACCCTCAAGCTTCAGGACGGACAGAGGGAACACGGGACATCGATCCGGGAGGTCTCCCCACGTGTTTAAGTCGGGATTCATTGCCATCGTCGGGCGGCCCAACGTGGGCAAGTCCACGCTGCTGAACGCCATCGTGGGCGAGAAGCTCGCCATCACGAGCAGCAAGCCCCAGACGACGAGAAACCGGATCACGGGGATCCGCAACACCGCGGACGGGCAGTTCATCTTCCTCGACACACCGGGCATCCATCAGGCAAAGACGCCCCTGAACCGCTACATGGTGAAGGCGGCGACGAGCGCCTTCGGCGAGGTCGACCTGGTCCTGCTCCTCGTCGAGGCCGACCGGGGCTTCGACCCCGGGGACGCCCTCATTGTCGACGCCCTGCGGACGGCGGACGTGCCGGTCTTCCTGGTCATCAACAAGATCGACCTCGTGGCAAAACCGATGCTGCTGCCCCTGATCGACCGCTTCCGCGGTCTTCACGACTTCCGCGAGATCGTTCCCGTATCGGCCGCCACGGGCGACGGCGTGGACCGCCTTCTCGATCTGATACGCGACGCGATTCCCGAAGGTCCGAAACTCTTTCCCGACGACCTGTTCACGGACAACTCCGAGCGGTTCATCGCCGCCGAGATCGTGCGGGAGAAGATCCTCGAGCTGACCCACCGTGAAATCCCCTACGCGACGGCCGTCACGGTGGATTCCTTCAAGGAGGACGAGGGGAAAGACCGGATCCGCATCACCGCCACGATCACCGTGGAGAAGGATTCCCAGAAGGGCATCCTGATCGGCAAGGGCGGCAGGATGCTCAAGGAGATCGGGACGCAGGCCCGCCTGGAAATGGAGAAGTTCTTCGCCGCGAAGATCTTCCTGGAGCTCTTCGTCCGCGTGCGGAAGGACTGGACGAAAGACGCCAGGTGGCTGAAGGAGTTCGGCTACGGAGACAAATAAGGGTTCAGGGACCAGGTACAGGGGCCGGGACAAGAGATGAAAGAGGAACTGTTCGGGATCGTATCGCAGATGCGTAGGTGTGCCGTATCGATACCGTGTAACACTTCAGAAGGCTACTGCAGAAACCATCGAAAAGAATACCTGCATTTCCTGAACGTAGCGATCGGATCACGCGTAGAACTGGAGACGCTGCTATCCCTTTCGAAGGATCCGGCCGATCTTTCCGACAAGGACTCTGAAACTCTCTGCGATGGGCGCGAGGAAGTATCCAAGCTATTATGGATATTGGCGGCATCCTTGCGAAAGAAGGATGCTGCGTGATTTTCCCTGGACCCTGTACCCCGGACCCTGTACCCTGATTCCATGAAACCTTTAATTGCCATCATCGGCCGGCCCAATGTCGGCAAGTCCACGCTCTTCAACAGGCTCTCGGAGCGGAAGAAGGCCATCGCCATCGACCAGCCGGGAGCCACGCGCGACCGCAACTACGCCGACGCGTCCTGGAACGGACGGTCCTTCACCGTCGTCGACACGGGCGGCTTCGAGCCCGTCTCGACGGAAACGATCCTCATGCAGATGCGCGAGCAGACCCGGCTCGCCATGGAACAGGCCGACATCATCATCTTCCTCATGGACGGGAAGGACGGCCTCACGCCCTCCGACGAGGAGATCGTGCGGCAGCTGCGCTCCTACGGCAAGCCCGTCTTCTACGCCGTCAACAAGATCGACGGCCCCCGCCACGACGTCAACGTCTTCGATTTCTACCGCCTCGGGATCGAGCCCCTATACACGATCTCGGCCGAGCACGGGCGCGGGGTGGACGAGCTGATGGATGCCGCGACGGCAACCATCCCGGCGACAGAGCCCGCGGGTGAAGAGGCCCATTCCGGGGAAGAGGTAGAGGAGCCGATCCGGATCGCCGTCGTGGGCCGCCCCAACGTGGGGAAATCCTCCCTGGTCAACAGGATCCTCGGTTACGAGCGGACCATCGTCAACCCCCTGCCCGGCACGACGCGGGACTCGATCGACACCCCCTTCGAGCGTGGGGGGCGCAGGTACGTCCTCGTCGACACGGCGGGGATCCGCAGGAAGAGCCGCATCAGCCAGAACCTCGAAAAATACAGTGTTATCGAGGCCTTGAAGACGCTGGACCGATGCGACGTCGCGCTCGTCCTCATCGACGGCGAGGAGGGGGTCACGGAACAGGACGCCAAGATCGCGGGACTCGTCCTCGACAAGGGGGTCGCCTGCATCCTGGTCGTGAACAAGTGGGACCTCGTCGAGAAGGACAACAGCACGGTGGGAATCTACGTCGCCAAGCTGAGGGACGAGCTGAAGTTTCTCCAGTTCGCCCCCATCGTTTTCGTGTCGGCCCTGACGGGACAGCGGGTGGGGCGAATCTTCGAGCTGATCGATGCGGTCTGGGCCGAGTTCACCAGACGCATCCCCACGGCGGAGCTCAACGCGCAGGTCGAACGATACGTCGCCGAGAACCCCGCACCCATGTACCGCAACCGTCCCAACAAGATCGTCTATGCCACCCAGCCCCGGGTGAAACCGCCGACCTTCGTCTTCTTCGTCCGGGAACCCAAGGCGATCCATTTCTCCTATGAGCGCTACCTGGCCAACCGGATCCGGGAGGGCCTCGGCTTCCAGAGCGTACCCATCCGGCTCATCTTCCGCAAGCGACACCGGGAAAAGGACAGGAGATGACGGGGATCGGGGCGAGGGCCCCCTGCCCCCCTGAACCCTTGCTTTTCAGGAATTCCTGTGCTAGAGAATCGCGGTGTTGGGTCCCGGCGCCCTCGGCGCACGCGTCTTTGTCCGGCTGTGTTTGAGGATACCGAAAAGGAGGAGAGCGATGAAGATGAGACACCTGGCGGTTGCGTTCCTGATCCTGGGTCTGGCCGTTTCGCTGCCGGCACCCGCATTCTCCCAGGCAAAAGCCGACACGATCAAGATCGGCGTCTTCCTGCCCATGACGGGCGGTGTGGCAGCCTACGGCCAGGGTTCCTGGCAGGGCATCCAGGTCGCCCGTGACATGAAGCCGACGATTCTCGGCAAGAAGGTCGAGCTGGTCCTCGTAGACGACAAGAGCGACAAGATCGAGGCCGCCAACGCCGTCACGCGGCTGGTGGAAAAGGAAAAGGCCGTCGCCATCATCGGTTCCTCCATCAGCGGCAACACGATGGCCGGCGGGCCGATCGCCGAGAAGGCCGGCGTCCCCGTCGTCTCCCCCACGGCCACCAACCCCCTCGTGACCCAGGGCAAGAAGTACATCTTCCGCGTGTGCTTCATCGACCCCTTCCAGGGCGAGATGGCCGCCAAGTACGCCTACGAGACCCTGAAGAAGCGCAGGGCCGCCCTCATCATCGACAAGGCGCAGGATTACTGCGTGGGCCTGGCCGACTTCTTCGAGAAGAGCTTCACGAAACTCGGCGGCCAGATCGTGTCGAAGACCTACTGCCAGACCGGCGACAAGGACTTCACGGCCCAGATCTCGGCCATCAAGGCCAAGAACCCCGACGTGCTCTACATGCCCAACTACTACACCGAGGTCGCCCTTTCCATGAAGCAGGCCAAGGACCTCGGCCTGAACATCCCCGTGATCTCCGGCGACGGCGCCCAGGATAAGGCCCTCCTCGACATCGGCAAGCAGTATGTCGAGGGGCTGATGTTCACGGGCCACTTCGAGAAGGAGGCGGCCACCACGCCGCTGGCCAAGAAGTTCATCCCCGTCTACGAGAAGAAATTCGGCAAGGTCGGGACATTCGACGTCATGGGCGCCGACGCCTACTTTGTCCTGGCCGACGCGATCGAGCGGGCGAAGTCGACGGAGGGCGCCAAGATCCGGGCGGCCCTGGCGAACACGAAGAACTTCAAGGGCATCTCCGGGACGATCAACATCGGCGAGGACGGAAACGCGGTGAAGAGCCTCGTCATCGTCCAGGTCCGCGGCGGCGATTTCCGGTACGTGGCCACCGTGGATCCCCCCGGCGCGAAGCCAGAACCGAAGAAGGCGGCGCCGAAGATGAAATAGGCGTGCACTCGATAGGACGGCGTACCGGAGAGGGGCGATGGAACGATCGCCCCTCTTTTGTAGACGTGCCGGTACGGGGACGGGTTTCTTGGAACTGACCTTCTTCCTCCAGCAGATGATCAACGGCGTGGCCCTGGGGAGCCTCTACGGGCTCATCGCCATCGGCTACACCATGGTCTACGGCATCATCCGGCTCATCAACTTCGCCCACGGCGACGTCATGATGATGGGGTGCTACTTCGCCTATTTCGGCATCCTCATGTTCAGCCTGCCCTGGGGGGCCTCGTTCGTCGCCGCCATGGTCCTGACGGCGATCCTGGGCGTTCTGATCGACAAGGGCGCCTACGTGCCGGTGCGCCATGCCCCGCGGATCTCGGCCCTCATCACCGCCATCGGCGTTTCCTTCCTGCTGGAGAACCTCGGCCTGGTCGTCTTCGGGGGACGCCCGAAGGGCTTCACCACCCCGGACATGTTCGCCGAGGTCTACGAGATCGCCGGCCTGATGATCCCGGCCCTGGTCCTGTGGACGCCGCTGATCACCCTCATTCTTCTCTCGGGGATCCTCTTCATCATTCACCGCACGAAGGCCGGCCGCGCCATGCGCTGCATCAGCCACGACATGGAGACGACGAGGCTCATGGGGGTGGACGTCAACCGGGTCATCTCCATCACCTTCGCCGTGGGCTCCGCGGCGGCGGCGGCCGGCGGGATCATGTGGGCCATGAGATACCCCGAGATCAACCCGCTCATGGGAATCATCCCCGGGCTCAAGGCATTCGTGGCGGCCGTTCTCGGCGGCATCGGCAACGTCACCGGGGCCATGCTGGGCGGGCTGCTGCTCGGGCTGGCCGAGATCCTGCTTGTCGCCCTGATGCCCGAAATAGCTGGATATCGAGACGCGATCGCCTTCGGAATCTTGATCTTCATTCTCATCTTCCGCCCGACGGGGCTCATGGGGTCGAAATTGCCCGAATAGGGGGACCGAGGTTCTAGAGTCGAGGAGCGCTGAGGAATGGAATCGATTTCACCGGTTGCCGTACCCTGACCGCCGGTTATTGGTTACGATGGACCCGAATCACCGCAGAAACCAGCTACTCTCCATCGGGGGCACGGCCCTCCTGGCGGCCCTGCTCTATGCCGCCAACAGCGCCGGATCGGACTACACGATCCGGATCCTGAACAACTGCGCGATCTTCATCATCCTCGCGGTGAGCTACAATCTCATCAACGGCGTGACGGGCCAGTTCTCCCTCGAACCCAACGCCTTCGTGGCCATCGGGGCCTACACCTCCGCACTTCTGACGCTCACGCCGATGGAGAAGGAGATTTCCTTCATCATCGAGCCCTGCATCTGGCCCCTGAGCGTCATCTCGGTCCCCTTCGCGGTCTCGCTGCTCGCTGCGGGGATCGTGACCGCCTTCTTCGGGTTCCTGATGGGCTTCCCCGTGTTCCGCGTGCGCGGCGATTACCTGGCCATCGTGACCCTCGGGTTCGGGGAGGTCGTCCGCGTCATCGCCAACAACACGCAGAGCATCACCAACGGGCCCCTCGGGCTCAAGGGCATCGCGGATCACACGAACCTCTGGTGGTCGTGGGGACTCGCCGTCCTCACGGTGTTCCTCATCGCCCGCATGGTGCGCAGCAGCTACGGCATGGCCATGAAGGCGATCAAGTACGACGAGGCGGCGGCCGAGGCGGTGGGGATCAACGCTTTCTGGCACAAGATGCTCGCCTTCACGACGAGCGCCTTCTTCGAGGGAATCGGCGGGGGGCTTCTGGCCCACCTGATCACCACGATCTCGCCCACGCTCTTCACGTTCTTCCTCACCTTCAACCTCCTCATCATCATCGTGGCGGGCGGCCTCGGGAGCATCACCGGTTCCATCCTCGCCGCCATCCTCGTCACCTGGGGAGGCGAAGCGCTCCGTTTCCTCGACGAACCCATGGACCTCGGGCTCTTCGAGATCCCCGGAATCCCCGGGATGCGGATGGTCATCTTCTCGCTGATCCTCATCTTCATCATGATCTTCGCCCGACACGGCATCCTGGGGACGCGGGAATTCAGCTGGAACTGGCTGTCCGGGAAACTCGGCATCGGAGGTCGGCCCCGATGATCCTGCTTACTGCCGAAGCCCTCACGATGAGATTCGGCGGCCTCGTGGCCGTCAACGACTTCAACCTCCACATCGAAAAGGGGGAGATCGTCGGCCTCATCGGGCCCAACGGCGCCGGCAAGACGACGGTCTTCAACATGATCGCCGGCTACTACACCCCCTCGGAGGGCGTCATCCGCTTCCGCGACAGCGTCATCAGCGGCCTGAAGGCCAATCGGATCACGAAGGCGGGCATCGCGCGGACCTTCCAGAACATCCGCCTTTTCTCGGAACTCTCGGTCATCGAGAACGTCATGATCGGGTATCACTGCAGGATCCGGTCGTCGTTTTTCGGAGCGACCCTGAGGCTGCCCCTGTACCGCCGGGAGGAGAAGATGATGGTCGACGGGGCCATGAAGCTGCTGCGGGAGGTCGGGCTCGAGGAGGTGGCCCGGGAGCGGTCCACGTCCCTGCCCTACGGCAAGCAGCGGCGGCTCGAGCTCGCCCGGGCCCTGGCCACGGGGCCGCAGCTGCTGCTGCTGGACGAGCCGGCCGCGGGGATGAACCCCAACGAAACGCAGGAGCTTCTGGAGTTGATCCTGCGCCTCCGCACGGACTACGATCTCACGGTGTTGCTGATCGAGCACGACATGAAGTTCGTCATGGAGATCTGCGAGCGGATCAAGGTGCTCGACTACGGCACCACAATCGCCGAGGGGACGCCCCACGAGATCCAGAACAATCCCAGGGTCATCGAGGCCTACCTCGGGGAGGTGCAGCGTGCTTAGGGTCGAGGGACTGAACGTCCACTACGGCGGCATCCACGCCCTGAAGAACGTGTCGATCCACGTGCCCGAGGAGAAGGTCGTGACGCTCGTGGGGGCAAACGGGGCGGGCAAGAGCACCCTCCTGCGAGCCGTCAGCGGCCTCGTGCCCGCCTCGAGCGGCCGGATCCGCTACGCCGGCCGAGAGATCCTCGGTCTGTCGGCGCACCGCATCGCCCGCGAAGGGATCGCCATGTCCCCCGAGGGGCGCCGGGTCTTCGTCAACTTGAGCGTCTACGAGAACCTGCTGATGGGCGCCTACTGCCGGGACGACAGGAAGGAGATCGACCGGGACATCGAGTGGATTTTCGAGACCTTCCCGCGCCTGCTCGAGCGACGCGACCAGCCCGCCGCCACCCTCTCGGGAGGCGAGCAGCAGATGCTGGCCCTGGGGCGCGCGCTCATGTCGAGGCCCAAGCTGCTGCTGCTGGACGAGCCCTCCCTGGGTCTTGCGCCGCTTTTGATCCGCGAGGTCTTCCGCGTGATCACGAAGATCCACCAGGAGGGCACCACCATCCTGCTCATCGAGCAGAACGCCATGGCGGCTCTCAACGTCGCCGACTACGGCTACGTCCTGGAGACGGGCGAGATCGTCCTCGCGGGGACGGGGAAGGACCTGCTTTGCGACGAGCGGGTGAAGAAGGCCTACCTGGGCGAGACGTAAGCGCTACGCGCAGGGCCCCGGGGGACAGGGAAACGTCTCACCCGGCTCCCTTTTTTCAGACTCCGTCATAAACGGTCCCTCGTCATTGCGAGCCACGGACCCCGTCTTGGGGACGGGGTTATCGATGGAAGAAACAGGCTCTGCAAAATCCTCCCCCACCCTCCTTCTTCAAATTCATCCCCTCTTTACGATCTCCCGCAGCGCCGCTTCGTCCGCCCCCTCGATCCAGTGGATCGTGATCCCCCTGCGCTCCATCCCCCGGAACCACGTGTCCTGGCGCTTGGCGAACTGGTGGATCCGGGTGTTGAGCGTCCGGACCATCTCCTCGAACGACAGCTCCCCCCGCAGGTACAGGCTCACGTACCGGTACTCCAGGCCCATCTCGTCGAGCCGCTCCCAGGGAACGCCCGCATCCCGGAGCCTCCGCACCTCGTCGATCATCCCCTGCCCGAGGCGCTCCCTGAGCCGCTGCGTGATCCGCTCCCGCAGGACGGCACGGTCCCACCGGATGCCGATGACCAGGGGCACGATGTCGGGACGCTCGATGAGGTCCTGCGAGCCCTGCCCGGCCGCGTGCAGGGCAATCTCGATGGCCCGGACGAGTCGCCCGCGGCCCGTCAGGTCCGTCGTGTTGTGAAGCGCGGGGTTGAGGTGAAGGAGCAACGCGGCCAGCTCATCCATGCTCTTGCCGGCCAGCTCCGCCCTCAGCGAAGGGTCCTCCGGAACGGGGAGCATCCGGTATGCCCTGAGGACCGACTCGATGTAGAGGCCCGTGCCGCCGACGAGGATCGGTATTTTGCCCCGGGCGGAAATCCCGCGGAAGCAGGCGTAGAAGCGCTGCTGGAACTCGAAGACGCTGAAGAGGTGTCCGGGTTCGGCCACGTCGATGAGGTGGTAGGGCACGGGGGCGCCGTCGACGACGTACTCCGAGAGGTCCTTTCCCGTCCCGATGTCCATGCCCCTGTACACCTGGCGGGAGTCGGCGGAGATCAGCTCCGAGCCCAGCGACGCGGCCAGCCGCGCGGCCAGCCGCGTCTTGCCCGAGGCCGTCGGCCCGAGAAGGACGATGAGGTTGTAGTTCTTTACCGATTCCATCAGACTGCGGTCCGGTGCGAACAGCCGACGGCATACAGCGGACGGCCTGATGAACCATGGACAAAGCGAAGCCGCCTGCTGCCAGCCGAGCCATGGCGCATTGCATTTTGCCCGACGCCGTGTTAGCGTTTCCACGGCCTTTATATCCGCTTCGGCCCGAACCGTCAAATACCCGATGAAGAAAGCACAGCTCGATCTTCGCAACGAACCCGTCGGTTCGCTTCTCTGGAAAATGAGCCTCCCCTCCATCACGGCCATGCTGGTGATGGCGTTTTACAATTTCATCGACGTCTTCTGGCTTTCGCGCCTCGGCCCCCAGACCATCGCCGCCGTGACCATCGCCTTCCCGATCCAGATGCTCTTCGGCGGTTTCGGCGTCGGCACCGGGGTGGGCGCCGGGTCCTTCGCGGCACGCATGTTCGGGTCCGGCGAAACCGACCGGGCGAGCCGGACGGCGGGACAGATCCTCTTCCTGTCGTTCTTCATCAGCGCCCTGGTGATCGTCCCGGGGCTGATCTTCCACGACTCGATCCTGAGGCTCTTCGGCGCCACCGACGAGATTCTCCCGCTTTCGAGGGAGTACTTCATCGTCTACCTCTTCACCACCCCTTTCCTGATCTTCATGATCTCGGCGGGCAATCTCTTCCGTGCCGAGGGCAACCCGAATTACTCCATGTACGCGCTCACCACGGCGGCCGTGCTGGGGGCCCTGCTGGACCCCTTCCTGATCTTCGGCTGGGGGCCCTTCCCCGAGCTGGGCATCCGGGGGGCCGCGTGGTCGGCGGGGATCTCGCAGTTTGCGACCTGCGTGCTATCCCTCCGGCTCTTCATGAAGCCCACATCCTCCTACCGGATCCGCAGGGAGCACCTGGCGCCCGACCTGCCCGTCATCCGGGCGATCTACCGCGTCGGGGTCCCCTCCATGGTCATGAACTTCGTCATCAGCATCGTTCTGACCTTCTACAACCACACCCTCGGCGGTTACGGGCCTGCGGCGGTGGCGACCCTGGGCATCATCTTCCGGGTGCAGGGACTCATCATCTGGGTGCTCGTTGGGATCGGGCACGGCGTGATGCCGCTCGTGGGGTTCAATTTCGGCGCCCGTCTGTACCCCCGGCTCATCGAGACGGTGCACGTGGCCGTGAAATACGCGGGCATCCTCACGATCGCCAGCTGCGCCTTCCTGCAGGTCTTCGCCGACCCGCTGATCCGCATCTTCACGAAGGACCCTGAGGTCATTGCCGTCGCCGTCCCGGCGCTTCGGATCTTCGCCCTGTCGCTTCCCTTCGCAGGGGCGAATTTCACCTGGATCAGCATGTTCAACGGGCTGGGCAAGGGGGTCGTCTCCATGTCGCTGCTCGTGATGCGCGACGTGGTCCTGCTCATCCCGCTGCTGCTCCTGCTGTCCATGCAGTTCGGGCTCACCGGCGTCTGGGCTGCACAGCCCATGGCCAACGCCTGCCTCTTCCTGGGCGCGTGGTATCTCACGCGGCGGGAGTTCCGCAGTTTCCCCGCCGCAGCGCCCGCCCCCGCGGCGGACAAATAATCGTTGGGATTTTCTCGCGGATTTTGTTACATCATCGGAAGAAAGGGGTCGGGGGACAGGGTCCGGGGACATAAGGGTCACGACTGCCGATAAAACGAGTCGTTGCGAGGAGGCCGTCAGGCCGACGCGGCAATCACCGGAATCGGGTGTCAGGAACCAGGCTTATGGACATCGGGTTAGAACAGAGAAGGGAATCGTAGATCGTCACGCCCTCGACGGGCTCGGGCTCGCGATGACGTTTCTTTACCTTTCACTCAAACAATCGTACCCATAGACACGCAGCCGCGTATCATTCCCTGCCGCTTTGCGGCTCAGGCCACCGAGCCCGGATTACGGGCCTCTTTCATAAAAAGGAGGGAATCATGGAATACCTTTTTTCTCCCGTCAAGGTCGGATCGCTCACCCTGAAGAACCGCATCGTCATGCCGGCCATGCACCTCGGCTACTGCAACGACCGCAGCGAGGTGACGGACCGTCTCGTGGCTTTCTATGAGGAGCGTGCACGGGGCGGGGCGGCCCTCCTCTTCGTCGGGGGCTGCACGATCGACTCCTATGCGAGCAGCATGAAGGAGATGATCGGGATCAGCGACGACCGGTTCATCCCGGGCCTCTCGAAACTCGTCGCGGCCGCTCACCGGCACGGCGCCCTCATGGCGGCCCAGCTCTTCCACGGCGGCCGCTACGTCCGCTCCGGCATGATCGGCCGGCAGCCGATCGCACCCTCCCCCATTGCCTCGGCCATCACCCGGGAGGTCCCCCGCGAGATGAGCCTGGACGACATCCAGGACACGATCGCAAACTTCGCCGATGCGGCGGCCAGGGCGAAACGGGCGGGATTCGACGCCGTCGAGGTCCTGGCTGGCACGGGCTACCTGATCTCGGAATTCTTCTCGCCCCTGACCAATCACCGGACCGACGAGTACGGCGGCAGCCCCGACAGGCGGATGCGCTTCGGCATCGAGGTGGCCTGGGCGATCCGCGAGGCCGTGGGCCCGGGCTACCCCGTCGTCTTCCGCATCGCCGGCAGCGACTTCATGCCGGGCGGCAACACGAACCGGGAAGCCGCCCAGTTCGCGCGCATGCTGGAGCAGCACGGAGTGGACGCCTTCAGCGTCACGGGCGGATGGCACGAGACCATGGTCCCCCAGATCACCATGGACGTGCCCCGGGGGGCCTTCGTCCACCTGGCAAGCGGCGTCAAGGCAGCCGTCACCGGGCCCGTCATCGCGTGCAACCGCATCAACGACCCGGATCTGGCCGAGGGGATCATCCGTGACGGCCGCGCCGACCTGGTCGGCCTCGCACGAGCGCTGCTGGCGGACCCCGAGTTCCCCGTGAAGGCGATGTCGGGCCGGGCGAAGGAAATCGTCCCCTGCATAGGCTGCAATCAGGGCTGTCTGGACCGGATCTTCAACTTCGAGCCCGTCGAGTGCCTCGTCAACCCCCGTGCCGGCCGGGAGTTCGAGGTCCCGCCCGTGCAGAAGGCCGCGGCGCCCAAAAAGGTCATGGTGGTCGGCGGGGGTCCCGCCGGACTGTCTGCGGCCCGGACGGCCGCACAGGCCGGCCACAGGGTGACCCTCTACGAGAGGGAGGCGACCCTCGGCGGCCAGATGCCCTTCGCCTCGGCCATCGAGGAGCGCCGCGAGATGAGTGCCTACCTGGAGCCTTTTGCCGAGGGGGCCAGGGCCGCGGGGGCCGTCATCCGGACAAGTGTGGAGGTCGGCGAGGATCTCGTGAAGGCCGAAAAGCCCGATGCGGTCATCCTGGCCACGGGGGGCGAGCCCCTCTGCCCGCCCATCCCCGGGATCGACGGTGAAAACGTGGAATACGCCTGGGACGTGCTGGCAGGGAAAGCCGCCACGGGAAAGACCGTCGTGGTGATCGGCGGGGGCGCCGTCGGGATCGAGGCGGCCCTGTACCTGGCGAAAATCGGCACCCTCGACGCCGAAACCCTGAAGTTCCTGCTCCTGAACAAGGCGGAGGAACCCGAGCGCCTGCGCGAATACGCCACCCGGGGCGTCAAGAAGGTCACCCTCGTCGAGATGCTCGACAGGGCCGGCGACGACATCGGGCTGACCACGCGCTGGATCGCCCTGCGGCAGCTCTCGCAGTACGGGGTTCGCGTGATGACGCACACGAAGGCCGTCGAGATCACCCCGAAGGGCCTCTGGGTGGAAAAGAAGGAGGGCCGCGAGCTCATCCCCTGCGACACCGTCGTAATGGCCTGCGGGACCGTCCCGTTCAATCCCCTCGAGGAGCGGCTGCGCGGCCTTGCCGACAGGGTCATCGTCGTGGGGGACGCGAAGAAGGCTCGCAAGGCATACGAGGCGGTCCACGAGGCGTTCTTCGCCGCCCGGGAGCTGTGACAGAAAATCCCCCTCCATCCCCCCTTGTTAAAAGGGGATGCCTCGGAGGATACCCCTTTTTGAAGGGGGTCGAGGGGAATGTGAATGCCATAGACCCAGATAGACTTAGACAGACCATTATGACCGAAGACGATTTCCTGGAGGCCCTTTTCAAACGCATGCCCCTTCCGCCGGGCGATCTGGTCATCCCGCCCGGCGACGACTGCGCGGGGTTCCGTTCGGCGGACGGCGGCATCCTGCTGATCGCCGTGGACCAGGTGGTCGAGGGACGGCACTTTCTCGACGAGGGTCCTTTCACGGCATCGCCGCGGCAGGTGGGCCGCAAGCTTCTTGCCCGCAACCTCAGCGACATCGCCGCCATGGGGGGCACGCCTCTGTATTGTCTGAGTTCCGTGGCCCTCGGGAGCCGTCACGACACGGCCTGGCTCGACCGCTTCTTCGACGGGATGCTGGAGCTGTGCAGGCGCTGGGAGACCCACCTGATCGGGGGGGACCTGGCCCGCGGTGCGGAGAGGACGGTGGCAAGCCTGACCATCGTCGGCCGCGCGGGCGAGAGGCAGGTCCTGCGCCGCTCGGGCGCAAGGGCGGGCGACGGCTTCTGGGCCACCGGGGTCTTCGGCCGTTCGTTTGCGACGGCGCATCATCTCGACTTCGAGCCCAGGATCGAGGAAGGCCGGTGGCTCGCCGAACGGGGACTATCCCGGGCGATGATCGACGTGAGCGACGGGCTTCTCATCGACGCGGGGCGCCTCTGCCGCGCCTCGGGCGTCGGGCTGTTCCTCGACCCGGGGACCGTTCCCAGGCGAAGCGGCGACACCACGCTGCAGGAAGCCCTGACGGACGGCGAGGACTACGAGCTGCTCTTCGCCGTATCGAAGGAAAACGAGGAGCGCCTCAGGCGCGACTGGCCCTTCCGCGGGCTCCCCCTGACAAGGCTGGGTGAATTCAGATCCGCCCCGTCACCGGGCGTCTTCGACCTCGGCGGCAAGCCGCTCGATACCGAAGGCGCACGGGGCTGGGACCACTTCAGCCGGTGAGGCGAAATCAGTCTGCCGAACCCCAGATGCCCCGCCCGTCCCCGCCGCTGTCCAGGTTTCTGCGATCCTTGTAGTCCAGACGCAGCACGATCGCCTCCCCCTGTCCGGCGGGGGTGACGTCCCAGAGGTCGATGTCCATCTTCATGTCCGTCAGCGTGTATCCGACAACCGCGCCGTTGCGGAGGACCTCGCGGGTCACGAGCACCCTCGGATTGTGAAGGTTGCGGCTCACGACCCTGGCGTAATCCGCGGGGATCTCCCCCGGAGCCATTTTCCCGAGCCTCTCGATCGAGGCGCCCCCGCCCGTAATGACCTCGATCCCGTCGCGGTAGAGGAAATACCCGAAGATCTGCTCCGCGTAGGGCCCGAAGGTGGCTACGCGGATCGCGTTGAACTTCCCGCTGCCCGCCGGGCCCTTCATCACTGCCGCAGCATCGACCTGGTTCCACTTCAGAATGGCGCCCGGTGCACAGGCAGACAGCAATGCGGGCAGGAACAGGCACAGGATGATGCCCGCTGCACGCTTTCTCATTGCCGATGTCGCCGTTCTCTTCATGTCTTCATGTCCTCTCCTCTATCCGGCACGGTTTCCCATGCTTGTTGCGCGGGACGCCTTTGCATGGCCCGCTAGAATCCCCTTTTGTGCGGCCGCATCGGGTCCGGACCGTCATAGTCCCTGCGCAGATCCCTGTACTCCAAGCGAAGCACCGGGGGACCGTCCTCCTGCGTGATGTCCCAGAGCTGAACGTCGATGTTGAGATCGCTTGCCGTGTATCCCACGACGGACCCCCTTCTCAGAATCTCCCGCACAACCAGATTGCTGCCGCTCGAGTACATCCGGGACTTTCTCACCCCCTCATAATCGGCCATGACCTCCTGGAGGGTCTTCTTTCCCAGCTTCGCGACGGGAGTCCCCCCGCCCGTCACGACCTCGATGCCGTCCTTGTACAGAAAGTATCCGAAGATCTGCTCCGCCCTCGGTCCGAAGGTCTCGAACCGTATGGCGTTGTAGGACTGCCTGCCTGCGTCGGCATTCATCAGGACGATTGGGTCGACCTGGTTCCACTTCAATACCGTCCCGGATGCGCAGGCCGTGAGAGCCAGCAGGGCGAGAACTGCCGGCGCCCACTTCACGGGCAGGGTACGCGATGCTGCAAAACTCATGGGCGCCCTCCTTGTCGAGAACGGCTGTCAGCCGGGCGATTCCGGCTTGTCGCATATCTTCTGATCGGCCGCGGATAAAATGCAAGACAAAAAAATCAGCCGCAGAGATGGCAGGCGACGAAATGCCCCTTTTCCCGCTCGACCAGTGCGGGAACGGCATCCCGGCAGGCAGCCGTCGAGCGGCCGCAGCGGGGGTGAAAGGCGCACCCTGCGGGCGGGTCGATGGGGCTCGGGACGTCGCCCCCCGTCCGGAGGCGCGCAGACTTCCGGCCCGGGTCGGGGACGGGGATGGCCGAGATGAGGATCTGCGTGTAGGGGTGCAGCGGGCGGTTGTAGAGCTCGGCGCTCGGGGCAAGCTCGACGATCTTCCCCAGGTACATCACGGCCACCCGGTCGCTCATGTGCTCCACGACGCTGAGGTCGTGGGAGATGAACAGGTAGGTCAGGTCGAATTCCCGCTGCAGGCTCCGCAGCAGGTTCAGGATCTGGGCCTGGATGGACACGTCCAGCGCCGAGACGGGCTCGTCGGCGATGATCAGCTTGGGCCGCAGGGCCAGCGCCCGCGCGATCCCGATCCGCTGCCTCTGGCCGCCGCTGAACTCGTGGGGGTAGCGGCCCATCTGCTCCCGCGTGAGCCCCACCTTCTCCATGAGCCTCGCCACTTCCTCGTCTCGCTCCCGCCCGGACGAGACGCCGTGCACGAGCAGGGGCTCGCCGATGGTGCTTCCCGCGCTGCGCCGGGGGTTGAGCGACGAGTAGGGGTCCTGGAAGATCATCTGGACCTCGCGGCGGAATGCCTTCAGTTTTTCCTTGCCGTAGCCCAGGATGTTCTCCCCCTCGAACAGGATCTCCCCTTCCGTGGGGCTCTCGAGCCGGACGACGAGCCGGCCCAGGGTGGTCTTTCCGCACCCGCTCTCTCCCACGAGGCCGAGGGTCTCCCCCCGATAGACGGCGAGATCCACGCCGTCGACGGCCTTCACGACGGCCCTGCGGCTGCCGAGCGGGCCGCCCTTCACGGGGAAGTGCTTCCGGACGCCCCGGATATCGAGGAGAATGTCAGCCATCATAGGTCAGTTTAAGTCTCCCTACGTCGTTCTAGGTCTATCTGGTTTCTTCTTCCCCTGTACCCTGAACCCTTATCCCCGGTCTACCCATGCAGCCAGCACCTCACGGAATGCCCGGGGGCCTTCGCGATCAGCTCCGGTTTCCTTTCCGCGCAGACGGGCATGGCGCGGGGGCAGCGGTCCCGGAACTTGCAGCCCGACGGCAACTCGAGCAGATCGGGGATCGTCCCGGGGATGACGTTCAGGTACCCGTCTTGCGCGTGACCCTTCCCGATCCGCGGGATCGAATTCATGAGCCCCACGGTGTAGGGGTGAAGCGGCGCGGAAAAGATCGCATCGACCGGCCCCTGCTCGACCACCCAGCCTGCATACATGACGGCCGCATATTGTGCGGCCTCGGCGATGACCCCCAGGTCGTGCGTGATCAGGATCACCGACGTGCCCACCTCCCGCTTGAGCTCCTGGATCAGCTCCAGGATCTGCGCCTGGATCGTCACGTCCAGGGCCGTCGTGGGTTCGTCGGCCAGCATGAGCCGCGGCCGGCAGGACAGCGCCATGGCGATCATCACGCGCTGCCGCATCCCGCCGCTCATCTGGTGGGGATAATCCCTGGCCCGTGCCTCCGGTGCCGGGATCCCTACCATCCTGAGCATCTCCACGGCCCTCCCATGGGCTTCCGCGGCGGAGAGCCCCTCGTGGAGCCGAAGGGTCTCGGCGACCTGGTCGCCGACCCGGAACACGGGGTTGAGCGAGGTCATGGGCTCCTGGAAGATCATGGAGATCCGCTTGCCCCTCACGCGGCGCATCTCCTCTTCGGAAAGCCCCAGGAGATCCTGCCCCTCGAAGAGGATCCGGCCCGACACGATGCGCCCGGGAGGCCTGGGGATGAGGCGCATGACGGTCAGTGCGAGAACCGTCTTTCCGCATCCCGACTCGCCGGCGATCCCCAGCGTGTCCCCCTCGTTGAGCTGCAGATCCACGCCGTCGACGGCCTTCACGGTCCCGCGCGCCGTCTCGAAATGGGTGCTCAGGTTTTCGATCCGCAGAATATTCGACATAATGGCAGTCTGTGCGCGTCTCCTGGCCCGTCCTGTCTGTTGGAAATGCTCCCTCTTCAACCCGGACCCTGAACCCTGTCTTTCACTTCCCCCACTTCTTCCCCGCCTGGTCCCGCAGGAACCGCAGCAGCAGCCGCACTCCCACGGCCGAGGCGCCGCGGGGGATGTAGGGCTTATCCTTGCTCAGCCAGGCCGGCCCGGCGATGTCCAGATGCACCCAGGGGGTGTCGCCGACAAACTTTCTCAGGAAGCAAGCGGCCGTGATCGCCCCGCCGGCACGTCCCCCCGTGTTCTTCATGTCGGCCACGTCGCTCTTGAGGAGCTCGGCGTAATCGTCCCAGATCGGAAGCTCCCAGAGTTTCTCGCCCGTCTCGTCGGCGGCTTTCCGCAGGCTGTCCTTCAAGGGCCCGTCGGTGCCCATCATGCCGATCACGTCGTCGCCCAGCGCGATGATGCAGGCCCCCGTCAGGGTCGCCATGTCGATGACGGCCTTCGGCTTGAAGCGTCCCGCGTAGGTCAGCGCATCGGCCAGGATGAGCCTTCCCTCGGCATCGGTGCTGATCACCTCGATCGTCCGGCCGGACATGGATTTCAGCACGTCGCCGGGCTTGTAGGCGCGCCCTCCCGGGAGGTTCTCCGTGGCCGGGACGAGCCCCACCAGGTTCAGGGGCAGCCCCAGCTCGGCCGCTGCCCTGATCACGGCCAGCACGGCGGCCCCGCCCGACATGTCGGACTTCATCTCCTCCATCTTGTCCGGGGGCTTCAGCGAGATCCCCCCGCTGTCGAAGGTGATGCCCTTGCCGACGATCACGTAGGGCTTTTCACCGCGGCGTCCGCCCGAGTACTCGAGGATAATGAAGCGGGCGGGCTCCTTGCTGCCCCTGGCAACGGAGAGGAGCGCGCGCATCCCCAGCTTCTCCATCTCGCGGTTTCCGAGAACGGTCAGCCGGACCTTTTTCGACACGACGACTTCCCGGGCCCGGCGCGCCATGTCCCTGGGCGTCATCTCGTTGGAGGGTGTCGAGACAAGGTCGCGCGCATAGCAGACGGCCCTGGAGACGACCTCGGCCGCCCCGGCTGCAGCTTTCATCCTTCGCGCCTCCCGGTCGCCCGCGGCAAGAAGACAAACCTTGCGGATGTCCTTATCCCCTTCCTTGCGGGAGGTCTTGTACCGCGTGAACCGGTAGAGCCCGAGGAGCACGCCCTCCACGACGGCCTCCGTCGGATCCTCCGGTCTTTTCGCCTCCCCGAACGGGTCGAGCCGCACGGCGAACTCCGCGACACCCAGGTCGCGGACGGCACGGGCCGCCTTGGAGAAAGCCCTGCGCAGCTTTTCGAGGTCGCACTCCTTCTTCTTCCCCAGTCCCAGCAGGAGGACCCTGTGGGCGGGCAGGGCGCCCCGGGTGTAGACGACGGACACCTGCCCGTGCTTGCCGCTGAAATCGCCGCGATCGAGCAGGTCACGCAGGATGCCTCCCGACGCCCTGTCGAGCTCCAGCGCCGCACCCTCGAGTTTTCTGGAGCCCTCGAAGTGGCAGACCACGACCAACTCCCCTCGAAACCCGGCGGCGCTTGCCTTCCTGACCTCAACACTTGTCATGACGATTTTCCGCCTCCATAACCGAAATTCCACACCCTGTAACATCCGTCACATTGGTGACATCAGTGGCTGCTGTCTATAACCGACGGCGCCGAAAGAGTAGCACAAGGTCTCGAAAATTGGAATCATTTCTCGCTTTGCCTTACCTGCGTCTAATGCTCGGGGGATTATTTTGCCTGATTTTTCTCATGCTATTTTCTTAGGCAAATTCATACTTTTTTCGGTCTTGCTTTTGCCCCCCCACGGGATAGACTGCATCCATAAAAGAGCGTCGGAGCCATGCCGGATGGTTGAACGAAGGAAATTCGAGCGCTACGATCTCGCCGTGCCCGTGAAAATCGAGCCCCTGGCGAGAACGGCGAAAAAGAAGAAAATCTCCCTCAAGACGGCCAATGTCTGTGCCGGCGGCGCCTACTTTCACACCGATACCGCCCTGACGGAAGGCACGAAGGTGCAGATCGATCTGATGCTGTCCTACGCCGGTCTCGGTGCGCTGCCCCGCCCCCGAAACGCCCGGATCCGCATCCTGGGCACCGTCACCCGCTCCCGGCAGGACGGCATGGCCATCCGCTTCAGCGACGACTATGTCATCGCCCCGATTGCATCCCGCATTTCCAACATCGGCTGAAAATCTTCTCTTTCTCTTCTTCCACTTCCCCGCTTCCCTTAATTCTCTGTT
>JGI11944J13513_1000315_pt1 | contig 50128 bp, 48 predicted proteins | sample TerdegcoTASludge_FD_13513 | JGI IMG/M metagenome (IMG submission 13513) | reverse complement strand
TCTAAGTATAGCAGCCTTTGTGAAGTTTGGTGGAAAGCAAATGAACAGTTCATACATGGGAATATTAACATGGGTTGCACTGAAAGAATGTTCTTTCCGTAAATAGACTATCGAGAATAACCATTTGACACGAAAAAAAGGAGTTTTCATTAATAACATACTAAATGTGAGGTTGGAGTTATTGACCATATCTTTCTTTCTCACTATACTACTGCTATGATGGAAAATGAGATGATTAAACAATTCACGATACTTCTTGTTACGGACAATCCTGAAATACTTCTCGAGTCATCCAAGATCTTGAAGATTGCTGGGTATGGTGTTATGGAAGCAACAACAGGGAAGGAATGTTTGAATGCTGTGCAAACATATCATCCTGATCTCGTTGTCCTTGATACGACGCTGCCTGATATGACGGGCATTGAGGTATGCAGGCAGATGAAGAATGACCAATATCTGGAAGACATTTTTGTGATTCTTGTATCTGAATCAGTGGTATCATCCGAGCATCAGGCGGAAGGTCTTGATATCGGGGCAGATGAATACATCATCCTTCCTATTTCCAGGAAAGAGTTTCTCGCCCGGGTTCATGCCGGTGAGCGTATCAAGCGTGCAGAGGATGCCTTAAGGAAAAAGGAAAAAGACCTGGAAGAACTTGTATTGGAACTTAGGGAAGCGCTCGCGGAAATTAAGACCCTAAAAGGTTTCATTCCTATCTGTGCCTCATGTAAGAAGATACGCGATGATGAGGGGTACTGGGATCAATTAGAAGCATACATAAGCAAGCATACAAATGCAGTTTTTACTCATGGTTTATGCCCAGAATGTGCCGAAAAGTATAAAGACGAGATGAAAAAAATATCAAAAAAAGAAATGTGAAAATTGCCATAGGCCGAGACATATGCTCCAGGATTCTGGGAGATGTTCGCTTCCCTCCACTGCATAAAAACTATGTCAAATCTGGCCTTGAAGCTAAATAGAATTCCCGTTAATCGGTAATCCCCGATAACCAGCGACTGTCTGCCCCTTCAAAAGAAATCATTCCCTCGTCTATGTGGCTCTTCATTTCCCTAAGGAGCATTGAGAGCTCCTTTTCCCTCTGTTCCCTGAATTTTGTCCATAACTCCTGACAAGCCTTGCAATCAACGGCATCTTTGATGTAGGAGTCATATCGGTAAAGACTCTTTGAGATTACTGTGATAGTTTCCAAGATGTTGTAATTAATGTTCTTTAACATAGCTACCTCCTTTCTTGATACAGAAAAGTATTGAGGTTTGTCCTTCCTTCTCGGTTTTCTTCACGCATGTCTTCATCTTTTGCCAATGACCTTCTGATAATTCCATTTTTATTTTCAGTCTCGGATTCATCAAGAATTATGAAAATATTTTTTTCCGTTCCTATTTTCCTTTCATTTAATGTATACAAAAAAAGTTTCTTTGGTAAACCGAAACCATTTGAATTATTTTGTCAGCAATACAGGGCATTTTGCTCCTTTCAGGACATTCCTGGCTACGCTGCCGATCAGGTATTTTGCAATGCCTGATCGGCCGAGCGAGGCTATCACTATAAGATCAATATTCTTACTTTTTTCTTCTTCGAGGATGGTTTCGGAGGTTTTTCCGATCAGGACTATGCTGACGATCTCGAGTTCTTTTGCCTGAGGAAATTTATCTATCTGTTCCTGCAATTTCTTTTTAGCTTCATCGATCATCTTCGTTTCTATCTCTTTGACATACGATGGATAAGTTATTCCATAGTCGTCAATGGTGTCAGTGACCTTTTCCTGAACCACGTGGAGTACAAAAACCTGTGCGCCATACTGTTTTGCTATGTCAAGGGCTTGACGCAGAGCTTTGTCAGAATGAGTGGAAAAATCAGTTGGCACAAGAATCTTAGTCGGCATCAGCATTTTTCATTATCTCCTTTCCGTATAATTCCCTCTCTAATATAAGTATAGCAGAATGCAAAAAATTTGGTGGGTGCTTGACCTATTCGTTCACATGAGTTCCTTTGGAAAAGGATCCCGTATACCCAGGCTCTCATGGTAGTATACCACACCCATATTGATGACTTTTCGCTCTTTGCATTTCATAAAGGTCAAACCGTGTTTTCACTACATCCGAAATCGGCAATCCTTAGGGATAAAAAACGATGCATTCCCTGCGCTCAGTAAATATTGAATCGGAATTCTTTCAAGCCCTGCACCAGACACTGTCAGCTCTCTCTCGCCACGGGGAACGAACCGCAGATCGACCTCCTGATTGAATTGATAGTTTTCTTGCAAAGGTAGATTCCCACGGGCAAGCCCGTGGCACTAAACATACGCACATTGCGCAAATTATAAACGCATTCACCCACACGTAAAAGCGCGGTCCTCTGTGAGGCGTGCGTTTTTGGGTACCCATGAGCATTTACATGGCTGTTGGAAGCTCTTTCGCGAGCACAGCGAGCATGAAGGGGAGTCTCTGACGGCTTAGCCAGGAGAGGGGGCGACGCAAGCCCCGGTAATAGATTAAACACTCTGTGTTTTTATGTGATGATAGTAACGAAGGGGGATTACTATTCCCCAAAAGGGAACCGAATACATTGCGGCAACTAAAGGCTCTACAGGCCCAAAAAATTGGGATGAAAAAACAATCATGAGTACATTGTTGGGATTACCCAGCATAATTGCTCCGGCAATCTGATCATCCACTGATCCTTTTTGGAAGAACGCTACGCCGATTACACAGTAAATTGAGGCCAGGACAAGGGTTACCACGGTTGACAGAATAATCACAGACGGTTCTTTTTTGAAATACGATGCATAGCGGAAAAAAACTCCGAGATTGATCACCGCAAATAGAAAAAGTGAAATGGGAAAGCGAATTTTCAGGATAGGAACAATAAGTTTTGGCAGCAGATATCGAATGCTTTCAACAAAAATAATAGGAATGAAGATTACCGTAACCAACATCTGCAACATGGACAGAAAGGAAATCACCACCTGTTTTGACACGATTATCTTAATTAGAGCAGGTAATGTGAACGGCGTTATTGCCGATGTGATTACCACCACAACAAGAACCAGCGCGCTATTTCCCTGTACCATGTTCGATACCATTGGCGCAACAACACCCACAGAAACTCCTGTCAGAAGCAAGGCAGAAAGGGCATAGCCCGGAGCAAAGAAATAAAATATACCATACAGTATAGCAGGCAGAAGGATTAGTTTCGTAATCGTAAACAAGACAATCTTCCCGCTATTTCCTTTCAACATCTTCCAGACAGACCCAAGATCAATAGAGAGATAACTGAGAAAGAAAATGATCATGAGACAGTAAAAGGGGAGGGATTTAAATTTTGATCCAAAATCAGGAAAAATAATGGCTGCGGCCATGGAAGAGATGACGACGAAAACTAATAGAATATCGTTGATACGGATCGAAACGGACATGGTATGAAATACCAAGGAACGTTCATCTTATCAAGACCTTTCTTCTTTATATGCCCTTAAATCAAAAGGTAATTTATTAGAGCGAACTTATTCGTCAATTATAAAATTATCTTCAGAGGGTAGGGCGCCGATGCCGTTTCGTCTTTTGAGAATAATCTTTCCAAAGGGTCTTCGCTGGATGATAGTGGCCATTTTGATCTTGGTTAGCTCAAGAATTCCTAAAACTGTGGCGATTTTTTCTGGTTGTTCGGTCACTTTATCGAAGTTCCAAACATAAACACCAGAAGTTTCAAGGATTGTCTTCAACATAGTAAGTTTTTCTTCAAGTGTTGGTCGTATCTCTCTGATTTCAAGATATTTTTCTTCCTTGCTTTTCATTATTTCAAGGAAAATGCTACAGAGGGCAAGGAGATCAAAATCCGATTCAGCCTCTGTTATAATTTTTCCTCTGGCAAAGATATCCTTATGGAGCATGGGGAGGCCGTCAAGTGAATCGACCATGGTTCGAAGCTTCTCGTACTCAAGGATTCTGTCAATGAGTTCCTCTCGAGGATCATCTTCTTGGTGCCCATCACCATTGACAGGAAGGAGCATTTTTGATTTTATGTAAATGAGGAGAGACGCAATCTCAATGAAATCCTCCGCGATTTTAAGATTCATCTCTGTGACAAGGTCGACATACTGAAGGAACCGTTCCGTGATGGTTGATAAAGGAATATCCCAGATGCTTACCTTATTTTTTTTTATAAGCGTTACAAGAACCGCCAGAGGCCCCTCATAACACTCCATTTTGACTTCAAGGCTGGGGAATATGAGATTCATATGATAATTTGTGATCAATAATATACTTTTTTACGAAGATTTCTTCATCCTCTTTTGTCTTTAAGTTCATGTCTATCTTAGCATCCTTTAACGTTTCAAGGATTTCCTTATAGATAGGGCCTTCTTTAATGCCCAACTTCTTGAGATCTTCACCGGTGAAAATCGGTTTTAAAACATCTTTGAAGGTGACATAACTGGAGATTGCCTTTTTTATCTCTTCCGATTTTGTCTTTGCCATAATGAAGAGCATAGTTTCCTGCGAAAGCGTCTCAAGGACCTTGTGAATTTCACTCTTTTTTCCCGTGTAAATTGCAGCAGGGAGTTTCGCCATAGCGTCGCGATACTGTTCGGCGTTTTCTAAAACCCTTTTTCTGAATGATTCTGTCATTTCTGTTCTTGTACAGAACTCTTCAACCTGTTCCGGGGTCATACGGTCAAGGAGTCCAAGAATATAGAGAGCCTGGGTATCACATGGTTTTCCCTTATACAGAAGTTCATACCACTGGAGGACAGCGTGCATCTGCTGAAACAGCTTCTCTTTTTCTTTATCAAACTTGAGCTCCGGCAAGATGAATTTGAGGAGATCGAGCTCCTGGAGGCGCTTCAGGATTTTCTCAGGCATCTCTTCAAGCATAATGAGAGAAAGCTCAGTCCAGATCCGCTTTCCTTTTAATTTTGAAAGAAAATCCATTTTAATTGCGTTTCTGATCAGGCTTAATGTATGTTTTCCTATCTGAAATCCAAAACGGTGTTCAAACCTGATTGCCCTGAAAACCCTTGTCGGGTCTTCAACAAAACTCAGGCTGTGAAGTACTCGAATAGCTTTTTCTTTGATATCACGCTGGGCACCGAAAAAATCAATAAGCAGGCCAAAGGTATTTTTATTGAGAGAAATAGCAAGCGTATTGATTGTGAAATCACGTCTGTGAAGATCAAGCTTGAGAGAACTGTGTTCTACAACAGGAAGTGCTGCGGGTGCCTTGTAGTATTCAAGACGAGCTGTGGCAATGTCTATTTTAAAACCATCGGGATAGATAACTTTTGCAGTTGAGAATTCCTTGTGGGGTTTTACCTTTACGCCAAAACGTTTCGCCATCTCTTCGGCAAAAAGAATTCCATCACCCTCGATCACAATGTCTATGTCATATGTTTCGATACGGAGGAGGAGATCCCTAACGAATCCACCCACCAAGAACGCATGGTAGCCAAGGGAATCTGCAAGACTTCCAATCTCTGTAAGTCTTTTGAGGGTTTTTTTGTCAAGTCGTTCTTCCATGAGTTTCCTGACATTTTTCCTCTTCTGGTAGGTTTCGTGGAATTCCATTTTTCCGCGAACGCTTTTGGTGATCTCATCCTCGAGTACCCGCAAGAGATCGGTTCTTGTAATTGCCCCAACCAGCTTGCCATCCTTGGTGACAGGGAGAAATCTCTGATTACCTCCAATGATAATCTCTTTTGCACGCTCGATAGAGTCATCCGGTTTGACGGTAGAGGCGTCTGTGGACATATACTCTTGGACGGGGAGGTCCTCAAGCTTGTGAAATGCAGCTTTTTCAACAATCTGGCGAGAAATTATCCCGACGATCCGATCTTCGTTAAGGACTGGCAACGCATTAATGTTATATTTCACCATAATGCTCTTTGCTTCTCTGATTGAACAATGGGCGTCTACTGATTTAACTGGAAAGAACATGATGTCTTTGGCCTTCCAAAGAGGTTTTACATTATGCCGGAGATACCCAAGGAGTTTCTCCTGCGCTTCAATAATGGTCATCTCCTTTACGGTTGATGATGCTGCTTCTTTGTGGCCACCGCCTCCAAGCAATGAGAGAATGTGCCCCACGTCCACCTCGGGAATCCTGCTGCGAGCGATGATATAGACCCTATCTTCCATTCTAAAAAGCGCGAAGACAACATTGATGTTCTCCATGTCGCGGAACTTGTGAACAACAACGGCAAGGTCTCCAACGTAATTTTCTGTAGTACCTTCAGTAATGACAATATCGATCCCGTTAATGCTATATACAGTTGCGTTGCTAATGAGATCGTTGAGCATAAAAACCTGTTCAGGTGTCAGTTCCTTTACCAGCATATCTGCAACAAGATTCACATTTGCCCCTTTAGAAAGCAGAAAAGAAGCTGCATCGAAATCTTGTGTCGTGGTCGACGGGTATTGAAAGCTTCCGGTCTCTTCGTAGAGGCCGAGCATCATTATAGTTGCTTCTTCCGGGGATATAGGCACACCTTTTTCTTTAAGAAGGTGGATGATTATCGTTGCGGTTGCACCGGTATTTTGAATAATCTCCACATCCCCTTTGATGTCATCATTGGAAGGGGGGTGGTGATCATAGATATGAATTTTTACATGATCGTTATCAACAACTTTTGCAAGCTCTCCAATCCTTGATTTCTGTCGTGTATCCACAAGGATAAGGGTATCGACTTCATCGTAATTGATGTTTTTTATTTTCGCTATATCGTATACGTACATAGTGGAATGAATAAGAAAGTCCCGAAGAGTTTTTTCCTGAGATCCAGGGAAGACAAGAATGGCATCTGGGTACAATTTTTTTGCTGCAACCATTGAGGAAAGGGAATCAAAATCTGCGTTGTGATGGCTTGTTATGACTTTCATCAGCCCCGGGGATGATGTTTCTTGTGAATTTCTCGTAATCGTTTGCTATCTACATGGGTATAGATCTGAGTGGTTGAAATATCTTCGTGACCAAGCAATATCTGCACCGATCTCAAATCAGCGCCTCCTTCAAGGAGATGGGTTGCAAAGGTATGCCTCATAGTATGAGGCGAAACATGATCCTTTGCCATTTTTGTAGCATACTTTCTGATAATCTTCCATATGGCTTGCCTCGTAAGCATGCCTCCCTGTTTGTTTGGGAGAAGATATACGCCACCAGGATTTTCCTCTTTGAGGTAGGTTCTTATAGTTTCTTTGGAATACGCATTAAGGGGAACAACTCGTTCTTTTGACCTCTTACCTGATGCAATAATGAATCCTGCTTCAAGGTTAATATCGCTTTTTCGAAGCTTTATGAGTTCAGAAACTCGTAAACCTGTAGCATAGAGAAGCTCAAGGATCATGCGATCTCTTAAGGATGTTTTTGAGCCATTAGGCAGTCTAAGGAGCTCCAGTACCTCTTGTTCGCTCAAGACTTCCGGGATTGGCGGAGAATATTTCGGAATTTCGATATCCTCAAGAGGGTTATGGGTAAAAACGCCATCAGCAATGAGAAAATTAAATAGTCCACGTAAGGCAGAAATTGACCGGACAATACTCCTTGTCTTTTTTCCGAGGTTTCTCATATGTCCTAAATAGATCTCGATACACGACCTCTCAAGCTTCTCTGAGAGCGAAATTCCATTGTCCTCGAGGAATTTTATGAAACCGATTATATCCCTGTTATACGCGTCAATTGTGTGTGGTGATGCGCCCCTTTCGGCAGTAAGATAGGTAATGTAGCTATCGAGGGCATGGTAAAGGTTCATGCGGAGATCCACATCATAAAATAGAGAGCGTAGTTCGGAATAGGGAGTTCGGAGAGAAAAGACCAAGGCGTCAAGGTGCGAAAATGAGACACGATTTGGTTTGCCTTACCCGATCTCTTATCTATCATTTCCCTGTCGACCCAAAACCACCCTGACCTCGTTTTGTGTCGGGGAGTTCCTCCGCTAATTTCCAGTTGATAGGAACTATTCTTTGAAAGACCATCTGGGCTATCCTATCACCATTGTTAATTATGAACGGTTGATTGCCAAGATTGATGAGCAAAACCTTTACTTCTCCACGATAATCAGCGTCTATTGTTCCTGGCGTATTTAGCACCGTAACGCCATACCTGTGAGCGATGCCACTTCGCGGACGTATCTCCGCCTCAAAACCTAGGGGAATACTGAGGGAGATTCCTGTTGGGATTAAAGCTCGGGCGAATGGCTCAAGTACAACAGGTTCATCCAGAAAAGCCTCAAGATCAAGTCCAGAAGATGCTTCTGTGGCGTAGGATGGAAGTGCAACGCCATCCTTTTTTTTGACAACTATTTCTAACCTTTCCATAGTGTTTCTATGCGTTCTCTGTTGACATTTCCGAGTATGGTGAGTGATATATTTTCAGGATTTTTGAAAATTGTGTTCCCGATTTTATCAACTTCAGACTTGGTAATTCTATCGATCTCCCTCAAAGTGTCTTTTAAGGGTATGTACCCGCCAAAATAGATCTCGTTCTTTGCAAGTCTTCCCATACGTGTTTCAGAGCCTTCAAGAGAAATAAAAAGATTACCTTTCAAATGTTCCTTTGAAAATGACAACTCGGCATCGGTGATACCGGTATCTCTGATTCTCGTCATCTCCTCCTTAATCAGAGTAAGGACCTCTTCAACAGATTCATGGGAGGTTGAGGTGGATATTCCAAAGGTTCCAGCGTCATGATAGCAGTTCACGTACGAGTATATATTATAGACGAGCCCTCTTTTTTCACGGATTTCCTGGAAGAGGTGTGAGCTCATGCTTCCTCCCATAATAGCATTCAGAAGATAGAGGCGATACCTTCTGTTATCTATTTGACTGACACCATCGGTGCCAACGCAGAGATATACATGCTCAAGATCCTTCTCGTAAATATGGAGGCCCGTACACGGGCTTGGGACGATCAAGGTTTCTGACTTCGAGGAAGACCCTTCGAAACAATCAAAGTAAAGTGAGACCTTCTGAACAAAGGCATCATGATCAATTCTCCCTGATGCCGTGATGATCAGATTGCATGGTGCGTAGTGCTCCTGGAAATGTTCTCGCAATTCATCGCAGGTAAATTGTTCGACATTCTCCTTTTTCCCAAGAATTGGAAGGCCGAGCGAATGGCCCTTAAAGTAGGAAGCGTTAAACATTTCGTAAATATATTCTTCAGGACTGTCTTCAACCATTTTTATTTCTTGGGCAATGACATACTTTTCCTTTTCAAGATCGTCTTCCAGAAAGAGAGGATTTTTGTACATGTCAGACAGAATATCAAGGGCTATGTCAGTATCTTTTTTCAAGACACGGGCATAAAGACATGTGTACTCTTTGCCGGTAAAGGCATTAATTGCTCCGCCAACTGCATCAATCTCTTTTGCAATGTCGTATGCTGATCTCTTCTGGGTGCCCTTAAAGAGCATATGCTCGATAAAATGAGAAATGCCATTATTTGTTTCATTTTCGAATCTCCCTCCTGTTTTCCACCAAATACCCAGAGATACAGTGGAAAAATAAGGAATCGATTCAGTCACCACAGTAAGACCATTTTCAAGAACTGTTTTTCTATACATAGATGAACGCTCGGGGTTATTCGTGTCCCTTCTGTTCTTTCAATGCAGCTTTCCGTGAAAGCTTTATCCGTCCGCTGGGATCAATCTCGATGACCTTAACGGTTATTTCGTCCCTTTCTTTCACAACATCAGATGCCTTTTTTACATAACCTTCCGCAAGTTGGCTTACATGCACATATCCATCAACGCCCGGAAGGATCTCAACGATCACCCCTGAGTCGATAATTTTCTTAACTTTGCCCGTATATATCTCACCAAGCTCCGCTTCTTTCGTCAATTTCTTGATTATATTAATTGCTTCATTTGCTGAACTTTCATCGATGGAGGCAATCTTGACAATGCCATCATCTTCTATATCAATCTTTACACCGGTTTGTTCCACTATACCTCTGATAATTTTTCCACCAGGGCCGATGACATCCCGAATCTTATCCGGTTTGATTCGTATGGTAAAAATTCTTGGCGCATACGGAGACATTGAGTCACGTGGTTTTTCGAGCGTCGAGGTCATTACATCAAGGATTGTCCCAATTCCTCGCTGACCCTGTATAACAGCTTTCTGCATTGTCTCTTTTGAGATACCTTTAATCTTGATATCCATCTGAATAGCAGTTATGCTGTCCCTTGTTCCAGCAATCTTGAAATCCATATCGCCGAGATGATCTTCATCGCCAAGGATATCAGACAAGATAATCTCGTCATTTCCTTCTTTGACGAGCCCCATAGCAATCCCTGCAACCGGCTCTTTAATCGGTACTCCAGCATCCATCAGGGATAAGCACCCGCTGCACACTGTAGCCATAGATGACGAACCGTTGGATTCCAAAATTTCCGATACAATTCGAATTGTATAGGGAAAGTCTTCCTTGGGAGGAAGTATCGGCGAGAGGGCCCGTTCTGCAAGGTTACCATGTCCAATCTCCCGGCGTGTCGGACCTCGAAGCATAGCCACTTCTCCGACAGAGAATGGGGTAAAATTATAGTGAAGCATAAAGGTTTTAAACGTTTCACCCTCCATAAGAGATTCTACTTTTTGTTCGTCTTCAGATGTTCCAAAGGTGGTTAATGCGAGGGCTTGGGTCTCTCCTCGTGTAAATAGTGCTGAACCGTGTGTTCTGGGTAGGATACCAACCTGGCATGATAATGGACGGATTTCTTCTGATGTTCTCCCGTCAATTCGCTTTGAGGTTGCAAAGAGCTGCTTTCTCAATATATCTCGGGTTACTTCCTCAAAAGCTGTCCTCATGAGGCCTTCATCAATGTCGGGATATGCCTTGATCAATCCGTCTAGCACATCATTCTGTTTCTTTGCTCTCTCCTGTTTTCCCGAAACGGAAAATGCTGCGAGAAGATCCTCTTCAATCTTCCCTGTTAATTCCGGGACGAGACTCTCGAGCCTATTGTCTACAACAACATCCCATTTTTTCCTCCCTGCTTTCTCTTTTAGCTGTTCCTGCATTTCGATTAATGGAGCAAGGTTTTGATGGCCGAAGTGTATTGCGTCGATAAGTTCTTCACCGCGTACAAACTTTGCCTCTCCTTCCACCATGATGATGGCTTCCTTGTTCCCCGTTACAACGATATCTAAATCACTCTCTTCGAGCTCTGCAGGAGTGGGGTTAATGAGAAAAATACCGTTTTTTCGCCCTACCTTAACACCGGCAAGAGGTCCATCAAAAGGTATTTCGGAAATCGTCAGGGCACATGATGCGCCGAGAATTCCAAGAATAGCAGGATCATTCTCCTGATCTGCAGAGAGAACAGTGGCGATTACCTGCACGTCATTCGTAAATCCTTTCGGAAAGAGGGGCCTCAGAGGCCTGTCGATGAGGCGCGACATCAGTATTTCTCTTTCTGATGGCCTTCCTTCACGTTTAAAGAATCCCCCGGGGAATTTACCGGCGGCATATGACATCTCCTGGTAATTTACTGTTAACGGCAAGAAATCTTTTATAGAAGCCCTTTTGTCTGCAACTACTGTTACAAGCACAACAGTGTCTCCATATTGGACTACAACACTGCCATCTGCCTGTTTTGCAATGGCACCAGTACTGATTGTCAATTGTCTGCCAGCATATTCAATGGTAATACGTTCTTCCATGGAGTTTCCTTCCTAATATTTTATGTTTTGTTATTTTCTGAGACCAAGCCTTTCGATGACCTTCTTGTACCTATCGACATTCTTTTCCCTCAAGTAGGTGAGCAATCTTCTCCTGCTGCCAACAAGTACAAGCAATCCCCTTCGTGAATTATGGTCCTTTCCGAATTTTTTGAAGTGCTCGGTAAGGGATTTTATCCTCTCCGTAAGGAGCGCAATTTGCACCTCAGGGGAACCGGTATCCTTCTCATGGATACGATATCCCTCAATGATATTTTTCTTCTGTGTTGGGGTTAGTGCCATTCATTCCTCCTTATACATTGATTAATCTTTTAATTTTTATTGTTTTTGAAAACGTGTCAGCCATGCCAATACCAAGTAGATTTCCTTTCTTGTTTAAAAGCTTTGTATATTCACCATGCTGCCACTCCTTTGAATTACCCATTAGCGGTATAGGCATGCCGTGTTTCAGAAACTTCTCAAGTGCTGTTTCGACAACAGTTTCCCGGAGTGATTTTAAAATATTTTCAAGTGACATAGCATAGTGTACCACGTCTTGTTCGATTTTGAAATGTTCAATATTTACTGCCATATCCTCGGTAAATTCCCCATGTCTGGTCCTCTTCAAAGCATACAAAGTAGATCCACAACCGAGTTCTGTACCAAATTGCTGAGAAAGAGCTCTGATATAGGTACCTTTTGAGCAGGTCACTTCCAGATCAAGATACGGGTGGGCATAATCGAGGAGCGTAATATCGAAAATTTCAACTTCTTTCAATTGTGGTTCAATTGCAATACCTTTCCTCGCAAGCTTATACAATGGTTTTCGATTCACTTTTTTTGAGGAGTAAGCTGGAATCTGCTGGGTAATTTTTCCCTTGAATGTGCTCAGCTTTTTTTCGAGATAGGCCCGATCAAATTCTTTTGTCTCAACGTGGCTCAATACCTTGCCTTCAATATCAAGGGTATCCGTAGTAATACCAAGAAGAAACTTGGCTCTGTATGTCTTCTCACTATTTTCAAGGAAGGGAATAAGTTTTACGCCATCATTAAAAGCAACGGGAAGAATACCAGTCGCATTCCTGTCCAGAGTGCCGATATATCCTATTTTGTTAAATGGGTAAAGCTTTTTTAATCTCCGGATAACATCATACGATGTCATGCCGGCATTTTTTTCTATCACAAGAAAACCATTCACAGGACTGTAAGTGCCTCCTTAAGCATGTCTTTAACCTCTATGATACTGCCATCAATAGTGCATCCTGCGGCATTTCGGTGGCCACCACCTCCAAAATGGTTGCAAACCCGGGCAACATCTGTATTGTCTTTTGATCTCATGCTTACCTTATATTGGTTATTTGAGATTTCTCTGATAAGTATGGCAACATTAACCCCGCGAATCTCTTTAATGAATTCTACAAAACCTTCGGTGTACTCTTTCGAAGTATTTGTTTTGCGAAACATCTCCTTTGTTACTACCGCTAGCGCAACGGTGTCGTTTTTATAGGTTTCCAGAGATGAAAGAACCTCTCCGAGAAGAACAAACCGTTCTTTGGGATGATTTTCGTGAACCATCTGGGCTACGTGAGAAGGAGAGACACCATATTTTGTCATTTCTTCGCATATGAGGAATGCTTCAGAATTTGTATTGGGATATCGAAAAGAACCTGTGTCGGTAAAAATTGCTGTATAGAGATTCACTGCCACATTATATGTAAATGAAATATTGAGCGATCTATAAATGGTATAGAGAATCTCTGCCGTAGATGACGAGTCTTGGTTGATAATATTAATAGTACCAAACGTCTCGTTTGTGGCATGATGGTCGATGTTAATGAGAGGTCCTTGTGTTTTCAGTCGCTCGTAGCCTTTGCCAACCCTGAAAAAGTTACCACAATCAAGAGCAAAGATAGCGTCGAAGTTACTGTCAGGAAGGTCATCATAAGACAGATGCTGTGGCTTTGGGAGAAATTCATACATGTACGGAACTTTATCCTTCATATACACAAAAGGATTCTTTTGAAGTGCATGGAGCACCCAGTAAAGGGAAAAACACGAGCCAATTGCATCACCATCTGGATCAATATGTGTGGTAATCAGGAATTTACTACCCTCATCGATTATGTTTTTAATCTCCCCGTACATGGACGTCCTTTCTGAGTATGTCTTCTATACGAGCAGCCTTTTCAAAGGTGTCATCAAGTATAAACACAAGATCAGGCATATACTTCAGCTGGATTCTTTTTCCGAGCAGGAATTTGATGTATCCCTTTGATCGTTGAAGGGCATCAAGAGTCTTTTTCTTATCCTCGTCTTCTCCATACACTGAACAATAAACCTTTGCAATTTTCAAATCATTTGTCATCTTTACTTCAAGTATTGTTACAAAGCCAATGCCGGGGTCTTTTATCTCTCGTTGAATGATGAGGGATATTTCCTCCCGCAATTGGTCCTGAATGCGCAGTTTTCTATATTTCATTACCCATCACGATGATTTCTGTCTTAGTGTCGATCACCGAACCGATGTAAAGAGATTCGATGTATTCATGAACATTATCTATCATTCTGTTCACATGATCTTTTTTTACTCCTATCACGGAAAATCCTATTTGTGCCCGTTGCCACAAATTATTTTGATTAATTTCCATAATCGATATACTGAATTTTGTCCGTGTCTTTTCAACAATCTTTCTCAATGCCTGCCTTTTATCTTTTAGGGATTGGTTTTCAGGAAAGAATATTTCTACGGTGGAAATACCAACGATCATCTGCTTTAACCATCTAATTTTTGCCTTTCCTTTTCCTGAACAAAAAGCTCAAGGATATCACCTTCGTGTAGGTCATTAAAACCTTCAAGCGATATACCACATTCATATCCTGCCTGGACTTCTTTCACATCATCCTTAAACCTCTTAAGGGAAGAAATCTTGCCCGTAAAAAGATTATCGCTGTTCCTCATAACACGCACCATGGCGTTCCTCGTTACCTTTCCTTCGAGAACATAAGAACCGGCTATGGTACCTATTTTTGATACCGTGAAAACCTTTCTTACTTCTGCCTTTCCAATATCTGTTTCCACGAGCTTCGGCTCAAGGAGACCTTCCATGGCCTTTTTAACATCATCAATCATATCGTAGATGATCGAATAGGTTCTAATTTCGATCTTTTCTTGCTCGGCAAGGGCCTGAGCTTTTCCTATAGGCTTCACATTAAAGCCGATAATGATGGCACCTGAGGCCATAGCGAGGTTGACATCGGTCTCGGTTATCGCCCCTGCTCCTCCGTGTATGATCTGAATCTCAACAAGATCATTCGATAGTTTTTTAAGGGCTTCCGTTATAGCATCAATCGTCCCTCTGACATCTGCTTTTATAATAACATTCAAAAGTGTTTTTTCTGCCTTGCCCATTTTTGAATAGAGTTCTTCAAGGGTAGTCCGTGAACTTTTTGCAATCTCCCGTTCACGAAGCTTTTCCTGCCGATACCGTGATAGTTCTTTTGCATACCGTTCTTCTGTAGTAACAATGAATCTATCTCCACCTTGGGGAACATCCTGAAATCCGACAACAAGAACGGGTGTTGAAGGAGGAGCCTTTTGGATTCTCTTGCCTTTATCATCTATCATTGCACGAACTCTGCCGAACATTGTACCTGCAATAAAAGGATCCTGGATTTTTAAGGTGCCTTCCTGAATAATAACTGTACCGACAGGGCCTTGGCCCTTGTCAAGTTCCGATTCAATGATGATGCCGCTTGCACGCATATCAGGATTCGCTTTTAGTTCAAGCATTTCTGCCTGAAGGATGATAAGCTCAAGAAGTTCTTTAATACCTATTTTCTTTTTTGCCGATATTTTTGCCAACAAGGTGGTTCCACCCCACTCCTCCGGGACGAGCCCATGTTCGGCAAGTTCCTTCAAGACCTTATCAATGTTTGCATTTTGTTTATCAATTTTATTGACAGCCACAATGATCGGAACATTGGCCGCTTTTGCATGGTTGATTGCCTCAATTGTCTGGGGCATGACACCATCGTCTGCAGCTACGACAAGAATGACAATGTCTGTGACACGTGCCCCACGCGCTCTCATTGCGGTAAAAGCCTCATGGCCTGGAGTGTCGACGAACACAATCTCCTTTCCATTTACATCAACAACATAAGCGCCAATATGCTGAGTAATACCGCCAGCTTCCCGCTCTGCAACGTTTGAATGTCGAATAGTGTCAAGAAGTAATGTTTTCCCATGGTCAACATGGCCCATAATGGTGACAACAGGCGGTCTTGGTTGTAAGTTTTTTTCATTTTCTTTTACTTCTTCTTCACGGGCAAAAAATTCTTCTTCTATGGAAATGATTTTTTCGATCTCGAAACCGAGTTCATTTCCAACGAGATACGCTGTGTCAAAATCGATATTCTGATTTACGGTAGCAATAATGCCGAGAGGCAAAAGTGTTTTTATTATATCCTGGGCCTTAACATTCATTTTTTTTGCAAGTTCGCTAATCTGAATTTCTTCTCCAACTTTAATGGTTTTCTTGACAGGTTTGAGTTCTGCAATCTTTTCTTCAACTTTCTTTTCTTCGGCCCGATCCTTCCTGTCTTTCCGGACAGACACGGGGCGTACCTTTTGTCTTCTGAATGTGTAGAGGTCTTCCTCTTTAATAACGACTTTTCTCTTGAGGATCCCTTTTTTCTTCAGCTTTATTTCTTCTGCTTCCTGTTCTTCTATTTTCTTCAGAAGTTTTTCCGTTTTTTTCTTTTTCTTTTCCTCTATTCCTTCCTCGGTTTCGGGTTCAACGAGCGTGAAGTCCTTTTCAAGGTCCTGTTTGTAGGCTTCTTCGAGTACTTTCGTTATCTCTTTCTTTTTCTCCTCGCCAATAATCTCGATATCGCCCTTTAAGGCCTCTTCCTTTTGCTCTTCAACTTCTTCCCGTTCAGTAAGAACAGGGGCAACCGGTTCTGCTTTCGTTTCACCCTTTTCTTTTATAATGACTTCTGTTTGTTCTTGAGGCTCAATGGTTTTCTTTTCAACTTCAATTTTTTCAACCTTTTTTGGGGCTCTCTTAATGATTACTTCTTTCTTTTCAAGCTTCTTTTCCTCTGGTTTTATCTCTTTCTCTATAACCTCTACCTTTTCTTTCTGTGGTTGAGGTGGCTGCACACGCCTCCGGATTATCGTTGAGGCTATCCGTTTTTCCACCATCGTTTCTCCAGAAGGCGTTTTCTTTTCATCGTCCTTCTTCGCAAGGGTAGGTTCTTCTTTTGCCTTATCTTTAATTTTTACTCCGAGGCCTTTGAGTCTCGAAAGAATCTCATCATCACTTATTTTGTCAGTAAGTGTGGTGATTTTAACTTTTGTCATGTCCTGTCCTTCCTTGCGTTTAACCAAAAATTTTATTGCTGGGGTAAAGCGTGATCAGTTGCTTCGTCATCTTTCAGCGCTGGGACAACGATGTTTTCCTTTTCAGAATCTGCTTCACCCTCCTTTTCGTTAAACACTGTATCCTTGAGTAATTTTGCCTGTTCGATAATACGAATACAGTCATCGATCGATATGCTCGTTATTTTATTCATTTCCTCAGGGGTAAGTTTGGCGATGTCTCTTGGTTCTCTGAGATATTCATCATAGAGAATTCGCGCAAGAATTTCACTTATTTTGAGACGTTCAACAAGCTCATCGATAACTTTTCTCGATGTTAATTCCAGCTCAGATTCGCTATTAATATCTATCTTCCACCCGGTTAACCGCGATGCAAGACGAACGTTTTGTCCTTTCTTGCCTATTGCGAGCGAAAGCTGGTCGTCATTGACGATTATTTCCATGGCATGCTCTTCTTCGTTTAAGTAAACCTTCGATACCCGTGCCGGAGCGAGGGTATTGCAGACAAATTTTGCAGGGTCTTTGCTGAAAGGGATAATATCGATTTTTTCACCTCTCAGTTCTTGTACGACTGTTTGAACCCGTGACCCCTTAACCCCCACGCAGGCTCCAATAGGATCTACGTCAGGATCCTCACTATAGACAGAAATTTTTGCACGTTCTCCAGGCTCACGGGCTGCTCCTATGATCTTAATAATTCCCTCCTGGATCTCGGGGACCTCTTGTTCAAAGAGCTTCACAAGAAAATTTGGGTGTGTCCTGGACATAAGAATGGTACATCCCTTTTGAGTTTTTTCTATATCAAGGATGTAGCCTTTAACCCTATCTCTTTGCCTGAATGACTCACCAGGGATTATTTCTTTCATGGGAAGGATGGCTTCTGTCTTACCCAGGTTAATAATGTAGTGGTTCTTTTCAATTCTTTGGACAACACCGGTTGTGATTTCACCTTTTTTGCCTTTATACTCGTTATAAATTACATCGCTTTCAGCGTTCCTTACTTTCTGTACGATAACCTGTTTTGCTGTTTGCGCTGCAATTCTGCCAAGAGCGCTGGTATCCATTTTTATACCGATACTATCGCCCACCTGACATTCGGGGTCGTGGGCTTTTGCATCTGTAATCGAGATTTCCATATCATTTTCAGCGACTTCTTCAACAACAGTTTTAAATTGAAAGACCTCTATTTCGCCGAGTTCTTCGTTATAGCGGGCCTCTAAGTCAAGATGGTTTCCGAACTTCTTTTTTGATGCAATAAGTATTGCTTCTTCAAGGGCTTCTATGAGCGTTGTTTTTGGAATACCCTTTTCTTTCCCAACCTGTTCAATGATATAATTTAAATCAAAATACATAGTAACCCCTTAAAGTTCAAACTCCAAATTTGCCTTTTTTATAGCACATATTGGGATGGTACATACATCAATTGTTCCGAGCATTTCAACCTTTTCTTCGCTGGCAGAAACGATGGTCCCTCTGAATTCATTCTTGCCCCCGATCATTTCCCTGGTTACTATCCTGCAACGTTTTCCCTTGTTTCTTTGAAAGTCTTCCCATTTTTTTAACGGCCTGGTAAGACCAGGGGAAGAAACCTCAAGACTGTAAGGATGATCAATAACATCCTCAACGTCCAGAATCCTGCCAAATTCCCTACTCACATTCTCGCAGTCAGCAATTGTAACCCCACCTTCTTTGTCAATATATATCCGTAATAGCCATCTTTTTCCTGAGGGCTTAAATTCGATCTCTACGAGTTCTAAACCATAATCCTGAAGGACAGGTAAAAGTATATCCTGAAGTTGCTCTATTAATTCCCTTTGGGGTATCATACATCATAATAATAAAAAAGCGGGTCGAGCCCACTTCGGTGAATATGTTAACATAATATTGTTTGTATAGCAATAAATATTAAAAAATATTAACCGATGGAAATGGCAAAAATAAGGTATCAGGTGAGAGGCACGTGGCTATAGGAAAAACGGACTGAGAAACAGAGATACAGAAAAAAGTTACATGAAAGCGGGAAGATGGGAGAGGGGAGCAGGAAGAAGATGGGTAGAATAAAGAAAATTATTTTGTTTAGCGATATAGTCATTATATTTGGTATGTTTATTGCTTTATTTTCAACGGATAAACTATTTTCTGATTCACGGATTATCCTTAAAGAATGAGATGTTGACTCGGTTGGCTATAACAGGGTAAATAAATAAAAAATGGAGGTATCATGCGTATTTCCGTAATTGGCATTGGATATGTTGGCCTGGTGACAGGTTCCTGTTTCGCGGAGAACGGGAATGATGTTCTGTGTATGGATGTTGACAGCGAAAAGATACATAGACTGAAAGAGGGAATAATCCCCATTTATGAACCGCACCTTGAAGAGCTGGTAAGGAACAACATAAAAGAGGGGCGACTTCGTTTTACCACTGATATCAAAGAGGCAGTTGATCATGGACTCATTCTTGTTATTGCAGTGAATACCCCCCAGGATCATGATGGGTCTGCTGATTTGAAATATGTGATGGAGGTAGCTCACAATATCGGGAAAGCAATAGAGAAATATCGGATTATTGTTGTGAAATCTACAGTTCCTGTAGGCACCTGCGAGATGGTGAAGGCCGGCATCCAGGAAGAGCTCGATAAAGCCGGCCGTGATGTTTCTTTTGACATTGCTTCAAACCCTGAATTTCTGAAAGAAGGTGTTGCTGTCGAAGATTGCATGAAACCGGAACGGGTTATAATAGGCGTTGAACACGAAAGAGTTGAGGAAATCCTCAGGGAGCTCTATGCGCCATTTACCCGGACCGGTGCTCCTTTTATTGTTATGGATGTCAGATCGAGTGAAATGACAAAATACGCTGCTAATTCCATGCTTGCAACGCGAATTTCATTCATGAATCAGATGGCGAATATCTGCGATAAGCTCGGTGCTGATGTTATGATGGTCATGCGGGGCATAGGGAGCGATTCTCGGATTGGTCCAAAATTCCTGTTTCCAGGCGTTGGATTCGGTGGGTCATGCTTCCCAAAGGATGTTCGTGCCCTTCTCAAGACATCCCGTGATTTTGGCTATAACCCATCCATCCTGGAAAGCGTCATGGAGGTCAATGAAAATCAAAAAGCGAGTTTTACAGAAAAGGTAAAGGCTTTCTATAATAATGATATTAGAGGAAGAAAGTTTGGTGTATGGGGTTTGGCCTTCAAACCAAACACCGATGACATGAGAGAGGCACCCTCTCAGTATATCGTGAAATCATTAACAGAAGATGGGGCGGTGTGCCATGTTTTTGACCCGAAGGCAATGGATTCTGCAATGCCTTTGTTCTCTCTTAATCCGAACGTGAAATTCGGAAAAAATCAATATGAGGTCTTGGAAGGAGCGGATGGCCTTATTCTTGTCACTGAGTGGCTGTCCTTCAGGGAACCTGATTTTGAAAGGATGAAAGACCTGATGAAGAACCCAGTCATTTTCGATGGGAGAAATCAGTATAATCCAAAAACGATGATACGACACGGTTTTCGTTATGTCTGTATAGGAAGGCCGAGTGTATAAATTCAGATCATACAAGACACCGCAGAGAACGCTTGTGACGGGAGGAGCGGGATTTATTGGTTCCCACCTCTGTGAGAGACTTCTTGCAGACGGCCACGAGGTCTTGTGCCTTGATAACTATTTCACAGGGCGGAAACGGAATATCGCCCATCTTCTTACCAATCCACGTTTTGAGCTCATTACCCACGATGTAACACAGCCCATTCTCCTAGAGGTGGACTGGATTTTCAACCTTGCTTGTCCTGCAAGCCCGATTCACTATCAGTACAATCCGGTGAAAACAACAAAGGTGAATGTCCTTGGAGCGCTCAACATGCTCGGTCTTGCAAAACGGGTACGGGCACGAATACTTCAAGCTTCCACAAGTGAGGTGTATGGTGATCCTGAAGTGCATCCGCAAAGAGAGGAGTACTGGGGAAGCGTGAATCCCATCGGCAGGAGGAGCTGCTATGACGAAGGGAAGAGGGTTGCAGAGACGCTGTTTTTTGATTACCTCAGGCAAAACAGCGTTGATGTGAAGGTTATTCGAATTTTTAACACTTACGGCCCGAGGATGAGGCCGGACGATGGCCGAGTAGTCAGTAATTTTATCATGCAGGCTCTTCACAATAAACCCATCACGATTTATGGCGATGGCTCGCAAACACGGTCTTTTTGCTATATCGATGATATGATTGAAGGCATGATTCGCATGATGGATTATGAAACAAGCACGAAAAAGAAAAGTCGGGATTATACCAAACCGTATGTCTCTGGCTTTCCAGGTCCCATCAACATCGGTAACCCTCATGAGGTTACCATTAGAGAAATAGCCGAGAAGGTGGTAAACCTTTCACGATCAAGGTCCACAATCGTGTACGAAGAACTTCCTGAAGATGATCCACGAAGGAGATGTCCTGACATTACGAAGGCAAAACAGCTCCTCGATTGGACGCCGAAGGTTGCCCTCGATGATGGTTTGAAGAAGACGATAGAGTATTTCAGAAATCATGTGAAAATATAATGGCGTTAAAAAAGAGCTTATCATGAAACGTGAGGAAGAACTCATCGCTGCTGGCTGGGAGAGAAGGTTCATAGCATGCGAGCCGAGACTCTCAGAAATGGCTGCTATGTATAAAGAGATTGGATTTGAGGTCCATCTTGAACCTCTTCCGTTTAAAGATGAAATGGATCAGGCAAGCTGCGAAGAGAGCGGATGTACAGCCTGCTTTGACGCAGACCCTGAAAAATATCGGATAATCTTCACAAGACTAAAAAAATAAGACAATATGTTGAATATTAAGTTTGGGCATGGCGTCGGGTTATTCCCCGAAAACACGTTCGTTCCGTTCCAGCGACTCCACTCACTTGCGATCAGCTTAAGAACATATTACAGGGGCTTGCGTCGCCCCCTCTACCGGCAAAGCCGTCAGAGTCTCCCCTTCTCGCCCACTGTGTGGGCTGATTTAGGAGCTTTGCCCACCCAAAAGACCAAGCTTCCTCGACTCTCGACGGTTTGCTCAAGAATACCCGACACCATCTTATCCATAATTTTTATGGGAATAGTTAAGGTGGTTGAATTCTAATCTTTGTTATTACTAAATTTTTGCCTGTAAGACGCAGACCAGCATCTTCAATACCTATAATAAGTTACATATGGTAATTCCGCATGGCTTCAACCTGACTTTTCAAACAAAAGTTACCGCTTGACAAGATTACAACCACTGCTATAATTGACATATATCACACGGTAGGTTGTTGTTCGAGGGGTAGATGAAGGAGAAGACAATTTTTCTCAATTCTATCATTCGAATTTTGCCTTCACATCTCCAGACACGTCCTAATATCCTTTACCAAAATATTATTAGCATCCAACGCGGTTATTGAAATGTTTTTATTATCAGACTCATGTATAACTGACACGAAGGAAAGGAGGTGCGAAACAAAAGATAGTTGGATGGTAGCAAAACATTTAGGAATTTAACCAAGACATTAGAAGAGGAGGTTAATAATGATTAAGAAAAAGTATGTGTTTCTTTTTGTTTGTATGTTTCTTTTTGTTGCTGCCGTTGGTGAAGTAAACGCCAAAAAAAGAGGCTCCACAGGGACAGGATGTGCAGATCTTCAAGCTGCCTTCAGCTATCCACTCACGACACTCACGTCAGTAGCTCCGCAGGCAGCAGGACCGGTAACGGTTAACGGTATCGTATACAACATGCCGGAACACTGCGTTGTTACGGGGAACATGAATGAGCGGGTAGGTTCCATTGACGGAAGAAACTACGCAATCGGTTTTGAGATGCGCCTCCCGACGAAATGGAATGGCAGGTTTCTCTATCAGGCCAACGGAGGTATCGACGGGACCGTAGTGCCTGCATTTGGCATCGATCTCGGTGGTGGTCCCAAGTCAAATGGACTCATACGGGGATTCGCCGTTATCAGTTCAGACGCTGGACACACTTCCGATGGCGGTCAGTTCGGAATTGACCCTCAAGCACGTCTCGACTACGGCTACAATGCTGTTGCCCAGCTCACACCCATGGCAAAAAGCCTGATTAAGACTTTTTATGGAAAGAAGCCCTCTAAGTCGTATTTGTATGGTTGCTCCAACGGTGGCTGTCACGCGATGGTGGCGGCATCACGATTTGCTAAGGAGTATGATGGAATATTAGCAGGAAACCCGGGGTTCAACCTTCCAAAGGCTGCTGTTTCCCAGTTATGGGGGGCCCAGCGGTACTTTACACTTACCACGCCTTCCACCGATATCGGTTCCAGTTTTACCCCAGCTGAATTTTCCCTTGTGGGTGATAAGATTCTTGCCAAATGTGATGCTTTGGATGGTCTTGTCGATGACATGGTCTCAAATCCGTTGGCCTGTCAGACGGCATTCAACCTCGATGCAGATGTTCCTACCTGTTCTGGTGACCGGGACGGCACATGCCTGACGGCAGCGCAGAAAGAAGTGTTGGCTGACATCATGACTGGCGGAAGCAACAGTGCCGGGCCTCTTTATATCAATTTTCTGTGGGATGTAGGTATTAAGGGTTCTAACTGGAGATTTTGGGATTTCATTGCCTCCACGTTCCTTGACCCGGGTGCAGTTGGTTTCATCTTTACGACGCCCCCACAAGATCCAGCTACTTTTAATGGTCTGGAGTATGCATTGAATCTGGGTGGTACAGGGTTCGACCCGGACGTTGATGCCCCGAAAATCTTCGCAACCAACGGAACGTACACAGAATCGGGTATGTCTTTTATGACGCCGCCCGACCTCACAATGTCAGGGCTATTTAAACACAAATCCAAGTTGCTGGTGTTTCACGGTGTTGCTGATGCTGTTTTTTCGTCAGCAGACACAATCAAGTGGTATGAGGATTTTCTGGATACCTGGAGAGGGCGAGCACAGAATACTGCACGCCTCTTTCTCGTTCCCCAGATGAACCACTGCAGCGGCGGCCCTTCCTGCGACCAGTTCGACATGCTTGATGCCTTGGTAAAGTGGGTTGAACAGGGAAGAGTCCCGAATTCAATAGTCGCGAAGGCTCGTGGAGCAGGTGCCAACCTGGTAAATGCCGAGGTGCCGGCTACCTGGGCACCAGATCGCACGAGACTCCTATGTCCCTATCCGAAACTTGCTAAATACATAGGCAAAGGGTCTATCGAAGATGCCGCGAGTTTCAGGTGTGTTCCCAATGTGGTGCCACTAAAGTGCAAATTTAAGAAGTGCAAATTTAAATAAAGGAATACGAGACCCAAGACAACAGGCAGGGTCAGAAATGGCCCTGCCTACTTTATTTGTTTCTATTTGTAATCGTCACCTTTCACGACTAACTCCTATGCCAGACTTATAGGTGACAGTTACAATCATAAAAAAGCCCTCAATATGACATGTAGCATCAACAAAAAAATGCGGAAGAGGTTTTACGCCCATGCCGGTTCTAAACACTGAATGCCCAGCCTCGATCGCTTAATATAAAAAAATGAAATGCACATCATTTCATTTTTTGGTGAACAGCTCCCCCCACATCTTCTCGGCATCTTCCCTGCCGGATTTTTTCTGTACGTCATCCCTGAAGCGAAAATAATCGCAGTAGTTGGACCGATCTTTTTCTTTCACATATTCGGCCTGAGGTTCTCTGCACTTGTTCGATTTTGTTTTATCGAAGAAGACGCAGTTGAGGCATACGTGAAGGTCGAAGCCGCAGGATGGACATTCGTCACGTCGTGATACAAATTCCAACCGAATTGGGTTTTGGCACTTGTAGCACCGTTTCATATCTTCTCCAGAAGGTCGCTCAGGCAATAGAGCCTTTTTCCGTTGTTTGTTTGAACCTTATCGCCTGTTTCGCCATGGTCAGGCACAAAGTGATAGGCATCAATACCAAGTCGTGATGGTGTTTCAAAGTCAAAAACAGGGTGATCGCCCACGTGGACTAGCTCATGGGGAGATATCCGTAAGGTGGAACAGAGCTTCTCGTAAAATCCGGCTTCCTTTTTTACCATGCCATAATCTGAGGTTGCTGAGATAATATGAGTGAAGTGGGATGTAATATTGGCATAGGAGAGCTCCTTATTGACAAAGATTCGCGCGGCATTTGAAGCGACTATGAGGGTATATGTCTTCGCAAGGGTCTCAAGGACATCCCTGGTGTCAGGAAAAAGCTCGATATATGCCTCGTAGCGATCGAGCAGCGTTTTTGCTGAGACCGGCAGGTCAAACTTCCTGAGCCAAAGCTCGATGTGATACCACTCGATGTTGGTCTCGCCAACCTCTTCATACTGGCTCCTGATGAGATGCCTGGCTTCTTCAAATGACATTCCGTATTTGCGGGCATATTCTTCGGGTATGCCATGGTTCCAGACCATGTCTCCATATTTTCCGTGAACAAGCGTTCCGTCAAGGTCAAAGGATACTATTTTTTTCATGGCTGTAGTATAGCATGAATGTCGATCGTTTGCGACGATCAGTAGATAGTTCGGAGTAATGGGTTCGGAGAATACAAACACGCATTACTCGTCACGGATTTGCATCGGCTTTATAGATAGAGAGTAATAATTTCAGATAATCAATCTAGAAGCGGTGACGGGTTTTTCTGAACAAGCCGTCGAGAAGACAAGGAAGCTTGGTCTTTTGCGAACGCAAAAGTTCCTTGTCTGAACGCGAGCGAAGGTCGTCGCCGGAGCGACTGAGTGTGTTTGCGGGAAAAGTCCGTCACCGGCACCGATTCTAAGGAAATCTGCTACAAATGGACTAATACCAATCAACATGGTATATTCGGACGAAGCAATTGAAAAGGAAACATCTGTGACGAAAGGTACAAAATTTGCCATCGGGATTGTCAGTGGCGTCCTTGGAGGATTCTTCGGTGGACTTCTGGGTCTTGGTGGTGGAGTTATTATGATACCGCTTATGACCTGGCTTGGAAAGATAACTCAGCATCAGGCCCACGGAACGAGTCTCGTGGCGATCATTTTTACTGCGCTTGTTGGTGGGGTGATGTATTTTCTTTATGGCGAACTTGATTGGAAGATTGCTTTGATTCTTGCTATGAGCGCTACGATAACTGCGCGGTTTGGCGCCCGCTATGCCCACTCTCTCCCTGAAAAAAAGCTCAAAATGGCATTTGGTTGCTTTCTCATCTTCGCATCAACCATGCTTATTGCTAAAGGTTATCTTCCGAAAACAACCTGGGTTCCCGGGCAGTGGACAGGCATGATAGTTTTTTTTATCATTGGATTCATCACTGGTTTTGTTTCAGGCATGATGGGGGTTGGTGGCGGCGGAGTGATGGTTCCACTTATGGTTGTTCTTGGAAATGTTGGACAGCACATGGCTCAGGGTACGTCCCTCTTGGCCATGATCCCTGCAAGCGCCAGCGGGGCAACAACACATTATAAACTTGGAAATGTGAAACTTGATATTGCGTGGGGGTTAGCGATCGGGTCGTTTATTGGGGCCTACTTTGGGGCGTATGCGGCGAACCTACTACCAGACTTCCATTTAAAGATTGCCTTTGCAGTCGTAGGGGTTTGGATGGGTATAAAGTATATACGAGCGGGAAGAACTTGAAATTGACGCGAAACGCGAAACTCGGATGACGAAACGGAAATACTTGAGGCGGAAAGGGCGGGACGAAATGAAAAGTGAAAAGAATACCTTGCACGCGTGCAGGCTCTCAGACTGGTACGCTTACATGCGACGTAAGCCATGACAAATAAAAAGGGAAAACATGGGAAAAACGATCTATGACATGATTTACGAGAAGGCGAAACCGTATCTGAATACGCGCTGCAATGATATCCATGTGGAGCTTTCCTATGATTTTACAAAGAGATTATTAGAACATTACCCACAGGCAGATGAAGATATTGTTCTGCCCGCTATTCTCCTCCACGATGTAGGATGGAAAATGGTGCCTGAAGATGAACAAGCCGGGGCGTTTGGTCCGGAGGTCCGAAAAAATGATATACAGAGGTATCATGAGGTTGAAGGAGTAAAAATTGCCGGCCAGATTTTGAATGATCTCAACTATCCGGAAGATAAGATTCATGAAATCTTAAATATAATTGATGGTCACGATACACGTCTGAAGGCACTTTCGCTGAATGACAGAATCGTTAAAGATGCAGATAAGCTATGGCGCTTCACGACGACAGGCGTACATATAGATTCTTCCCGTTTTGGTATCGATCGTGTTTTCTATGTAAATTATCTTGAAGATCGAATAAAAGATTGGTTTTTTACCAGAGCAGCGAGGAAAATGGCCAGTGATGCGTTGGCAATTACGAGATCAGAATTCAGCTCAGAATGTCCTTAAGAATCACTAAGGATCAATACATTTATGCGAGCCAAACTGTATCTAATGAAATTCCCGAAATGTCTACACGGATTGCCGGAGCATTGTGCTCAATGTCCCACGGAATAAAATAGGCGAGTTCTTCTATCTCTCTTTTGAAGCGGGAATGGAATCTTTTTTTAAGCCAGTCTTCAGTGTTTTTGATAACGTTCAGGATACAACGATCAATACCTACAGTGCTGTTTAAGGTTCTCAGGTGAAGGATAGACTTCAATTGATCGAGAGCTTCTTGTGCGTGGACGCCTTGCACCTGTCTTCTTAATGCATACACATTTCCTCTGTCTCGAATAACCAGAATAATAGGGTTTACACGGATGATCGTTCCACTGAAATGAAGAGCAGCCTCCGATCTTTCAACCTGTTTCAAGAAGGAACGCTTGCGCACAAGCGCATGAAAGAAAAGCGGGGATACGCGTTCGAAAATATACGTGACCCCATTATGATAAAATTCCCGCAGTCTCGTGGGGTCGAACCTGAAATCAAGGAGGTCTGCTATGGTAAGTTCTTGGGATGGCTGCAATCCTGTTTTTTTCATCCAATTATCGAGGTAGGGTTTTTTTTCAATATAGATTGTCGGATCTTCTTTGAGTTCGCGAGGAAGGCTGCGCAGTATTTCCTCGTTTCCCCACATCCCTCCATCCTCTTCTTCGAACTTCCAGAGGGAATACGGTTGCACAGGTAATCGTTGAATGGTTTCGTCAAACGAAAGCTGTTGAAGGGATTCACCACCTGTATACCCAATCAAGGATTCAATGCGCCGATGAAATCCTATTAATCGTGTCGTAAGACGAGTAAACATGAACCTCATAAGGGTGTTTGAAGTACCTGCTTGAAGATCATCACGAAAGAGTCTCATCAAGGCTTTATAGACATTTTGAAACTCTTCAATGGTTCTTTTAACCATATCCTCGTTATCATGCATGTCGATGATGGGCCGTTTTTTCTTGAGACTGAAGAGGATTCTATTAAGATCACCTTTTATGTCATGAATTTGGATGGATTCAGGAATAAGGATCATATAATTTTTCCATTCTTCAGATCCTTCATCCCCGATGATCTCCGAGAGCGCCTTCCACCCGAGGTTGGTATATATTGAATAGGTAGGATCATCCGGAGGGACTATATTGTCAAGGAGTCCGATAGCTTTTTTGTCCAGGAGAAACTCTTTAAAAGCGTGAACGATTTTTGTTCCTAAGCCAAGCCCCCTAAATGCTGGCATAACCTCAACGTAGACGAGATAATAACAGGGGACTGTTCTTTTCAGATAGAGCATATTAAGGTATCCAAGAATTTCTCCATTTTCGGTGTGAATTTCCAGGGTATGGAAGCGTCGGCGATGTTCCTTGGGTCTAAACCTTTCAATCTTGGTTCCCCGAACGGTATGATCGATCAATTCACTCAAGCCTGTGAAGGCCTCATATGGTGAAGAGACATCAAGACGCTTCATCTGCTCATCAAAGGTCATATTAATGAGGGTGAGCGCATCTGTGGCACCCATGCCGGTTTTTTCGATTCGCTCACTGATCTGGGTAAGCTGTTCAGGAAGGGTCATTTTTTCACCTCAAAAGAAAAGGGCCAGGGGTTTGACCCATGGCCCTTTTAATACTGCACGTCATGGGCATCCCTAAGGACTATCCATGACCTCTTTTCAGTCAGCTATGTGCTTAGGAAGAGGATGGCAGTCCTGTCTCCCAAGCAATAATAGCCAAAATAATAAATGCAATTCCCTCTATTATATTGCATCATGTCTTTATTTTAGCAGCCATATCAGGAAAGTCAAATGATTCTTTTGGAACCCCTCGCCTATTGCCCATAGCCTATAACCAGTTTTATGTAACAGGAATTCGTGATTCGCAAGGGACTCCTACCTGGCAAAGGCCGCAGCCATAGGCATCAAAGCCGAATTGATTGTTAATAAATGTCCGCGTTTCGACATCAACATACTGCTGGCATTTTCTTTTGTCATGCCCCCCTTTGGTAATGGCACCTGCCGGGCAGCGATCAATACATTTTCCACAAATTCCCTTTGAATAAAAGAGGCAGTAAGCATGGTGATCCCGGTAGGGTCTTGGGGTAGGGTCTATCGATACGCGCGCTATCACAGAACCACAGCGAATAGCTTTGCCCAGAGGGGTTATCAAGCCATCGCATAATCCGAATGTCCCGAGGCCAGCTGTATATGCTGCGTGACGTTCTGACCATGTTGATGCAAGCCCATAATTTTCCGAAATTTCCATCCTCCAATAAGGAGAAAGCAATGGAGCACACGCCTCAACCCCTTTATCTGTTAGTGTTTTCACAAGATGAATGCGAAGCTTCACATTGTATTCTTCGCCATACTTTCGGGAACGTGCCCATCGTTCCGAAGGAAAACGATTTTCCTTGCGATGGTCAAGCTTGGTTTGCTTCGTCTGGGGAAGAACCCAGCTTATTATTGTTATGTCGTCCGGTTTTACTGACAAAGAAGGAAAGGTTAACCCAAAAATTTCGTGAGGTGTCAAATAGAAATCGCCAATATGTCGCTTATATTCCTCCCACAGCGAGTCGTTTCCACGTGCATACCCAACGAGTGGTGTATCCCATGCAGGCTCGTTTTGGAGATTCATCAGGCTATTTTCGGACGTTGTGTTGAACTCCTCGATAACCTTTTTTATCCATTTTGCTGGATCATTCTTCATTGAGAGCACGACGACATATTGTACAACAAAAAACAACTGACCTGAAGAGTTATGTGGAAATCTTTAAGGGTGTTAGGTTAGATTGAGAATATGCAACGATATGCTAATTTACGGGGCAGGGCCCTCCTGTTTTTGTTTTTTATCTGGTTTCTCTGGTTTATAAACTTCACCACAAGGATTGCATTTGCGCCTATATTGCCGCTCGTAGAAGATGAGTTTTTGGTTAACCACGCAAAAGCAAGCAGCATATTTGTATTTCTCTCCATTGGATATGGTGTTGCCGTGATACTATCTGGGCTTTTTTCGGGCAGATTCGGATATAAACGTTCGATTATACTTTCGCTTTTGTTTTTAAGTCTGGTTGCTTTTTTGATTCCACTGGTTCAACAGTTTTTTCTCCTCTATTTTTTTGCATTCATGCTTGGTCTTTCTGTTGGATTCTATTTACCTGCTATTATTCCGCTCATCACTGAATATTACTCAGAAAAAGATTGGGGTAAAGCGATTGCCATTCATGACACAGGTGCTTCATGCTCAATCTTTGCCACCCCGTTTATTGCACTTTCTCTGCTTCATTTTTTTCCCTGGCGAGGAATATTTATAGTCCTTGCATGTGTTTATGTAGTTTGTTCCATTATTTTCTTTTTGGCAAGCACTGAGGTTAAAGTTAGCAATGCACCGAAATCCATACTTACAGGTATAATTAAAATTAGGTCTCTCTGGCTCATGGCAATAATCTGGATTTTTGGCGCAGGGGCAAACCTTGGAATTTATTCTGTCGTCCCACTTTATCTGACAAAGGAACTGCACTTGAATATAGGCTATGCAAATACAATACTGGGAATATCACGGTTGGGTGCCATTATCGTTGCTGTTGCGTGCGGTTTTCTTATCGATAGATTCAACCTCCGAAAAATCATGTTTCTTGTAATGATCACGACAAGTGTTCTCACTGTTCTTATGGGGCTGGTTTCTGAGAGATACATAGGGATTGTTCTCTTTCTCCAGGCATTTGTTGTAACTGCTTTTTTTCCTATAGGGCTTGTAGCGATGGCCAAGACGTTTAGCAGTGAAATGAGGAGCCTGGCGACAGGCATCATCGTCGCTATAAGTATAATTTTTGGTGGCGGTGTTGTTCCGTATGTTCTTGGTATATCAGGCGACATGATAAGTTTTCGGTTTGGTATCACGATTTTTGGTATTTTCGTCGCATTGTCCAGCACGTTAATATTCCATCTCAAAGAACTTGAATAACAAAGAGGGGCTGTCAGCGTGTAGTTTTCACCATCCGACATGTGATTATTTGCTGTGAACAGAAACCTGCGCGCAGGCATTATAATTCGTTGACTGTACATTGTGCATAGGCTAACCTCTATGAAATGGACAGCATATTTATACTGAAGATAGTACTTTCATTTATCGTTGGAAGTCTATGGATAACGATAGGCACTGTCNTNGCAGAGAAATACGGCACAAAAATCGGCGGTCTGATCGCAGGATTACCATCAACAATTCTCATATCCCTCTTCTTTATTGCCTGGACACAATCGACGCGTGTTGCCGTTGATGCTACAACGATTGTCCCGATTATCGGCGGTATTAATTGTCTATTCATTGTAACGTATATTTACCTTCTCAGGATTAACTTCTGGGTTGCCCTGGGAGTGGCCTTGCTTGTTTGGTCTTTGTTTTCTTTCGCGCTTGTTGCAATAGGTTTCAACAGCTTTATTGTCTCCCTCATCAGCTACGTTTGCTTGGTTGCCATCACCCATTCTATGGTTGAAAGGGGTTTAAAAATACGATCGGTGGCAGGAAGGCCCATGCGCTATACACCAGCCATTATGATTTTTAGGGCTGTATTGAGTGGATTGGTTATTGTTTTTGCTGTACTCATTACAAAAATTGGGGGGCCAATCATCGGCGGTATGTTTGTCATGTTTCCGGCCATGTTTGTAGGTATGATTTTTATGACATACTTCTCGCAAGGGGCTTCATTCTCGGCGGCAGTCATGAAATCATCAATATTAGGGGCTATAAGTGTTGTTATCTATGGAATAATGGTACGGTACACATATGTTCCTCTCGGGTTTATTGGAGGAACTACAGTGTCAATCATTATATCTTTTGCAAGTTCCTATGTGATACACGAATATGTGATGAGGAAGACCAAGTAAGATATCGGATGAGTGATAAAATGGATGGTTCATATTCGTTTTCATTTCATTGAACCTGCTGCTGCCTGAACCATTGAAACCTTTTTATTGAGGTGTTGTTATGAAAGCTGATACGAAAACAGAAACAGAAGTAATTGCTGTTTTGAACAAGTTTATCAGCGCGTATCATGATAAAGACCTGCCAGGCATACTTGCGCTGTTTGCGACTGATTCCGATGTTATTTTTTACGGAAACGGAGAAGATGAGAAAAGTATCGGTATTGAGGGAATTCGAGAGCAAGCCGAACATGACTGGGCGCACGATGCGTCAATATACCTTGAAGTGCGATGGAGTTCAGTCTCGGCAGTTGGGCCGGTGGCGTGGCTTGCAGCAGATATCGAAATCCATGCGGTGGTAAATGGGCTTGAAATGGTCATGCCTGCACGACTTACCGCAGTGCTCGAAAAACGTGAAGGAAAATGGTTATTTATGCAGTGGCACAGCTCGCTCCCAACGGTTGAAGAACCAGAGAACACGTAAATGAATGAATCAGGATTACAGGATTAAGGATTTCGGGATTAGCCTGCTGCCTATATCCTCTTGCCCATTGCCTCGATTGTTTTTGCGTGATTTTTCCCCCTATCTTTGGTAAACTCAAAGAACAGTTAAATGGGAGGTATGTATGGCTGAGAAAAGCAAACAGAAAAAAGAAGCGAAAAAGGCTCCCCAAAAGACCTTAAAAGAAAAACGAAAAGCAAAAGAAGAAAAAAAGAATAAGTAGCAATATCTGATAAAAGGAGGAATGGCAATGAGAATCGTGTTATTAGGAGCGCCTGGCGCTGGAAAGGGAACTATTGCAAAATTGCTGAGCGATTATGACGGTTCAGTCCAGATTTCTACAGGGGATATCTTGAGGAATGCTGTTAAGGCCAAGACAAAGCTCGGAATTGAGGCTCAGGGATATATGGAGAGAGGCGAACTGGTTCCTGACAAACTTATTATGGACATTATGGAAGCGAGACTTCAGGAACCTGATTGTGCGAATGGATATCTTCTCGATGGTTTTCCAAGGACAATTCCGCAGGCGGAAGAGCTTAAAAAACTCCTTGCAAAACTTAATATGAAGCTTGATGCGGTCATCAATATCGATGTTCCAAAAGAGGTTATCCTCGACAGATTGACAACGCGACGGACATGTTCAAATCCGGACTGTCAGGAAATATATAATATCAAGAGCAAACCCCCGTCACCAGACGGAAAGTGCCTCAAGTGCGGTTCACCAGCAGTACAGCGGGCAGACGAAACAGTTGAGGCAATTACGAAACGGCTTGAAACATATAATGAAAAGACCGCCCCTCTTATTGATTTTTATGCAAAGGAAGGCCTTCTCAAGACAATCGCATCTCTGAGCAGCGATGAGATCGTCAGTCAGATTAAGGCGGCAGTGAAGGGATAACCAGCGCGTAGCTGAAAGATCACAGCTTATTGGAAAGATCGTTACTGGTCCCGGGTTCTGTCCGGAACCAGTAACGAACCAATTTCACATCGTAATTCACATTTACAGACGGGATCGGCAGTTTTAACAGGATAATAGTATCATGAACTTCGGTTTTTCCACGTTCTTCTTTATAAAAAAGTCCATCAATGACGTTATTGATGAAATTATCGCCTCTGGTGTCAAGACGATAGAGCTGTCGCTTGAGATACCTCACGTTCAGAATATGGATTCTGGCTTTGTGGAAAGAATGGCTTCGCTGACCAGAGATGGAGTTGATTTTTCCATACACGCCCCATTCTTTGAAGTGAATCTTGGTAGTCATCAGCCAGAGATACGTCAATTCTCGAGAAAAAGAGCAAAGGCGGCAATCGACATGGCGTCCGCTATCGGCGCAAACCCTGTTGTCATTCATCCCGGCTATACCTTCTGGATGGGAAAGATCAAGGATGTTGCCGAGAAATCCTGGAAATTCTTTGTTGAAGATATGCGAGGATTATTGTCGTACGCAAAGAAGCGAGGCGTTACTTTGGCCCTCGAGTCTATCCCCATGCATCTCTTCTTTTTCTATGATCTACCCGAATTTAAAAAAATGAAAGAGGTGCTTCCTGGACTCGGCATGACCCTCGACATAGGTCATGCCTTTATCACAAAGGTTACTAAGAAAGAGAAAAAACCTGAGAGCGCCATCATTGATGATATTAAGGATTTAGGCATGAATAGTATAACCCACGTCCATCTTCATAATAATCGGGGGAAGAGAGACGATCATTTGTTTCCCGAAGGGGATATGGATCTTACGGGGATCCTTTATTTTCTCGAAAAAGAAGGATATACAGGAAAGGTTATTATAGAGAGCTATGAAATGGAAAAGAATGGTATTCCTTCCGTGCTTGAGAAACTCAGGTCAATACTCAGTTAAGATGGGAGCGTAACCTATTGTGCCGATTTACTCATAACGGCCTGCTATAAGCTCCCTTTCATACGCTTATATACTGATGTAACCGCATAACTGAGTATGGCAGCAGTACCGGCTACAAGGGGAATACCAAACACAACAATGGCAGTGATAGCTCTGAATGCCTTGACATGAGGAGAACTTTCTCCTGACTTTTTATATTGTTTAATAGCAGATTTACCAGTAATTTTCTGATAATTGCTTGACTGATTCATACATTCCTCCACAGAGACTTTTATGTCAACACCGTATTTCAAGCACATAATCGAGGGGACATAAAATTACTTCAGAAAACGATGGTTTTTTATCCAGTCTTTATTGGTCGACTTTATGTCTGGCGGTATTCCTTTAAGAAGTCAGCCATATGCTTGGCGACCATTTTAATTTCTTCAACGGTAGGAAGAAAAACAACGCGGAAATGATCTGGTTTTTTCCAATTGAAGCCTGTTCCTTGGACCATCAATACCTTTTTTTCCAGGAGAAAATCAAGGAGAAACCTCTGATCATCGTGGATTCTGTATTTTTTCACATCTATTTTCGGAAAGAGATAGAGTGCCCCCATCGGCTTGACACATGAAATACCAGGTATAGCCTTGAAGGACTCATAGGCAGCCTTGCGCTGTTCGTACAGCCTGCCTCCAGGGGCTGTCAAATCGAGTATGCTCTGACGTCCACCGAGCGCAGTCTGTATTGCGAATTGAGCAGCCATATTTCCACACATGCGCATGTTTGCGAGGGTATCCAACCCTTCAGTCATGTAATCTCGTGCCACATGCTTCTTGCCGCTCACTACCATCCATCCTGCACGAAGGCCTGGTATCCGATGGGATTTTGATAGACCATTGAAGGTAACAAAAAGAACGTCCTTCGAGAGCGAAGCCAATGGGATGTGCTTGGCGCCATCATAGAGAATCTGATCATAAATCTCATCAGCATATATTATGAGGTTATGTTTTTCAGCCAATTTAACAATCTTAACCAGGACGTCTCTGTGGTACACTGCCCCTGTGGGGTTGTTAGGATTGATTACAACAATACCCTTCGTTTTCGGAGTGATTTTTGATTCTATATCCTTAAGGTCTGGGCTCCAATCAGATTCCTCATCGGTTAAATAATGTACGGCTTTTCCTCCTGATAGGTTAATGGCAGCAGTCCACAGCGGATAATCAGGGGAAGGAACAAGCATCTCATCTCCGTTGTTGAGGAGGCCCTGCATGGCCATCATGATCATTTCGCTTACACCATTCCCAACGTATATATCATCAATCTCAACACCTTCGATACCAATAAGCTGGCATCGCTGCATTATGGCTTTCCGTGCCGCGAAGAGGCCTTTCGAATCACCATATGCCTGGGCTGAACGGATATTGAAGACAACGTCGTGGATTATTTCATCTGGTGCATTAATACCAAAAACTGGTGGATTACCGCTACTTAGATTAATGATCGTATACCCTTCTTCTTCAAGGCGCTTTGCCTCCCTCAGAAGGGGACCACGGATTTCGTAACATACATTATCAAGTTTTTTTGATTTTAAAATCTGACGCACATTGCCCTCTTAATTCTTTATTATTCTGAAAAGGAATGTCTACACTCATTATCGGAGAAAACAGGTTGTTTGTCAATAGGCGTGATACGGCAATCCAGGCAATTCTCTGACCACAAATAAAACAGGGATGTAATTGTGTTTAAAAAAACACAAAAAAAGAAAGGAAGGAAGAAAGCTTTATTGCTGCATCTTCGTTGAAATCGATGTTGTTAACTTCTCACAGACCTAAGACCTGTACAGGTGTTCTCTTGTCCATGGCAGAGAATTGTTCAGTCCGTTTGTAAAAAGTATCTGGTAAAGCCTTATATCACCCCACCTGAAGGCTGCTGCGCTTCCCCGAAGGTACATCCGCCACGTCCTGACAAGTCTTTGACTAAACATCTTTTCAATTTTTTCCACGTTTGCCTCAAAGCGTTTTGCCCATTCGTCAAGTGTTGCTGCATAGTGAAGGCGGAGATTTTCCATATCAATCGGGACAAGGCCTATTTCACCCATGGTCCGAAGCACGTGATCGAGGGTTGGGAGATACCCACCAGGGAAAATGTATTTCATTGTCCAGGGATCAAATGGGGTGTCACGCTCTTTCCCTATGGTATGAAGCAAACCTATGCCTCCTTTTTTTAGCAGAGCCTTTGTTTTCTCCATAAAAGTAGAAATGAGGCGTTTGCCAACGTGTTCAAACATGCCGATGGAGACAAATTTATCGAATTGACCTTTGATGTTACGATAGTCTTCCTGAAGGATGGTTATGCTTTTTTCCAAACCTTCTTCCATTACACGTCTTTTCGCGTATTCAGCCTGATGGGCGGAGAGTGTACATCCCAGCCCTTGAATACCATACCGACGAGCTGCGTATAAAAGCATACCTCCCCATCCGCATCCGATATCAACCAGCGTCTCTCCTTGCTTGAGCTGGAGTTTTCTGCAGATATGTTCGTATTTTTGTCGCTGAGCGTCCTCAAGGGTGTCGTCTTGATTTTTATAATACGCACACGAATATGTCATGCTCTCATCAAGATAAAGCCGGTAAAAATCATTTCCTAAATCATAGTGATGCGCTATGTTTTTCGCTGAACCTTTGAGGGTGTTCCGTGATGAGAGATGGTTCATAAAGATCGACATCTTTGTGCCGAGCGACAGCTTTAGGTTTTGAAATTGGGGATGAATGCCAAGACGGACCAGCTGCTGGAAATCACCATCTATGTCAATATTTCCCGCTTGATATTCCTCTGCAAAACCCATGGATCCTTTTGTGAAAATACTATTGACCGCTTTCTCATTTTTGAAAATGATCGTAAAGGACGGTTCTCCGGCACCGAACCGGTCAGACTGTGTATCCCAATACCGAATTTCAAAGGAAATCTCCGGCAGGTTGTCGCTTAAAGTCCGAAGCAATTTTTGGAGGATTTTTTTCATTAATAGCCTCCCAGAATCGTATAGCAGAGATCATCCATTTTTGTCAAACTATACAGAGACAGCAGGGAATGATCATATTGACATAATGGCTGAAAAGAGTTATTTTACGCGGGGTTATTATGTTTGGAAAAAAAATTGATAAAGCTGCGGACTTCCTTTTTGGAATAATTTATTTAGTGATTCTGCTATCCGATAATATTGATTAATATTAAACAATTTTATGGTGGATAATGATGGAAATACAGGTGCACTGTTATGACAATATTATGAAACTAATACAAAAGGGTGTTGATATTCCAAACCCATATTCTATAGATATTGGTGACGAAGTAAACATTGATTTCATATCCGGTACAGGTGTACGAATTTATCCCGGGTGCAGAATCTATGGAGAACATACTGTTATATCAAATGGATGTCAGATTGGCGCCGAAGGACCAGCAACCATAGATAATTGCCAATTAGGTCCCAAGGTTGAGCTAAAGGGTGGATATTTCAATAAATCCGTATTTTTGGAGAAATCAAGCATGGGATTGGGCGCACATGTGCGTGAAGGATGTATACTTGAAGAGGAAGCAAGCGGTGCGCACTGTGTCGGTTTGAAGCAGACGATACTATTTCCCTTTGTAACGCTTGGAAGCTTGATCAACTTTTGTGATTGTTTGATGGCCGGAGGAAGGAGCCGTACAGATCATAGTGAGGTTGGAAGCTCGTATATCCATTTTAATTTTACTCCTGACGGAGATAAAGCAACCGCATCGCTTATCGGTGATGTACCGAGAGGCGTTATGCTGAATCAACCAGCCATCTTTCTCGGCGGCCAAGGCGGTATTGTTGGCCCTTTCCGTATGGGATACGGAAATGTGGTAGCTGCCAATTCAATCCTGAGAAGCGATTTTCCTGGGAATAATAAACTCATAGTAGGAAAAACCTATTCTGGAAAGACGATTAGCTTTAAACCACGAACGTATGCAGGCTTTAAACGGATCATCGAAAACAACATACTGTATATAGCAAATCTCATGGCTCTTGAGGAGTGGTACATTCATATAAGGCGCCCATTTTTGGAATCACAGGAATTTGGGGGACGTATTTTTTCTGGACTACTTGATACGCTTGCAGGTGCAAAAAAAGAGCGGATAAAGCGGTTACTGATATTAGCTGAAAAAGCAAAGATATCCTCTCACACTGAAGGAGAGGGAAGATCTGATTTGGCAGGACGCAATGAATTCTATGAAAGATTTTCAGAGATAGAGGGGGTATTTGCAACTAAAATACACGATAGTACCATAGAAGACTATCGAGACGATTTTCTCTCTGCTTCTGATTCTATGAGAAGGGAAAAGGGGACGGATTACATTGCTGCTATACAGGGTTTTCCCGCGCATATTTCTGAAAAAGGTGTCACATGGCTCCAGAAAATTGTTGATACCTACTGTGGGCGGGTGAGTGCAATGGTGCCGTTGCTTAGCCTGTTTAACAAAGATTTTGGAAAATAATAAGAGAAAGAGGAAGATTTATGGGTAAACTTTTTGGTACCGATGGCATTCGGGGAGAGGCAAACCGATATCCAATGAATGCAGAAATAGCCTTTGCCTTGGGGCAGGCAATTGTTTATATCTTAAAGAAGACACATACCCGTCCAAGAATAGTGATTGGGAAAGATACTCGTATATCAGGCTATATGCTTGAGGGTTCCCTTGAATCAGGGATAACATCGATGGGTGGTAATCCATATTTGCTCGGTGTATTACCAACTCCAGGCATAGCCTTTATTGCCCAAAGCATGAGAGCCGATGCTGGCATTGTAATTTCTGCCTCCCACAATCCATATCAGGATAATGGCATTAAGATTTTCTCAGGAAATGGTTTCAAGCTTTCTGACGAACAAGAAGAGACTATTGAGAACCTGATGTTAAGTAATACCCTCCATAGTCTGGTGCCTCCTGTGAAAGATATGGGGCAGGCATTTCGTTTGGAAGATGTGCATGGCCGGTATATTGTATTTTTAAAAAATACCTTCCCCCGTGACTTATCAATCGAGGGAATGAAAATAGTTGTTGATACTGCAAACGGCGCTACCTATAAAGTAGCGCCGGAAACCTTCTGGGAGCTTGGGGCAAAAATAGAAGTCATCCACAATACTCCGAATGGGATTAACATCAACGATAGATGTGGTTCCCAATATACGCAGGATTTAAGAAAGAAGGTTCTGGAAACCGGTGCCACGATTGGACTTGCGTTTGATGGTGATGGTGACCGTCTTATAGCTGTTGATGAAAAAGGGCAGGAAATAACGGGCGATCAGATCTTGCTTATATGCGCGAAGATGCTTAAGGATCAAAACAGACTCAGAAACGACATCCTTGTAAGCACAGTGATGAGCAATCTTGGGCTCAGGGTTGCGTGCAAAAAATATGGTTTCAAACATCACGCTGCGAAGGTTGGTGACCGTTATGTGCTTGAAGATATGCTTCAATTGGGAAGCGTCATAGGAGGCGAAGATTCAGGCCATATGATATTTATCGATCACCATACCACAGGCGATGGTATTGTTACCGCAATGCAGTTGCTCGCCGCAATGGTAAGAGCAGATAAGCCGTTATCAGAGCTTGCAAAGATGATGGATATTTATCCTCAAAAACTCATCAATGTTGATGTTAAAAGCAAACCCGATATTAAAACAGTACCCAAAGTCATGAACGTGATCAAGAAGATCGAAAAAGAGTTGGGAGAGAATGGCCGTGTTCTTGTCAGGTATTCAGGTACGCAAAATATATGCAGGGTTATGGTTGAAGGGCCATCTGATGAAATAACGGAAAAGTACTGTAACGAAATAGCAGACATTGTGAGAAAATCTCTGAAGTAACAAAGCCAAAATCAGCGCGCTACATACACCCAAAAGGTAAATGCAAATGGAGACAGGAGGGTAGATAGCGTAATAACGCCTGAGGCAAGTTCGGTATTTCCGCCGAGCTGATTCGCTAATATGAAAGATGTAGTTGCTGTGGGCGTGGCAAGGAGTATAATCCCTGGAAGAGCATCAGAGAGGGGAATTGAAAAAAAATAACAGAAAAGAGAAGACAGGGAAGGAAGTACCATAAGTTTCATCAAGGCAACAATCCCAGATAGCTTGAATGAACTTTTCACAGTACCAACCGACATTGAGGCTCCAATGATAATGAGGGCCATGGGAAGGGCGATATTCGCAAGAATCCCCATGCTTTTCATTAAAAGTCTTGGAACGGGGATACCGAGGTAAAGAAGAAGCATGCCCACACATGTTGCTATGATTAAAGGGGTTTTTACAACAGAAACGAGCGATTTCCACATGGTATCATGCTTCTGGGAAGTCCATGAGAGTATTGTAATAGCGAGGGTATTATTCATGAGTATAAGAAATCCGATGAGTAAACTCCCTTTCTTCAGGCCCTCTTCGCCAAGCATATAGTACAGAACAGCGAGACCAATATAGGTAATATTTCCGTGAAAGGCTGTTTGAACAAAGCTGCCGAGAGTTCCCTTCTTAAGCCCCATGGCCAAGGCGAGTAAAAAGGCAAAACAAAGAATAACGAGGGTCGGGAGTAAGACAGCCAGAATATTTGTCAATCCTACATCTTTTATATCTGATTTCATGATTCCGGTGAAAATGAGGAGGGGAAGGCTAAAAAGAAAGACAAACCTATTCGCCTCCTGTATGAAGTGCGCTTTTATTAAACCTCTTTGGCGGAGGAAGTAGCCAAAAATAATGATTAAGAAGATTGGTACAATAGTTTCAATGATTGCCATAATAAAATAATTATAACTTTTATAAACCGTGAATTAATTATTTTTATAGTGCATTTTATTTATCATATTATACCTGTATAATAATATATATCAGCTGAAAATACTTGAAAAAAGAGGAATTGTGAAAACCTGCACACCTATTCAATTTTGTATACAGTATTTTCTTGACAAATAAACCAAGACAATATAAAAAATAGAAGAAATTGTTCAAAATATTTAGAAACAAAGGGGGCATGAATGATCAAAGAATCAGTCATTGCGGAACTGCAAAAAATCGTCGGGAAAGAAAACGTCAAGACAGAGAAAGAGACGCTCAGGGCTTACTCCTACGACGGGACAACGAGCTGGCAGCATGAACCGGATGTTGTTGTTTTTCCCACCAGCACAAAAGAGATTTCAGAAATCATGAAATTGGCAAATACGGAAAAGATCCCGGTTACCCCGCGGGGTGGCGGGACAAACGTGAGTGGTGGGTCAATCCCCATCATGGGAGGTATCATTCTCTGTACGACAAAAATGAACAAGATTCTCAAGGTCGACAAAGAAAACCTCACCGCAACGGTGGAGCCAGGTGTGGTTCTCCAGGATCTGACAATCAGGCTTGCCAAGGAAGGCCTCTTCTTTCCTCCTGACCCCCAGAGTTTCCTCGGTGCAACCATTGGAGGAATCATTGCCGAGAATGCCGGCGGTCCGGCGTGCGTGAAATACGGGGTAACAAAGCAGTATATTCTCGGGGTAGAGGTTGTATTGCCCACCGGCGAGATCATCAACCTCGGGGGGCGGACACTGAAAAACGTTGTTGGGTACGATCTGCTCCACATCTATATCAGCTCTGAAGGAACCCTCGGTGTTATCACCAAGGCAGAGTTAAAGCTGAATCCCCTTCCACCTGCACGGAAAACCATCATGGGTGTTTACGATGATGTGGCCAAGGCAGGCGAGAATGTCTTTAGAATCCTTGAGAACGGCGTTATCCCTGGCAAGATCGAGCTGCTCGACAACTGGGTTATCAACAGGATCGAAGAGATGATGCCCATGGGCCTTCCCAAGGATGCCGATGCAGTACTCCTTTTTGAGGTAGATGGTATTCCTGAGGCAGTGGAGCGAGAGACGGAAAAGATCGTGGAGATTGCAAAGAAGTATGGAGCAACCGATGTGCGGGTCGCCCCGAATCAGGCTGAGGCCGATAAGTACTGGATGGCACGGAAGGCAGGGTTTGCCGCTGTTTTCGGGAAAGCAAAGACCGTCTTTGCAGAAGACGTAACGGTTCCCCGAGGGCAGATTCCTGCTCTCATAAATAAATGTAAGGAACTGGCAAAGAAATACAACGTTGAAATAGTCGTCCTCGGTCATGCCGGAGACGGCAACCTCCACCCGGCAATCTTGACGGATATTAACAATAAAGAGCATTATGAGCGGGCAGTGAAGGCTATGGATGAGATCATCGAGGGCGCTGTGGAATTTGGCGGTGTTCTTTCCGGTGAACACGGGATAGGCCTCGAGAAACAAAAGTTCCTCAAACGGCAGCTTGAGCCGGCCGTTATTGATATGATGAAGAAGATCAAGGGACTGTTTGATCCGAACAACATCATGAACCCGGGAAAGATCTGGGAATAAGGGGGTTGCGCTTGGAAGATCTAAAAGAGCTGAAAAAGATAGAACAATTTGCAGACCAGTGCATGAAATGCGGCTTTTGCAGCTTCTTCTGCCCGGTGTACCAGGAGGAAAAAGAAGAAACTGCGGTAGCGCGAGGCAAGAATTATCTCACAAAGCTTGTGTTGAAAGGGGAACAGGAATTCACGCCGCAGATGGGCGAGATTATCGGAAAATGCCTTCTCTGTAAACGATGCGTTGCCATGTGTCCCGCAAAGACCCAGATTGACCGGGTTGTGGTTGGTGCGCGAGCCCAGATGGTAAAAAATAAAGGGTTGCCCTTTATCAAGAACTTTGCTTTCCGAAAGGTAATGGCGAACCGGAAGGCCTTCGGAAATTACGTAAAGCTTGCATCCAAGTTTCAGTGGCTCATGCCAAAAACAGAAGGGAAGGTACGGCACCTGCCTGATTTCCTGAAAGCGCTCGGCCAGGGGAGAAACATTCCTGAGATTGCAAAAACATTCTTACGGGATATGGTAAAGAAGGTGAATAAGCCGCAGGATGGCAAGGAACCGAAAATGCGGGTTGGCTTTTTTATGGGATGCGCAACAGACTTCATCTATCCCGAATTGGGGCTCAAGCTCATCGATTTTCTTACTAAGAGAGGCATAGAAGTCATTGTTCCGGAAGAACAGAACTGCTGCGGTGCTGCCATCTACTTCAGCGGCGATTTCGAGACCGGCAGGATGCTGGCCGATAAGAACATCGAGGCCTTTGAGGGGATCGATTACATTGTTACTGCCTGCGGAACGTGCAGTTCAACGCTCAAGGATTACCAGAAATACCTCCCTGACACAGAGGACCAGAAGAAACGGTACGAGGCCTTCGAGAAGAAGGTCAAGGACATGACCGAGTTCGTCATCGATGTCCTGAAGATTCCCCCAGAAGAGTTCAAGTTAAGAAAGGAATTCGAAGGTAAAACAGCGACATGGCACGACCCCTGCCACCTGGTCAGGTATCAGAACATCAAAGATCAGCCACGGGCAATCTTAAAGGCCCTCAAAGGGCTGAAGTATGTTGAGATGCCCAATGCCGATCTCTGCTGTGGTATGGGAGGCTCGTTCAGCGTGTATCACTATGACATCACGAAGAAGATTGCTGACAAAAAGATGGACGGTATCAAGGCCACAGGGGCAGATATCGTCGTTACTGCGTGCCCCGGCTGCATGATTAACCTGATCGATAACACGCTCAGGTGTAAGATGCCCCAGAAGGTGTATCATCTCCTGGAGCTTGTTGAGTAAAGGGAGATTTACTTTTTATAATTTGATGTACCATCAAACTAATGAGGAGGAGCAACTATGAGGAATGGACGCTGGATGACAGCAAAAGACGTACTGAGGGTAAATGCCTTCAAATGGCCAAAAAAGATTGGTATTAAGGACTTGTACAAATCCTATACCTTCAAAGAATGGGATGAGAGAGCGTGCAGGCTTGCAAATGCCCTTGCAGATATGGGGATGAAAAAGGGCGATAGATTTGCCGTACTCGCATATAACTGTGTTGAGTGGATGGAAATTTATGCTGCTGCAGCAAAAGGCGGGTTTATCTGTGTGCCCTTAATGTTCAGGCTTGCTCCAGTGGAGATGGAATACAACATCAACCACAGCGAATGCAAGGTTTTTATCGTCCAGGGTGGTATCGATAAGGCCGATGGTAAGGAATTCCCCTGGCCTAAGATGGTCACAGAGATGAAAAAGAATATTCCTACGGTTACTGGGTATATAGTCTTTGGTCACGACAACCCCAAAGTTGACGGGTTTGTATCCTACGAGGAAGCCCTTGCAAAGGCAAGTCCAGAAGAGCCGGCAACCGTTGTAACAGCTGACGACCCGTGGGTTATCATGTATACCGGCGGAACAACAGGAAAGCCGAAAGGAGTTGTAAAAACACACCTTTCCTTATTCGCCCAGTATTTCATCATGATATTCGACCATCAGTTTAATTTTGACGATACGAACCTGCTCGTTATGCCATGCTGCCATGTGAACTCCCTCTTCTATTCATTTGTGGCAACATGGGTTGGTGGTACCGTTATGTGTTACAATATGGTTAGCTTCAATCCCGAAGATCTTATTAAGACATTTGCAGAGCACAAAGTCACCTTTACTTCCCTTATACCGACTCACTACATTATGATGCTTGCACTGCCTGATGAAGTAAAGAAGAAATATGATCTGAGCTGTGTAAAGAAACTTCTCATCTCATCTGCACCTGCACGAAGAGATACAAAGCTTGGTATTCTGAAAATGTTCCCCAACTCAGAGCTGTATGAGGCATATGGCTCAACTGAGGCTGGTATTGTTACCGTCCTGAAACCAAATGAACAGATGATAAAGCTTGGTTCATGCGGTCGTGAAGTTATCGGTACCGATCTCATCAGGTTCTATGATGAGGATGGAAACCTTGTTACAGAACCCAATAAGGTTGGCGAGCTCTATTCAAGAAGCCCCATGCTTTTCGAGGAATATTGGAAAGATCCTGAAAAAACAGCGGCAGCTATGAAGGGCGAGTATTTCAGCGCCGGTGATATGGGATACAGGGACGAGGATGGATATGTGATCCTCGTAGACAGAAAGGCTAACATGATTATCTCCGGTGGGGAGAATGTGTTCCCGTCAGAAGTAGAGAACTGTGTGGGTGGCCACCCAAAAGTCAAAGATGTGGCTGTCATAGGAGTTCCTCACGAGAAATGGGGTGAACAGGTGACTGCAGTTATCGTTCTTCACGAAGGACAGACTGCGACTCCCGAGGAAATCACCTCTTTCTGCAAAGGTAAAATTGCTGGATTTAAGGTTCCCAAGAATATCATCTTCATCAAAGACGAAGAGATGCCAAGAAGTGGTGCTGGCAAAATCCTCCACAGAATGCTGAGAGAGAAATACGGAAAATGGGCTGATCATCAGTAGATTGTATGGTCTGATGAAATGAGGCGGGGGCGTTTGCCCCCGCTTTTTTATTAGGTTAGATTTCGAGTAAGCGATTTATTCGGTTGCCTAACGATTCACATAAAACGCCCAATTGTCCTTCGGTTGCTACACACCCGAATATATGCTATAAATAGGCTATGATTGCAACAGATTATTCGCTCTATTTGGCTGTTGGAGACCGCGTTTTTCATAAGAAGTTCCTTCGGTGGGGTATGGGTATTGTTGTCGAGGAAAGGAGATCTGAACTTCCCGGTGGTTTTTGCTATGTCCGCATCAATTTCCAGGATGGTAAGATGCGGGTTTTTGATAATAATTTCAAGAGTGATGGTTGCTGCTATTACGCGGGTATTCAGAAGATAGATACTGAAAAGGAAATGAGGAGATCAAAGAAACAGCAGGAAGCGCTGAAGAAAAAGATAATTAAGATGATACTGAAAACACGTAAAATGTTGAAAGCACCGAAAGAGGATGAAGCTCACGATAGTTAATAGCGGCAATGGGCTATAGGAAAAGGGTGACAGGAAAAACTGTAAAGACTGTAACGCGTGATCCGTGACGCGTGACAGGTCAAACGTTCACTGAACACGGATATAAAAGGAGATTCTATGGCGGATGTTGAACTGACCAAGCACGTACGCGGAGCAGGGTGAGCTTCAAAGATAGGTCCGGGGGACCTTGCAAACATTTTGTGCGGCGTGCAGATTCCAGAAGATGAGAATGTCCTTGTAGGAATCGAAGGATTTGAGGATGCAGGTGTCTACAAGATTTCAGACACCGTTGCAATTGTGCAGACCATTGATTTTTTCACACCCATCGTAAATGATCCATATTCCTTTGGCCAGATCGCCGCGGCGAATGCATTAAGCGATATCTATGCCATGGGGGCTGTTCCCAAGACAGCACTCAACATGGTTTGCTTTTCACCGAAGAAGTTCGGTTTGGAGGTTTTAAGGGATATCATTCGAGGTGGAGTTGACAAGATTCGGGAGGCAGGCGTGAGTCTCCTTGGCGGCCACAGCGTAGACGATGAGGAAATTAAGTATGGGCTTGCGGTCACCGGTGTTGTACATCCCGATAAAGTAATTCTCAATGAAGGGGCAAAGCCGGATGATATTCTTATACTTACAAAACCTCTTGGAACAGGTATTCTCAATACCGGAATCAAAGGAAATATGCTGGGAGATGATGTTGTTCATAAGCTCATCGGTGTGATGGCTACCCTGAATAGAAAAGCTTCTGATGTGATGCTCACCGTCAAAACTCATGCGGCAACAGATGTCACTGGATTTGGGCTTGCAGGTCACTTGAAAGAAATGGTCAAGGAGAGTATCGGTGTCCGTCTTTTTGCCGATAAGTTGCCTTATTTTCAGGAAGCTACCGAGCTTGCCAAATCTGGTTTTGTTCCTGGCGGTCTTTACAGAAACCGTGACTTTTACAAAGAACACATTTTGGCAGATGATCAGGGATTTTCTTACGACATCATTTTTGATCCCCAGACATCTGGTGGCCTTCTCATGGCAATTGATCCTGCTGATCTCCGATCATTTGAGAAAAAAGCTCATGAAGCGAAACTTGAATACTGGGTGATCGGAAAATTCACAGAAGAACCAAAAGGCAAAATAATCCTCGCGTAGATTCAACATTATTCCGTATTACCCCCCACTCCATAATCCCGTTATCTTCTTGACCGTCTTTTGTGTCATGGTTCACGGAAAGCGATATACGGTATACGAATACCGAAATAGGGAATTGAATTGCCACAAAAGGGTTGCTTTAGGGTTGTTGACTATGTTTTTTATTACATAATGCATTTATCAAGGAGGACGACGTTATGAAAAAGACGCTCTGCATCTGCCTGATGATCCTCGTTTCCCTGCTATACGCCGGATTTTCTTTTGCAAAAGATGTCGTGAAAATAGGCCTTATTACACCTTTGACGGGAGATGTAAAAACCTTTGGGGAGTCAACGAAGAACGCATTCAATATAGCCCTTGAAGAATACGCAAAAACAGGAAAATACAAGATAGAGCCCATTATTGCTGATGATCGGAATGACCCCACAGAAGGAGCAAATGCCGCCCTGAAGCTTATTTCTCAGGATAAAGTTCTTGCCATTATCGGTCCCCTTACATCAAAGGTTGCCATACCAGTGAGCGAGATTGCAAACTCGAATAAGACCCCCATGATCTCGGGTACTGCAACAAACCCGAAGGTTACCATCAGTGATGGAAAACGAAAACCATATGTTTTCAGGGCATGCTATATTGACCCATTCCAGGGTACTGTAGGTGCAAACTTCGCCATAACCCAACTGAAGGCAAAGACAGCTGCTGTCTTATATGATGTTGGAAACGACTATTCCAAGGGTCTTGCAGAGTATTTCAAGACGACATTTTCAAAAGGTGGTGGAAATATTGTTGCCTATGAGTCCTATCAGAAAGATGATGTCGATTTCTCTGCTCTCATAACAAAGGTGGGCATGAAGAAACCAGAGGTTATTTACATCCCTGATTATTACAACAAGGTTGCCCTTATTGCGAAGCAAATCAGGGAGAAGGGATTAAAAAGCGCATTGATAGGTGGTGATGGGTGGGATTCTCCCGAACTTATTAAGATTGCCGGCAATGCGATTGTGGGTGGTTCCTTTACCAATCATTACTCTCCTGACAGAAAGGATCCTGTTGCAGATGCCTTTATAAAAAAATATAAAGAGAAGTTTGGGAGTGTCCCCGATGCCCTTGGAGCTCTTGGATATGACTCCACAGTCATGCTTCTGAAAGTGCTTGATAGTGTAAAAAAGCCAAACCAGGAAGAAATCATGAAAGCACTTACATCTGTAAAAAACTTTAAAGGTGTCACTGGTACTATCAGTTTTGATAAAAATGGGGATGCCATTAAATCTGCTGTTATCCTTAAAGTGGAGAAAAATGGATTCAAGTATTTGACAACCATACATCCATAAATATAGGCCATAGGTGAGGGGTATAAGGTTTGAAGTTTAAAACCAGTCAACCAGTCAACCAATCAACCAATCAACAGTATCTATATTTATCGTGGAACTACTAGGTTACATACTCCAACAGTGTATAAACGGCCTCCAGCTTGGAGCTGTCTACGCGCTCATTGCACTGGGTTATACAATGGTGTATGGAGTACTCAGGCTCATAAACTTCGCCCATGGCGATATTTTCATGCTTGGTGCTTTCATCGCCTATTACCTTATTTCCAGGTTTAACCTTCCCATCTACATTGTATTTGTCTTAACAATGCTTTCTACGGCGCTTGCTGGGTATATTATAGAGAAGGTTGCCTACAAACCTTTGCGGAACGCACCAAAGATCTCCCTTCTCATAACTGCTGTTGGCGTGTCCCTTTTCCTCGAGTACTTTTTGAGCCTTAAGGCAATTTTTACCCCAAATTACATCGCTTTTCCAAGACCCTTTGAGGTGGAGGCCTTTGATGTGCTTCTCTTCACCATTACCAATGTACAGGTGATCATTTTTACCATAACCGGGGTATCGCTGGGGCTTTTGTATCTGCTCGTGTATAAAACCAAACAGGGGACAGCAATGAGGGCAGTCTCCTACGATAAGGAAATCGCTTCCCTTATGGGTATCAATATTGACGCTACTGTTTCTCTTACATTTATTGTCGGGGCTGCCTTGGCTGGAGTCGGGGGAATCCTCTATGGGATCGCATACCCACAAATTAATGTTTTCATGGGAATCATGCCGGGTATTAAGTCTTTTATCGCAGCGGTGCTCGGAGGGATAGGAATCATTCATGGTGCTGTGATCGGAGGATTTATCATCGGCCTGTCAGAGGTTTTTGTTTCCGCTTTTTTATCATCTACATTTCGTGACGGTGTTATTTTTGTTATTCTTTTCCTTGTTTTACTCTTGAAGCCAACAGGCATCTTCGGAAAAAGGATAGACAAGGTATGAAGTTTTTTTGGGAAGCCCGCAAGGTTATCCTGGTATCGATCTGTATCTACCTTGTCGTAAAATCTATCTTCTTCTTTGGTTTTGTATCACAATATATTGAGCAGATTACACTCTATGCCTTAAT
>JGI11944J13513_1000308_pt1 | contig 50615 bp, 53 predicted proteins | sample TerdegcoTASludge_FD_13513 | JGI IMG/M metagenome (IMG submission 13513) | reverse complement strand
GGGGGGGGGGGCTGCAGGAGGCACTCAACAGCGGCGGACGAGGTGAAAGGAGATCGGGGATGACGGAGACAGCCGACAAGCAGTCGAGCCGGCGGCAGAAGAAGGAGCAGGAACACCGGGAGAACCGCGAGCACTGGCTTGCCGAGGAGCAGAAGATCTACGAGATGTGGGAAAGGGCCTACAACCCCGGCGGCCAGGCCCAGAACGACCGGCTCGCCCAGCAGGGGAAGAAGCCCCCGCGCCAGCTCATCCGGCAGCTCATCGACCCGGGGACGGAGTTCTTCGAGCTGAGCCGCGGCGCGGGCTTCGGGATCGGCTACGAGGGCGTGATGGACGTCCCCTCCGCAGGGCTCGTGACGGGCATCGGCAAGATCCACGGCAACTGGGTCATGATCCTCGCCAACGACAGCCGCGTGAGCGCCGGGGCCTACTACCCCATCAGCTGCAAGAAGCACCTGCGGGCCCAGGAGATCGCCGAGCGCTGCGGCCTGAACTTCGTCTACATCGCCGACTCGGCGGGCGCCTACCTGCCCCTGCAGGACCGGATCTTCCCGGGCCGCAACCAGTTCGGCCACTTCTTCTACAACATGTGCCGCATGTCGGCCAAGGGGCTCAAGCAGTACACCCTGAGCACCGGCGGCAACACCGCCGGCGGGGCCTACATCGTCTACCTGGCCTGCGAGTCCATCATGATCGACAAGATGTCCTACTCCTTCCTCGGCGGGCCGCCCATGGTGAAATCCGCCATCGGCGAGACGGTGAGCATGGAGGACCTGGGAGGCGCCCGGGTCCACACCCACATCTCCGGCGGGGCGGACCACTTCGTCCGGTCCCAGGACGAGGGGATCGAGAAGCTCCGGGAGCTCCTGGCCTTCGACCCGAAGCAGACCCTGCACTGCGAGCGGCGCAAGCCCGTCGAGCCGAGGGTGCCGCCCGAGCGCCTCTACGAAGTCCTTCCGAAGGAGGTTTCCCGGGGCATCAACGTCCGCGAGGTCATCGCCTGCATCGCCGACGACAGCTACTTCAGCGAGTACAAGCGCCAGTACAACATCGGCCGCGGCGACAACGTCGTCTGCGGAAAGATCCATCTCAAGGGGATCCCCGTGGGGGTCATCGCCAGCAACAACAACGGCGTCATCTTCGTGGACTCGGCCCGCAAGGCCATCGAGTGGGTCATCCGCTGCTCCACGATGAAGATCCCCCTGCTCTACATCCAGAACTCGCCGGGCTACATGGTGGGGACCGCCGAGGAGTACGCAGGCATCGGCAAGTACGGCTCCGGCATGGTCCGGGCCGTGGCCTGCACGGAGGTCCCGAGGATCCAGTGGGTCATCGGCCCCGATCACGGCGCCGCCAATTTCGGCATGAGCGGCCGGACCTTCGACCCGCTGTTCATCTTCGCCACCATGCGCGCCCGGACGTCGGTCATGTCCGGGGAGACGGCGGGCTTCATCCTCACGAGCCTCGAGCGCGTCAACCGCAAGAAGCGGGGCCAGGAGATGGACGAGGAGGCGGCGAAGAAGTTCCAGCAGGGGATGATCGACAAGTACAACCGCGAGGCGCACCCCTTCTACATGGAGGCTCGGCTCTTCAACGACGGGACGCTGCCGCTCAAGGACTGCCGCGACGCCCTGGCCCTCGGCTTCGAGGTCGCCATGCTGCAGCCCATCCGGGAGTCCAACTTCGGGAACTTCAAATTCTAAGTGCGCAGGGAAAAAGGCACAGCGCGCAAACGAAAACGGCATGGACCGGACGGCTCCATGCCGTTTCGTTTTCATGGTGCCGAAGCCGGGACTTGAACCCGGCCGGGCAATGGGGTCGGGCCGGGCAATGGGGTCGCGTCTTGTATTTCAGCATGCCTCTCGGTGAAAGCACCATCGGTTGAAATCCGATTAACCCTGGTAGCCGATTCACACCAGCCATGAACGGACGTTTCTGCTGAAGAACTCTTCCAGGGGGATTCCCGGGCCGCCGACGATCAGCGCCCGTGCCTCGGGGTATAGTGCCCGAAAGCGGGCTAGTCCCTCCGTCTTGCCGCCCCTGCCGCTTTTGACCTCGATGGCCCAGAGATCGTTTCCCCGGGCGATGACGAAATCGACCTCGTAATTTCCCTGCCGCCAGTAGGTCACGGTGTATTCAACCGCGTGGAGGTTGTTGCACAGGCAGGCGCCGACGGCATTCTCCACGAGCCTTCCCCACCACACCCCATCCTCAGTAGATTCCGCGAAGCTCCGTGTGGACAGGGCATTGACCAAGGCATTGTTCCAGAGAATGAGCTTGGGGATGCTGCCCCTTTTGCGCTGTCGACCGCGAGAGAAGATCTCCAGACCACTGGCCAGAAAGGCGGATTCGAGCAGTTTCAAGTAATGGGCAAGGGTGGTCGTGTTGCCGGCGTCATGAAGCTGACCCAGCATCTTGGAGTAGGACACCGCCTGGGCCGGCAGAGTGGCGGCGAGAGCGAAGAGGTGTCTCAGCAGGGCAGGCTTGGCAACCTTGCTCATCTGGAGAACGTCGCGGGCCACAACGGTCTCGATCAGGGAATCGGCGATGTAGCGTTTCCAGGCGTCCTCATTTTCCGTGAATGCAGCAGCCCCGGGGTAGCCGCCGTAATAGAGCCACTGCTGCAGGTTCCAGCCGAAGGCGTCGCGGCATTCGGCATAATCCCAGTGCGTGCAGCGGTGAAGGAAGAACCGGCCCGCAAGGCTTTCCGTCAGGCCCTCCTGCATCAGCAGGGCAGACGAGCCGACAATGAGTACGCGAATTTCGGGGCCCGGGGCGCGGCTGTCCCAGAGCAGCTTGAGGGTCTCGCTCCATCCTCGCACTTTCTGGAGTTCATCAAGAATCAGGAGTACCGGGGCGTTGGTTGTCTTGGCCTCGGCGACAGCCCGACGCCAGGAGGTCTCAACCCAGGCGGCATCGAGGGGCACGGGGCTGTCGGCTGTCGCATAGACGGTGGGGATCTTGATGGATTCTTGGATCTGGCGCGCAATGGTGGTCTTTCCCACCTGACGGGGCCCGATCAGGACGTGAATGACCGGCGTCGGTCGCGAAAGTGCTTCAAAAAGGACAGTTTTCAATGGGCGTTCGTATTTCATAAGTGGCATATATCATAAGCAAATATTAATATCAACAAATGTTACTCAGTCATTGAGTAAAATTACTCAATGACTGCTTGTTTGTTCCACGCGTAAATCCCAGTTTTGTGGGGCTCTGAAGGCGTGAAAGAAAGTGCGGCAGGGTGCCGGGAGGGGTGACATCGGAGAGGGGCAATAAAAAAGGCGCAACCCGGTCTGGATTGCGCCTTTTGAATTTTCATGGTGCCGAAGCCGGGATTTGAACCCGGACAGGCCTACGCCCACTAGACCCTGAACCTAGCGCGTCTACCAATTCCGCCACTTCGGCACGCGTTTCGAGAGGCCTAAATCTATAATGATCCCCGAAATCTTGTCAAGCAAAAACAGGCTTGATATAAAGGGCCTACGTGATATGGTACAGAGCTGGTCCGCCCGTGGGTGCGGCCGCGACAACGCATCGGGGAGGCGAGCGTCTTCATGGATGTTATCAGGGGCCTGGACCAAATCCCCCCGAGATATGAATGTTCCGTCGTGACCATCGGCAATTTCGACGGGATTCACCTGGCCCACCAGAGGCTCCTGCGGGAGGTTGCAGCAGAGGCCGCCCGGAGGAAGTGCAGCGGCGTGGTCCTCACCTTCGAGCCCCATCCCCAGAAGGTGCTGCACCCCGAGCGCAGGCCCTTCTACCTCCTGACGACGCTCGAGGAAAAGCTGAAGCTGATCGGGGGCCTCGGGATCGACGCCGTCATCCTCATCGAGTTCACCCCGGAGTTCGCCCGGACCACGGCCGACGTGTTCGTCCGGGAGATCCTGTGGGAGAGGCTCCGACTCGTCAAGCTCCTGATCGGTCACGACACGGCCTTCGGCAACCGCAAGACGGGCAACGAGAGCTTCCTGCGCAGCATGGGGAAGGAGCTGGGGTTCGACGTGGAGGCCATCGAGGGGGTGCAGGTCGAAGGCGTGCTGGTCAGCAGCACCAGCGTCCGACACGCCCTCCTGGAGGGGGACGTGCGCAGGGCCATGAAGCTTCTGGGCCGGCCGTACAACCTCAGCGGCACCGTCGTGAAGGGGTACCGGCGGGGCTCCGAGATCGGGGTCCCCACGGCCAACATCGCCTCGGAGAAGGAACTCATCCCGGCCCAGGGGGTCTACGCCGTCACGGCCCGGATGGAGGGCAGGCGGCATCCCGGCGTGCTGAACATCGGTTACAGCCCCACCTTCGGCGACAACCGGCTGACCGTGGAGGTGCACCTGCTGGATTTCCCGCGGGAGGAGCTCTACGGAAAGCCGATCGAGGTGTTCTTCATCGACCGCATCCGCGACGAGGTGAAGTTCGAAAGTCCTAAGGAACTGGTCCGGCAGATCGAAAGAGATATCGAGAGGGCCCGGGAGCTCTTGAAACCACATCTCGGGGCGGCCTGACGCACACCCCGCCCCATGGAGTGCCTCGCATGTTCATCAAGATCTGGGGCGCAAGGGGGTCCATCCCCGTCTGCGGCCAGGAGTACATCCGCTACGGCGGCGACACCACCTGTGTCGAGATCCGCTCGAAGAACGGCCGCGTGATCATCGTGGATTCCGGCACCGGGATCCGGAGGCTGGGCAAGTCGCTCCTGGCCGAGGGCATCACCGAGTACGACCTGATCTTCACCCACGCCCACTGGGACCACGTCATGGGCTTCCCCTTCTTCCGGCCCCTCTACTCCGGCAAGACCGTCCTGCGCGTGCACGGGTGTCCCTTCGCCGAGGAGTTCGTGCGGACCATGCTGGCCCGGATGATGTCCCCGCCCAACTTCCCGGTCAACTACGGGGACCTGAAGGCGCACATCCTGTATTCCGAGGGGTGTCCCGAACGGTTCGAGATCGACTCGATCGCGATCCACCCCATCGACGTCAGCCACCCCGGCGGGGGCAAGGGCTATGCGTTCGTCGAGGACGGCAAGCGGTTCGTCTTCCTGACGGACCACGAACTGGGCTTCTCCCACCCCGGCGGCCTCGCCTACGAGGACTACCTGAGGTTCTGCGCCGGCGCCGACCTGCTCGTGCACGATGCCGAATTCACCGGCGAGGAATACGGCAGGCACCAAAGCTGGGGGCACTCCTCCTACCTCGACGCCCTGAGCCTGGCCATGGACGCCGGGGTCGGGCAGTTCGCCCTGTTCCACATCAACCAGGACCGGACCGACCGGGCCATGGACAAGGTCGTGGAGCACTGCCGCCGCATCGTCCGGGACGCAAACCGGCAGGTGGGGATCCTGGGGGCCTGCTGCGACATGACCTTCAAGCTCTAGCGGTCCGGCGTTTGGGGCGCATGCTTCTGACCGGTGAAGGTAAGAAGGTGAGAGGGTAAGAACGTCGGATGATCCGTCAGCCAAAGTAAGGCGTTCCGCTTCTCCGAACTTCTCGCCTTCATACCCTCTTACCCTCTGTCTGAAAGGGCGCCTTGCATCTGGGCCCTTTAACCGCCCTTGAAGAACCTCACCCCTGGTGCACAGTGAAGATAAAGAACCTGCATCCCTGGGACGTGGACTACGGGACGGCGGCGGCCATCCAGGAGGAGCTGCGCGGACGGCTGGTCCTGGAAGACAGGCTGCCCCGGGACATCCGGACCGTGGCGGGGGCCGACATCTCGTGCGCGAAGGGCGACGACCGGGTCTTCGCGGCCGTCGTGCTCCTGGACGCCGAAAGCCTGGACGTCCTGGAAGAGGCCACGCACTGCGGAAGGACCCCCTTTCCCTACATCCCCGGCCTTCTGTCCTTCCGCGAGGGCCCGGCCTTGCTTCGGGCCTTCGCGAAGCTGCGGGGGCGGCCGGACGTGGCCCTCTTCGACGGACAGGGCATTGCCCACCCCCGGGGCTTCGGCCTGGCGGCCCACCTGGGGCTCATCCTGGACGTGCCGGCCGTGGGGTGCGCCAAGACGCGGCTGACGGGCTCGTTCGAGGAGCCCGGCGCGGGTCGGGGGCAGAGCGCGCCGCTGGTGCACGACGGCAGGGTGATCGGCTCCGTCGTGCGGACGAAGGACCGCGTCAAGCCGGTCTTCGTCTCCCCCGGCCACCGGGTCGGCCACGAGCGGGCGGTGGAGATCGTCCTTCGGTGCTCGCGTCGCTACCGCATCCCGGAGCCCATCCGGCGCGCGCACATCCTGGTGAACAAGATCAGACGAGAGGCGACAGGCGACAGGTGACAGGAGGGAATGGCACGGGCGGGTTCGTTCTTGCCTCAAGCCCGGAGCCCCATGCCTGATGCCTAGTTCCTGGAGAAGTAGGCGTCGCAGAACCGGCTTTCGGCCCGGCTCTTCGTGTTGTGGGCGTTGATGAAGAACGTGACGCCCACGACCTCGGGAGGCTCGCCGCCGTTGATGTCCTTGAAGAGCCTGCGGTAGTCCTCGTAGATGTTGCGCTTCTCCGCTATCCACTGGCCGAGCCTGTCGGTCTTGTTCCGCAGCACGACGTAGCGGACCCGGCCCGCCAGGGGGTGGGCGCTGCGGCCCGTCGTCCCCTTGGGGCACTCCGTGTCCCAGACGTAGCCCAGCAGGGGGGCCGTCAGGGCGTGGGGGAATCCCGTGGGGGTGAAGACGACGTAGATCTGGGCGGCCTGGTCGTCCGCGGCGCGCCGGCGGATGTCGGCCCCGTCGGGCAGCCGGCTGGCGGCCCATTTCCAGTTCAGATAGGGGTACTCCTTCGGGTTGACCTTCATGTTGCGGCTGATGCCGAAGGAGGACTCCCCGTCGCTTGTCAGGTGAAGGCAGTAGTTTCCCGGCCGGACCGACGCCTGGGCCTCCCCCCACCCGAAGGACGTGCGTTTCCCGGCAGGATCGATCCCCGTCCGCTCCAGCCTCTCGATCGAGAGGTTCGGCCTTCCGTGGCGTAGCTCGAGGTTCCAGCCCGGAGGGACCCCGTTCTCCAGGGCGGTCGAGGAAAAGGCGGTGATGGGGATTCGTTCGCCGGCCGTTTCGGCCTTCGCCTCGCAGGGCGGCAGGAGGAGCATGGCGGCGAGGGCCATCAGGGAGAGGCGTCGGATGGGCTTCAACCGGTCACCCCGCCTTGCCGCTGTAGTAGGCCATGACTTCCGTTCTCGTCAGCACGGCCCTGACGTCGCCGACCTCTTTTTCGATGTTTTCCCTGCCCCCCTCTTCGCGGTCGATGAGGGCGATCACCCGCCTGACGATCAGCCCCGCCTCGCGGGCCGCCTCGATGGCCGAGAGCGTGGAGCCGCCGGTGGTGATGACGTCGTCGAGGATGACGACGCCCTCGCCCGCCTTGACGGTTCCCTCGATCCGGCTCTTCGTCCCGTGGTCCTTCGTTTCCTTGCGCACGATGAAGGACTTGACGGGCTTGCCGCGCTGGAAGGAGATGACCGACAGCGCGTTGGCCATCGGGTCGGCCCCCAGCGTGAGCCCGCCCGCCGCCGTCACGTCGAGATCCTCGATCATGTCGAAGAGGAGGTTGCCGATGAGGTTCATCCCCTCCGGGTCCAGCGTCGTGGGCTTGCAGTTGAAGTAGTAGTTGCTCTTCCTGCCCGAGGCCAGGGTGAAGGGAGGGTTGTCGCTGTACTTGAAAGACTTCTCCAGGATGATCCCGGCGAGCCTCTCCTTCATCGCTGCGTGGTCCATCGAATGCTCCTGCGTTTCCGCCTTTCGCACCGGCGGGCGGTTTTCCGTCCGTCACGGTCCGGCGGAGTATACATCAAAAGCGGGCGTAAGGCAAAAGACATGTGGCTTTGGGTTGAAGGAACGGACATTTCTTCCCCGGCACTTGGCCGTGTGCATACGGCTGAAAGCCGGGAAAGACAAGATCGCCTTCCGCCTTACGCCTTCCGCCTTCCGCCGGTTATTGCCTCAATCACCTGCACGGCCTCGACCCCGTCGCGGGCGTAGGCGGCGCCGATGGAGTCCGCGTAGGCCCGGGTGACCACGGCGCCGCCGACGAGGAAGGGGCACGACAGGCCCCGCCTGCGGGCCAGATCGATGACCTCTTTCATGCGGGTCATGGTGGTCGTCATGAGGGCCGAGAGCCCGACCACCTGCGGCCGGTGCTTCTCGATCGCCCGGACGATCCGCTCGGAGGCCACGTCCTTGCCCAGGTCGACGACCCGGTAGCCGTGGTTGCGGAGCAAGAGGGCGACGATGTTCTTCCCGATGTCGTGGATGTCCCCCTTGACCGTGGCGATGAGGATCGTCCCCCGCCCGGCGCCCTCCTTCGACGCTTGCTTCAGGAAGGGCTCGAGGGCCTCCATGCCGATCTTCATCGTCTCGCCGCTCGCGATGAGCTGCGGCAGGAAGTACTCCTTGCGGCCGAAGCGTTCGCCCACCTCGACGATGGCCGGGATCATGACCTCCCGGGCGAGCGCCGCGGCGTCGACCCCCGCCTTCAGGGACTCGGCGACGAGGCCGCCCACGGCCTCCCGGTTGCCCTCGAGGACCGCCTCGCGGAGCCTCTGCTCCGGCGGGAGGGCCTCTGCGGGCGCGCGTTTCGCAGCCCCGCCCGGTTTGGCGCAGAGGGCGATCCAGCCCGCCGCGTCCCGGTCCCTGCCCCCGAGGACGTCGGCGGCCTTCTTGACGAACATGAGCTCTTCGCTTGCCGGGTTGGCGATGGCCGCCGTGAGGCCCGACGCCGAGGCCATGGCCAGAAAGGCCGCGTTGATCCACCTGCGCTCCGGCAGGCCGAAGGAGACGTTCGAGAGGCCCACCACCGTGCGGGCCCCGAAGGTCTCCGCCGCCCAGCGGACGGTGAGGAGGGTTTCCCGCGGGGCGTTCGGGTTCGAGGCGGCCGTCATGACGATGCCGTCGACGAGGAAATCCTCGCGCGTGAACCCGTGTCTGCGGGCCTCGCGCTCGACGGCGCGCACCACGTCGGTGCGCTTCCCGGCCGTCTCGGGGATGCCCCTGTCGGTGAGCGGAAGCAGGATGAACATGGCCCCGTACTTCGCCGCGACGGGCAGCAGCCTCCTGAGCTTTTCCGTCTCCCCCGAGATGGAATTGATGAGCGCCCGGCCCGGGTAGACGCGAAGGGCCCGCTCGATGGGCTCCGGCTTCGCCGAGTCGATGACGAGGGGCAGATCGGTCGCGGCCGCCAGCGTCATCACGACGTCGTGCATGGTCTGTTCCTGGTCGATGCCGGGGACCCCGACGTTGACGTCCAGCAGGTCGGCGCCGGCCGCCTCCTGGTCCCGGGCCATCTGCCGCACGAGCGCCGTCTTGCCTTCCCGGAGCTCCTCCTGGAGGGCCTTCTTGCCCGTCGGGTTGATCCCCTCGCCGATGACGGCAAGCGGCCTGCCGGGCTCGAAGACGACCGTCCTGCGGGCGGAACTGAGCGCTGCGAGCGACTTGCGCAGGGGGACGGGCGCCTTCTTCCGCGACACGGCCTTTCTCAGGGCCGCCACGTGCCGCGGCGTCGTCCCGCAGCATCCGCCCAGGATGCCCGCCCCGGCCGCCACGAGGGCGCCGGCCCGTCGGGCGAACTCGGCGGCGTCCATGTCGTAGACCGTGTCGCCGCCCGCCGAGCGGGGCAGCCCGGCATTGGGCTTCGCGACGAGCGGCACCTTCGCGTACGGCCGCATCGCCCCGATGAAGCGCGCCATGTCGTCGGGCCCCGTGGAGCAATTGCAGCCCACGGCCCCGGCGCCCAAGGCCTGCAGGGTGACGAGCGCCGTAAGGGGGTCCGTGCCGTTGAGCGTCCGGCCGTCGCGCTCGAAGGTCATGGTGACCAGCGTGAACAGCCCGCAGGTCTCCTTCACGGCGATCAGCGCTGCGCGGGCCTCCTGGATGTCCATCATCGTCTCGATGACGAACCCGTCGACGCCGCCCTCGAGCAGCCCCCGGACCTGCTCCCGGAAGACCGAGACGGCCTCCTCGAAGTCGAGCTCGCCGAAGGGCCGGATGAAGCGGCCCGTGGGGCCGATGTCGCCCAGGACGAGCGCCTTTCCCCGGACGGCCTTTCTCGCGACGAGCGCCAGGCTCCGGTTCACGGCCGGGACGTCATGCACGCCGTACTCGCCGAGCTTGAGACGGTTTGCCCCGAAGGTGCAGGTGTAGACCGCGTCGGAGCCCGCCCCGGCGTAATCGGCGTGCACGCCCTCGATCACCCCGGGGTTCTCGATGCACCACAGCTCCGGGCAGACCCCGGGGGGCATCCCCCGCTTCTGCAGTTCCGTGCCCGTGGCCCCGTCGAGGATCAGGGGCCTTCTCTTCAGGGTGTCCAGGAATTTCCGCCGTCCCTTCTCCATGTTGGTTTCCTCATGCGATCGTTTCGATCCCCGCCGCGGCCGTGACCGATTTCTCAGGGACGAGGATGTACCGCTCCGTCAGCTCGACGCCGAGACGCCCGAGCTCGAGCAGCTCGTAAAAGAGTTTCTGGTTTTCCAGCGCCAGGTCCCCGTAGCCGCAGGAAAAGCGGCTCCTCGTCAGCCGCCGCCCCTCGCGCCGCAGCTGACGCCCGAAGAAGGTCTCCATCCAGTCCAGGGCTGCGTCGACCATCTCGCTGGCCGCGGCGTCGAGGACGACGGCCCTCGTCAGGTTGTTCTCCGCCGTGTCGCGGCGGATGGCCTCGATCACGGCGGGTCCGGCCGTGGCCCCCAGGAGGATGACCTCCCGCGAGTCCTTGAGCAGCGCGGCCAGCCGGGTGCTCTCCAGGATGCGGTCGCCGGGGAGTCGGATCTGCCGGGAGTCCTTCGAGAGGATGGGAAGCCGCCGGGCGGCGCCTTTCAGGGTGATGAGCGCCCGTGCCTGCTCGATCCGGTCGCCCAGGGTCCTCGCCTCGTCGGGCCGGACCTGCGTGAGTCCCTTCCGGTACCCCAGCCTGCGGTAGATCGCCTTGAGCGGCGGCTCGATCGTGATCCGTTCGAAGGTGATCAGCCGGTCCATATCCACAGGGTCCAGGGTGCGGGGACGGGAGGGGGTCCTGTCAGTTCGAGGCCGCGCTCCGCTCAACCCCCGCGAGCTCGATGATGAACTCGTCGACCTCCTTGGGCGGGTTGGTGAACACGATCATGAAGGGGATGCTCGTCCGGGAGCGGATGTTGACGTTGGGCATGTCGCTCCCCTCCGGCTTCTGCAGCTCCGCGAGGGCCTCCCTGTCCGTGAGGCGGTTGAGCTCCTCGTCGGTCAGGAGGTTGCCCGCGTAGGTCTCGATCTCCCCCAGCACCTTGCCGGCGCCGTCCAGGATCTTCCCGCGGAGCCTGACCCGGGCCACGGGGTATTCGTATTCGTTCACGGCGAGACCGGAGATGACGAGGAGGTCCCCCGCCGTCGTGCTCTTCGTGAACCGCTCCTTGACCTCGGCGAAGTTGATCCCGCCGGCGGCCGCAACGGGCGCCGTCCTCGGCGCCGCCCCCAGCAAGCGGTCCCCGGCCCCCGGGGAGACGAAATTCAGCGCGTCCCGCCCGATCTGGGGGAAGAGCCACAGGTAGACGCCGATCACGACGAGCAAAACCAGGATGCCGTAGACGACGATCCGGGACGGCGTCCAGAAGCTTGCCCGCGGCAAGTCCTCCTCCAGGTCCTCTTCCGGCAGCCCTTCTTCCTCGGGGGCGGCCTTCGGCGCGGCCGCGTCCCGGGTCCCTGCCGCCGCCGGCCCGGGCACCGCCGCGGCTTCCTGCGCGGCCTCCGGCTTCGGGGCGGCCTGTTCCGCCGGCGGGGCCTCCTTCACGGGCGGGGCCTCCTTCAGGGCCGGGGAGGGCGCCATCGAGGGGACGAAGGTCTCCCTCTTTGTGTTGATCTCGAAGAACTCGTGACCGCACCGGCCGCAACGCACCCAGACCCCGTCGCCCGTCATCAGCTCGTCGTCGAACCGGAATTTCGTCGAGCACTGCTTGCACTGGATGATCATCGGTCCTTCTCACTCCTCCATCACGTAGATGTCCGGCAGGTAACGGGCCTTCTCGTCGAAGTCGATCCCGTAGCCGAGGATGAACCCCCGGTCCAGGTCGAAGCCCACGTAATCGGCGGTGAACTCGATCTTGCGGCGGTGCTTCTTGTCCACCAGCGCGCAGACCTTGAGGGAGCGGGGGTTCTGCTCCTTGAGCTTTCGGACCAGGAAGTCCAGCGTGATCCCCGTGTCGACGATGTCCTCCACGATGAGCACGTCCTTGCCGGTGATGGGGGTCTCGAGGTCCTTGGTGACGAGGACCTTGCCCGAGGTGGCCGTCCCGGAGCCGTAGCTCGCGAGCCGGACGAAGTCGATCACGCAGGGCCTCTTGAGGTGCCTCACGAGATCCGCCATGAACATGAAGGCGCCCTTGAGGACGCAGACCACCACGAGGTCCTTTCCCTCGTAGTCCCGCGAAATCCTCTCCGCCATGTCCCGGACGACCCGTTCGATCTCGTCGCGGGAGAAGAGGATCCTCATCCGGAGATTTTCCATGGCCCCCTCCTTCGACAGTTTTTGACACTAGCCAAGAGAGAAGGGAATGTCAATGCCTATCAACGAGTTCGCGGTACCGGCGCACCACGGCGTCGATGCGCACGCGGAGGGTCTCCTCGGCCGCGCGGAGGTCCCCGCGGCCGGCGAATTCGGACTGGAGGCTGAGGAGGATCCGGTCGAACCGGGATTTCCCGCACCCCAAAGCCCCGTAGTCGATTGCGTGGACGGCGTATTCCGACCCGTCGAAGCTGTACTTCCCGAAGCGGTTTGCGGCCTCGCTGCGGAAGGGCCAGGAGAGCTTGAGATCGAAGAACCGGCGCGCCTCGTCCCGCAGCGCCGCATCCCGGAATCGCGCCGGCGGCGGCATCTCGCCCGCGGCCTCGCTCACGAGGCGGAAGAACTCCTTCACGAGATCGATGTCGGTGACGCAGACGCCGTAGAGGTACCAGTCGTCGAGGATTTCCAGGAGGGCGAGTTTCTCGGCCCGGGAGAGGTAGCTGTAGCTCGGGCAGAAGTGGCCGTCGCAGATCTCGCGCCCGTAGAAGGAGGCGTCCCGCATGTCGCGCCCGCCGTTCTGCATGGGGTGCAGGAGGCAGCCGACGCGTCGTTCCCCCTCGTCGAGGAAGCCCACGTACTCGCAGCAGTGGATGACCTCGTAGCGCTTCGCCCCGTCCTCCCCCTCTTTCACCGTCCTGGAGAAGAGCGCCAGGTCCCCGGGGCCTCGGACGGAGGCGCGGAAGAGCGCCGTGCGCCGCCTGAGTCTCGCCGTCAGGGCCTCGCGGCCCGAGTCGACGTAGTTGTAGAGCCCGCAGCAGGCGCCGCAGGACTTCGAGGCGTCCGGCTGGCAGAGGTGCACGAAGGGGCTGTCGGGCCCGTCAGGGAGCGAAAGGGGTTCTCGGGCCATGGACGGACTTTCCTTTCCCGCGTTCACAGACGGCTTGAAAATTTCCCCGATCGCGCATAAGGTGTTGCCCCCGGCTTGCCTTTCGGCGCCTCGATGCCGGATCGGACGGGCGGCCTGTCGGGAATCCGCTGCCGTTCCAGGCGGGTATATAGGCAAAGCGCGCCCGGGGTCAAGAACAAAGGTGGAGGAGAAACGCCAATGAACCTGCGCGAGGAGATCCCGCTGCCCAACGGGCTCACGGCGGAGATCTGGGACGCATCCCGCATGATCGCCGCCGACACGGCCAGCGTCGTGCTCGTCGTCAGGGTCCCGGTTCCGGTGAAGCGGGACTACTTCGAGGAGGCGGCGGATTGCGAAAGGACGAAACGGGTCTTCGGCCCCGAGATCGTCTTCGAGTACCGCAACGAGCGGACCTTCGTGCCCGCCGGGGAGCGGGAGGCCCTCTTCGGGGAATTTCTCGCCGGCTTCCGGAAGGACGTCCTGCCCTACCTGTCGAAGGGGCATTTCCCCAGGCGGTTCATCCTCTCGAAGCACCGGGAGATCGTCAAGGAACCGTGGAGGTACCCCGAGCGGGACTAGGGGAACACTCCGGGGAACCCCCGCGGGTGCCTTGCATGCATGTGAAAGCGTCCATTCCGGGAAGATCGGAAGAGCGGAAGTGAGGAAGAGCGGACGGAACAAACATGAATTTCCAATCCACTCCGCTCTTCTGCTCTTCCTGCCTTCCTACCTTCGCTGTCGGGTGCGGTTGCCCTGCGACGGTAGACGATGAAGCCGATTGCGCACAATCGCTGAAGAAAAGGTGAACATGTCCTGCAACGGAACCGACATGAGCCGTCTCGAGGCCTTTCTGGCCCTCGTCGAGAAGCCCAGCCGATACACCGGCGGCGAGGCCAACGCCGCGGTCAAGGACCGCTCCGCCTGCCGCCTTCGCGTTGCCCTGGCCTTTCCCGACGCCTACGAGGTGGGCATGTCCCACCTGGGCCTGCAGATCCTCTACGCCATCCTGAACGCCCACCCGCACATCTGCGCCGAGCGCGTCTACGCCCCCTGGCCGGACATGGAAGCCAGGCTGCGGGCGGGCGGGCTGAGGCTCTCGACCCTCGAGTCGGGCACGCCGCTTGCGGCCTTCGATCTCGTCGGCGTCTCCCTGCAGTACGAGCTTTCCTACACGAACGTCCTGACCCTGCTCGACCTCGGGGGCGTGCCCCTGCGCGCGAAGGACCGGCGCGACGGCGACCCCGTCGTGATCGCCGGGGGACCCTGCGCGTTCAACCCGCTGCCCATGGCCCCCTTCTTCGACGCCCTCGTCGTCGGCGAGGGCGAGGAGGTCATCTCGGAGATCGCCGGGGTCTTCCTCCGGGCGAAACAGAGGGGTCTGCAGCGCGCGGAGGTCCTCGAGCGCCTTGCCGCCCTGGGCGGTCTCTACGTGCCGTCCCTGCACCGCGGGGGGCAGCGGGTGCGCAAGCGCGTGATCGCCGACCTCGACCGGTGGCCCCTCCCGCTCAAGCCCGTCGTGCCGCTCATGAACACGATCCACGATCGCATCTCCCTCGAGATCGCCCGGGGGTGCACGAGGGGATGCCGGTTCTGCCAGGCGGGCATGGTCTGGCGGCCGGTGCGGGAGCGAAACCCCTCGACGCTGCTCACGATGGCCGACGAGGCCCTCCGGGCCACGGGGTACGACGAGATCTCGCTGCTGTCGCTGAGCTCCGGCGACTACTCGAAGATCGAGCCGCTGCTGGGCGAGCTGATGAACCGCTACAGCGGGCGGCGGGTGGCGCTGGGGCTGCCGTCGCTTCGCGTGGAGACCCTCACCCCGAGGCTCATCGAGGAGATCCGACGGGTCCGCAAGACGAGTTTCACCATCGCCCCCGAGGCGGGGACGCAGAGACTGCGCGACGTCATCAACAAGGGCAACACCGAGGCGGACCTGCTCGAGACGGCGCGGCGCGTCTTCGACGGCGGGTGGAAGTCCATCAAGCTCTACTTCATGATCGGCCTGCCCGGCGAGCGCGACGAGGATCTCGAGGGGATCGCCGACCTGGCCCACCGCGTCATGCGGGAGGGCAAGGGCAGGCAGGTGACCCTCGGCCTCTCCACCCTGGTGCCCAAGCCGCACACGCCCTTCCAGTGGGTCCGCCAAATCGGCCTCGAGGAGACGCTGGCGAAACAGGGTCACCTCAAGCGCCGGCTTGCGAACCGCAACATCAGCTTCAAGTGGCACGACGCCCGGATGAGCCTCCTGGAGGGGCTCTTCTCGCGGGGCGACGAGCGGCTCGCGGACCTCGTGGAGAGGGCCTGGAGGCGTGGGGCCCGCTTCGACGGGTGGAGCGACCGGTTCCTCTTCGAGCGGTGGGAGGAGGCCCTCCGCGATGCGGGCATCCGCCTGGAGGAGCACCTGCGGCAGAGGGGGACGTCGGAGCCCCTGCCCTGGGAGTTCGTGGACGCGGGGCTCGACCGGGACTTCCTGCTTGCCGAGTACGAGAAATCCTTGCGCGGCGATCAGACCCCCGACTGCCGCCGGGAGGGCTGCCGGAACTGCGGGGCCTGCGACGGCCCGCTCATCGCCATCCGGGAGGCGGCCGCGCTTCCCGACGCCGCGGCGCCCGCAGTGCCCGAAGCGGCCGCCGCCGTCCCGCCGGTGACGCGCTGGCGGCTCGTCTTCGCCAAGACCGGGATGTCCCGGTTCCTTTCCCACCTGGAGGTCTCCTCGGCGCTCACGCGCGCCGTCAAGCGCAGCGGCCTGTCGCTGCGGTACTCGGAGGGGTTCCACCCGCACCCGAAGATCTCCTTCGCCTTTGCCACGGCCGTGGGGATGGAGAGCCTGGAGGAGTTTGCCGACCTTCAGCTGGAGGGCGGCATCGATGACGCCGCCGCGGCCGCGGGAAGGGTCAACGCGGCCCTGCCCCGGGGCCTCGAGGTCCGGCGCATCGAGCGCGTCGGGAGCGGGGAGCCGTCGCTGGCGAAGATCGTCCGGGGGTTTCGCTACCGCGTGTGGCTGCCGCCGGCGTCATGCACGGAGGACCTGGAAGAGCGCATCGGCGGCTTTCTGGCATCCCCGTCCGTGATCGTGGAGAGGGAGGGGAAGGGAAAGGCCTCCCGCAAGGACGTCCGCCCCTACGTGCAGGGGATCTCCCTGGATCGGGGGGGCGGCACGCTGGAGATGACCCTGATGTTTGTCGACGGCAGGACCGCAAGGCCGGCCGAGATCCTCGGGCATGTCCTGGGGCTGGGCGACGAGGCCGTCCGAAGCCTGCGGATCGTGAAGACGCAGACCCTCCTGGAGGGGGGAGAGGGCAAGGGCTGAGGGGCGGGCCTTCCCGTGCCCTGCCGCGACGGGGTCAGCGTTTCCTGCGGTCCCACTTGAAGCAGCTCCCCGGGAACTGCTTGGCATACTTCTTCATCTCCGAGGCCCGTTCCGTCATCTCGCCGAAGTGGCCGAAGGGGCCCGATGCCGTGTCGGTGATCCCGATGGAGATGCTCGTGAGCGGGAAGTCCCTCGCCTTTCCCTGGCGGTCCACCGACCGGATGGATCCCCTCTCGCGGTCCTCGGCGTCGTAGAAGCCGGGGATGATCTGGTCGAAGGTGGCGACCAGCTCCCGGGAGGCGGCCTCGATGGCCTCGGGGTTCATGATGTAGACGAAGTCGTCGCCCCCGATGTGGCCCACGAAGCTGTGCTCGCGCTGCTTGTCTTTCACCGCCCCGAGGATGAGCCTCCCCGTGATGCGGATGATGTCGTCGCCCCGGGAGAACCCGTACTTGTCGTTCAGGGGTTTGAACTGATCCAGGTCCGCCCAGGCGAGCGCGAAGGCCTCCCCCCGGTCGAGCCGCTCCTGGATCTCCCGGTTGATGGAGATGTTGCCCGGGAGCCGCGTCAGGGGGTTGATCTCGACGATCCGCTCCGAGCGCATGATGCACAGGTTGACCCGCCGCAGGATCTCCGTCTCCACGGCCCGCCGCCAGATGTAATCCTCGAAGAGCAGGGCATCGCACTGCGCGAAGGCGTTCTCGTCGCCCAGGACGGCCAGCACCGTGAGGTTGCGGAACATGGGGTCCTCCTTGAGCTGACTGAGCGTGCCGGCGGTGACCGGGTCCCCCGGGTCCACGTCGAGGACGATGAGGTCGGGCGGGCTCGTGCTGCAGATCAGGCCCAGGGCCGACTGGATCCCGTCGAACAGGATGACCCGGCACCCCTGCCGGATCCGGTTCTCCACGGTGCTCGTGAGAACCACGTCGCGGGAGATGACGATTACCGTTTTCACGTCGCGAAGCTTCTCCTTTTGCAGTGCCGGCCGCTGAGCCTCAGACCCATGATCAGGAAGTTAGGAAGCGAGGAAGAGCGGAAGATCGGAAAAAAATGGGTCCGCTCTTCCTCACTTCTGCTCTTCCGATCTTCACGGGGTTGATACGCGAGGCTGATGTAAAACGGCACGAGGGGCTCGACCCCGACTGTGCAGGATCATGCCCTGAACTCCTCCGCCGTCTGCTCGACGGAATCCTCGAGTTCCTTCAGGACCTCCCTCAGGTCCGCTTCCCCGAGGGCCAGGGTCTCCCATGCCCCGGGGTTGACCTCGGGGACGAGGGAATCCCCCGAATACCCGATGCCCCGGGCCTTCACGAGCACGTCGGCCGCGTGGACAAGGGCCGTCTCGAGGGGGGCCAGGGAAGAGATCTGGGGCCGGTGATGGTTTGCGATGCACTCGCAGAGCTTTCGGGGGAAGTGCCATTTTTCCGCCAGCCAGCCCGCCACGGCGGCATGGGTCTCGGAGAAGCGGCTCCGCTCGGCCTCGAAGATGGCGATGCCGGAGGCTTCCGCCTCCTTGACCGTTCTGTCGTACTCCTCGGGCCAGACGAGCGTGAGGATGACCTTGCCCACGTCGTGAAGCAATCCCGCCACGAAGACCTCCTCCGGCTCCTTGAGGCCTTTTTTCCGGGCGAGGACCTTCGAGGCGACGGCGACCCCGATGGAGTGCTCCCGCAGGCCGATCATGGCCTTGTGCATGATCTCGAAGACGGACACGCTCAGCAGGAGCCCCTTGACCACGTTGAGCCCCAGGAGCATGACGGCGTGGTTGACCGACGAGATCCGGCCCGGGAACCCGTAGAGGGCCGAGTTCACCATCTGGAGGACCTTCGTCGTCAGGGCAGGGTCCTGGGAGACGAAGTGGCTGATTTCATTGAGGGATATCTTTGGGTGTTCGATGATCGCCGACAGCTGCTTCAGGACGCTGGGGATCGTCGGGATGGTGCTGATGTTCTCCACCCGAATCCGGAGGGTTCTGGGATCCATGTTACTCATACATCGCCTCGATGTGTTCTCTGACCGCCTTCTTGATGACCGTCATCTGGGGGTTGCTTTCGACCTTCCGGAAGCGTTCCTCCAGGGCGGAGAGAAGCTCCTCTTTCGGCCGCGCCGGCCTCGACGGGCCGTCGATGTAAACGCTGTCCACCCCCATGTTCTCGATCTTCGAGATGCGCGCCTCCGTCAGTTCCGTTCCTTCGGCCATCAGAACCATGCCCGATGAATTCAGCAGGGGTCGGGCCAGTTTCATGCCGGGTTTGAGCTGCTCGACGGGGATTCTGGGCATTCCGGGCCATCCTTTCACGGGTCTGTAAAGGGGGCTGCGACGCCCCGGTAGGGAACCATGCAAATTCCGTGGGAAAGCGCACAGGCACCCCCCGGAGCGGCAGGGTCCGGAAAGGGCCGAAACACAGGAGGATAAAATATGTTGACAAACACCCTTTTATCCATATAATTGCTGTTTTCAATTTCCTTTCAAGGAACCGGACATGTACGCAGTCATCAAAACGGGCGGAAAACAGCACAGGGTCTCCGAGGGCGACGTCCTGAGGGTGGAAAAGCTCGAGGGGAAGAAGGGCGACACGGTTGTCTTCGAAGAGGTCCTTCTCGTCACGAAAGAGGACCAGACCCGGGTGGGCACGCCGGTCGTTCAGGGGGCCAGGGTCGTGGGCGAGATCGTCCACCAGGGCAAGGGCCCCAAGATCATCATCTTCAAGAAGAAGCGCCGAAAGGGCTTTCTGAAAAAGACGGGACACCGCCAGCCTCTGACCGAGGTGAGGATCAAGGAGATCTCGCTGTAATCAGCTTTATCCAGGAGTAGACCGATGGCACACAAGAAAGGCCAGGGCAGCAGCCGCAACGGACGGGACAGCAACGCCCAGCGAAGGGGAGTCAAGGTATACGGCGGCGAGGCCGTAAGCGCCGGCGCCATCCTCATCCGGCAGCTCGGCACGAAGATCCACCCGGGACGCAACGTCGGCATCGGCAAGGACTATACGATTTTCGCCAAGATCGACGGCGTCGTGAAATTCGAGCGTTTCGGGAAGGACCGCAAGAAGGTCAGCGTGTACGCGTCCTAGCCTTCCCCGCACCCGCTGAGCCGCAGAACCCGGCGACAAGCAGATTGTCCAGGCCCTCGGTTGCCCATCGAGGGCTTTTTTTTGGGATCGGGATGTGAAATTCGTCGACGAGGCCAGGATCTACGTCAAGGCGGGCGACGGGGGCCGCGGCTGCGTGAGCTTCCGGAGGGAGAAGTACGTCCCCCGAGGCGGCCCCAACGGGGGCGACGGCGGCAAGGGCGGCGACGTCGTGGTCGTGGCCTCGGCAAGCCACCGGACCCTCCTGGATCTCAAGTATCAGCAGCACCACGTGGCGCGCCACGGGGGCCATGGCGAGGGCAACGACCGCACGGGCCGCAACTCCGAGGATGTCGTGATCCCCGTCCCGGTCGGGACGATCGTCACCGATGACGCCACGGGGGAGGTCCTGGCGGACCTCGTCGAGGACGGTCAGCGATTCGTCGTGGCCAAGGGCGGCCGGGGCGGCAAGGGAAACGCCTTTTTCGCCACCTCGACCAACCGCGCGCCCCGTTACGCCCAGCCCGGCGAGCAGGGGGAGGAGCGCTGGATCCGGCTGGAGCTCAAGCTGCTGGCCGATGTCGGGGTCATCGGGTTTCCCAATGCGGGCAAGTCGACCCTCATCTCCCGGGTCTCGGCGGCAAAGCCCAAGATCGCCGACTACCCCTTCACGACCCTCACCCCGAACCTCGGTGTCGTGAAGTACAAGGATTTCGGGAGCTTCGTCATTGCCGACATCCCCGGTCTCGTCGAGGGGGCCCACCGGGGAGTCGGGCTCGGGACCCGTTTCCTGCGCCACGTGGAGCGGACCGCCGTCCTGATCCATCTTCTGGACATCTCCGGCGAGTCCCCCGTGAGCGCGTGGCGCAATTTCGAAACCATCAACCGGGAGCTCGCGCTTCACGACCCGGCCCTGGCGGACAAGCCCCAGGTCGTGGCCGTCGGCAAGGCCGACCTTCCGGAGACGCGGGAGCGGGCGAAAAAAGAAATTGACTTCTTTCGGCGCAAAAATATAGAAGTCTTTTTAATTTCAGCAGTTACGGGTGAAGGGCTCGACGCCCTGATCGCGGCGGTCGTGAAAGAATTGAAACGGGAAGAACGGGAAGGACATGAGCACTGAGCGCAAGAAGATTCTCTCCGGCGTGCGCAGGGTCATCGTGAAAATCGGAACGGGCGTCCTCACGGGAAGCGAGGGCCTTGACCGCGACATCATCCAGCAGCTCGTCGACGAGATGGCGGAACTCGTCCGCAAGGGCTACCGCATCGTGATCGTCACCTCCGGGGCGATCGCCTCGGGGAAGCACCGCATGGGCATCTCCGGCAAGCTCAAGAGCATGCCCGAGAAGCAGGCCTGTGCGGCCATCGGCCAGAGCCGGGTCATGCGCGTTTACTCCACGGCCTTCGGCAAGCACGGCCTCTTCGTGGCGCAGATCCTGCTCACCATGGACGACCTGACGGACCGCAAGCGCTTCATCAACGTGAAGAACACCCTGTCCACCCTCATGGAGTGGAACGTCATCCCCATCATCAACGAGAACGACACCGTCGCCGTCGACGAGATCAAGTTCGGCGACAACGACCACCTGGCCGCCATGGTGGCGAATATCACCGAGGCCGACCTCGTCATCAGCATGACCAACACGGAGGGGCTCTTCGACCGCAACCCCAAGGCCCCGGGCGTCAAGAAGGCCAAGCTCATCGGGCTCGTCAGGGAGATCACCGACGAGATCGAGTCCATGGCCACCGCCGAGACGGACCCCACCGGCATGGGCGGGATGCGAAGCAAGGTCCTGGCGGCCCGCAAGGTCACGGCCTGCGGAATCCCCTACATCATCGCCCGCGGCAAGAAGAAGGGCATCCTCGGCGAGATCTTCGCGGGCAAGGACGTGGGGACCCTCTTCGTCCCCATGACGGAATGCCTCTCGAGCCGGGAGTACTGGATCGCCTTCACGCTCCGATCGAGGGGAAAACTCTTCATCGACGACGGCGCAAAAAAGGCCATCGTGGAAAACGGCAAGAGCCTCCTGCCGTCGGGGATCGAGAGGGTGGAAGGGGAGTTCGCCGTCGGCGACCCCGTTCTCGTGATCGGGCCCGACGGGAAGGCCATCGCCAAGGGGCTCGTCAACTACAACGCCCAGGAACTTCACAAGATCCAGGGGCTCAAGTCGTCGAAGATCGAGCAGGTCCTCGGCTACAAGCACTACGACGAGGTCATCCACCGGGACAACATGGCCGTCCAGAAAGGGCAGAAAACAAGGGGGTAGGGCACAGGAATACCCTGCTGCCCTTACCGCAGCATGAATTCCGGCAGCACCTTCCCCTTCGCGTCGAACTTCACGCCTTCCATCTCCAGCAGGGCCCTCTTGAGCGCGAGTCCCCCGCCGAAGCCCCCCGGCGAACCGTCTGCTCGGACGACCCGGTGACAGGGGTAGACGACGGGGAAGGGGTTCTTCCCGCAGCCCTGACCGACGGCCCTCGCCCCGCCGGGAACCCCCGTTATCGAGGCGACACCCCCGTAGCTCATGACATGCCCCCGGGGGATGGCTGCGAGCGTCTCAAGCATTCTCCGGTGGTAGGGCGGCACCCGGCCCATGTCGAGCGCGGCGGCGTCGAAGGAAACGGGCTTGCCCGCCAGGAAGGCGCGCAGCCGCGCGGCGAGCGCTGCGACCGTGCTGCAGGATTTCGCGGCTGCCCCGGGAAACAGCGTGCGGAGTTCCCGCATGAGCGCAGCCTCCGGGGCGGGCAGGCAGATGCGGACGATCCGGACGGGTCTCGCACCCCCGGACCACACGATGGCCGCCATGCCGAGGCGGGTCTTCACGCAGTGATGGAAACAGGGCGTGCGGGGGTTCATGAAAACCTCGTTTGACAGGGGAAACCGGATTCCCCTGTGATCCGGCATTGTAACAGAAACCGGTCCCGGGGCAAAGCGGTTCGCCGGCGGGCCTGCAGAAAAGGAGAGCCTTGGCGGACGTCTACCTCTACCTCAGCGTTGTCGCCTTTCTGGCCGGGTTCATCCAGGGCCTGTCGGGGTTCGGTTCCGTCCTGCTTTCGCTTCCCCTGCTGGCGCTTTTCCTGGACATCCGCGAGGCGATTCCCCTCGTGAACCTCATGGGCGTCATCCTCACGGTCGTCCTCATCGTTCAGCTCCGGGCCCACTGGGAATGGGGAAAGATCCGGCCTCTCCTGGCCGGTGCCGGCCCGGGAATCCCGGCCGGGGTCTGGCTCCTCAAGCGGATGGACCCGGTGCATGTCCAGGTCGTTCTCGGGTCGGTTCTCCTGGCCTATGCACTCTACGGGCTGCTGTTCCGATTGCCGATCGGCAGGCTGGGCGGCCCGTGGGCCTACCTGTTCGGCTTCTTCGCCGGCGGACTGGGCGGGGCGATCAGCGCCTCGGGACCGCCCGTGATCGTCTACACCTCCCTGCAGGCCTGGACGAAGGACCAGATCAAGGTGACCCTACAGGGGTTCTTCATCGTGTCGGGGGTGCTGATCGGCCTGTTCCACGCGGCAAACGGTCTCGTCACGGACGGGGTGATCCGCAACTTCCTGGTCTCCGCCCCCACCCTCCTGGCGGGGACCTGGGTCGGCTCCCTCCTGTACGGGAAGTTCAAGGAGGAGGGGTACCGCCGGGTCATGCTCGTCCTGCTGGGAGCCCTCGGGGTGTTCACGCTCGTGAGGGTGCTGTGATGCAGGGTACAGGGTAACATTGACCCTGTTTTTCGGCTTGACAGTACCCGCAAACTTATGTATTAAAGCAACTTTCGAATTGTACGTGCAAGGAGGACACTCGCTTGGCTACACATCGTTCGGCGGAAAAGAGGGACCGGCAGAACAAGAAACGCAGGGCCCGCAATGCGGCCGTGAAATCGCAGACGAAGACCGAGATCAAGAAGGTGCTGGCCGCGGTGGAGAGCAAGGACGGGGAGAGCTCCGAGAGGGCCCTCAAGGCCGCCGTCCGGGTGATCAAGAAGGCCGCCTCCAAGGGCGTCTACCACAAGAACAACGCCTCCCGCAAGGTCTCCCGCCTGACCAGGAAGGTTGCGGCCCTGAAAAAAGCATAGAACAGCGGAAGAGCGGAACATCGGAAGCGCGAAAAAAAACCTGAAGGCCCGGGGTCTTCAGGTTTTTTGCTGTCCGCTCTTCCTGACTTCCGATCTTCTTGACTTCCGGCCTTCGGGCCTGCCGCTGCGCGGCATCAGAATCCCGACATCAGGTTCCGGTAGGCCTTTTCGGCCATGTCGCCGGCGAGCTTCTGCAGGGCGGCCTGCTTGTTCGTCGAGGTGGTATAGGGGTTGGCCTGGTCCACGCGGTAACTCTCGCTGCCCGTGAAGTTCGCGACGCTCCAGAGGTTCTTTCCCGTCTTGCGCTCCTCGAACGCGAGATTCACGACCATGACCGCCCGGCTCTCCGTGGCCTTGTCGTACCGGTCGAAGGCGACGTGGGACGTGGAGAGGGCGGAAATCGACCCCTTGAGGATCGCATCGGCCGTCTCGCGGCTGCCGGCAAGGCGAAACCGGGGGCTTTTCCGGAACTGCTCCTCGAAGCCGCTCCGGAGATAGATTTCCACGTAGGGTTCGGCCGTCGAGTTGACCGGGTTGTCGACGAAGACGGTCCGGATCCCGCTGTCGATCCACTCCCCGCCGGGCGAGAACCGGTACCCGCACCCCGCAACGGTCACCGCGAGGCACAGCAGTACCAGAGCCGTTCGGACAAGCGTCTTTCCCTTGACCTGATGCCTGATGCCCAATGCCTGACGCCTATCCCTTCACGACAATATTCACCAGCTTCTTCGGCACCGTGATGACCTTGACGATCTTCATCCCTTCGAGGAACTTCTGCGTCTTCTCGTCCGCCAGGGCCATCTCCTTGATCCTGTCCTCCGACTCGTCGGCGCTGACGGTGATGCGGCTGCGGAGCTTCCCGTTGACCTGGACGACGATCGTCAGCTCCTCCTCCGAGGTCAGTGCCGGGTCGTAGGAGGGCCAGGGCACGGCCGTGAGCGACCCCCTGTTGCCCATCATTTCCCAGAGCTCTTCCGTGATGTGGGGCACGATCGGCGCCAGCAGGACGATCACGGTCTCGACGGCCTCCCGGATGACCGCCAGGGCCGCCCTGTCGTCTTTCCCGGGCCTCGGGACCTGGTAGACGAGGTTGACCAGCTCCATGACGGCGCTGATGGCCGTGTTGAAGTGGAAGCGGTCCTCGATGTCCGTCGTCACCTTCCGGATGGTCTGGTGCGTCTTTCTGCGCAGCTTCTTGAATTCTTCCCCGAGGTCCTCCGACCCCGTCAGGGGCCCCGCCTCCCGGAGGTCCTCCAGGTAGTCCACGGCCAGCCGCCAGACGCGGCCCAGGAAGCGGAAGGACCCTTCCACGCCCTGGTCGCTCCACTCGAGGTCCTTCTCCGGCGGCGCCGCGAAGAGGCAGAACATGCGGGCCGTGTCGCAGCCGTATTTCTCGATGAGGTAGTCCGGGTCGATGACGTTCTTGAGCGACTTGGACATCTTCTCGGTCTTGCCGACGGCGACGGGCTTGCCGCACTTCCTGCACTTGTCCTCCTCGACCTCGTCGGGGTAAAGGAAGCCGTGCTCGGGGCACTTTGTCGTCTCCTTGCAGACCATGCCCTGGGTGAGGAGGTTCGTGAAGGGCTCGTCGATCCCCAGCACGCCGAAGTCCCGGAGCACCTTCGTGTAGAACCGCGAGTAGAGCAGGTGCAGGATCGCATGTTCGATCCCGCCGATGTACTGGTCCACGGGAAGCCAGTAGTCCATGGCCTTGCGGTCGAGGCCCGGCTTCACGTCGCAGTGCGGGGAGGCGAAGCGGTCGAAGTACCAGGAGGACTCCACGAACGTGTCCATCGTGTCCGTCTCGCGCCTGGCGGGGCCCTTGCACCCCGGGCACGTCGTGTTCACGAAGGCCTCGACCCGTGCCAGGGGCGAGCCGCCCTCGCCGGTGAACTCCACGTCCTTCGGGAGCACGACGGGCAGGTCCGCTTCCGCAACGGGCATCGTGCCGCACTTGTCGCAGTACACGATGGGGATCGGGGCGCCCCAGTAGCGCTGACGGGAAATCCCCCAGTCGCGCAGGCGGTACTGGATCGTTTTCTTTCCCCTCCCGATCGACTCCAGATGCGCCGCGATCGCCTCCATGGCGGCCGTGTTCTTCATCCCGTCGAAGGGCCCCGAGTTGACCAGGATCCCCTCGTCGACGTAGGCCTCCTCCATGGTCTCCACGTTGAGCGCCCTCTTCGGGTCCTGGATGACGACGATCAGCGGCAGCTTGTACTTCTTGGCGAATTCGAAGTCCCGCTGGTCGTGGGTGGGCACGGCCATGACGCAGCCCGTGCCGTAATCGGCCAGGACGAAGTTGGCGGCGTAGATGGGCATCTTGCGGCCCGTCACGGGGTTGAGGCAGTAGGCGTCGAGGAACACGCCCTCCTTCTCGTAGTAGTCGGAGGTCCGCATGAGCCTGTCCTGCTTCTTGACGCGCTCCACGTACTCCATCACGTCCTTCTCGATGGGCTTGCCCTTGGCGAGCTGCATGACGAGCGGGTGCTCGGCGGCCACGAGCATGAAGGTGGCCCCGTAGATCGTGTCCTGCCTCGTCGTGAAGACCCGGATGGGCTCGCCCCCGTCGGCCATGGGGAAGGTGATCTCCACGCCGTAGCTCTTCCCGATCCAGTTCTTCTGCATGGTGATGACGCGCTCGGGCCATCCCGTGAGCCGGTCGCAGTACTCCAGCAGCTCCTCCACGTACCGGGTGATCCGGAAGAACCATTGCGAGAGGTGCTCCTCCCTCACCTCGGAGCCGCAGCGCCAGCACTGCCCGGCCTCGACCTGCTCGTTGGCGAGCACCGTCCGGCACTTGGGGCACCAGTTGACGGCCGACTCCTTCTTGTACACGAGGCCCTTCTCGTACATCCAGAGGAAGAAGAGCTGCTCCCACTTGTAGTAATCGGGCTCGCAGGTCGAGATCTCCCGGTCCCAGTCGTAGCTGAAGCCCATGCGCTTGAGCTGGGCCTTCATGTTCTCGATGTTCGATTGCGTCCACTGGGCGGGATGGATGCCGTGGTCGATGGCGGCGTTCTCGGCGGGCATGCCGAAGGCGTCCCACCCCATGGGGTGCAGGACGTTGAATCCCCGCATGTGCTTGTAGCGGGCCACCACGTCGCCGATCGTGTAGTTGCGCACGTGCCCCATGTGGATGCGGCCCGAGGGGTAGGGGAACATCTCGAGGAGGTAGTACTTCTTCTTCCCGGGCTCTTCGGTGACCTTGAAGATCTTCTTCTCTTCCCAGTGCTTCTGCCACTTCTCTTCGATCTCGTGCGGGCGGTATCTCGTCTCCATGGCGGTCTCCTCACGGCTTCCCTGTAGTGCGCGTGAAAAAGGCCTAGCACAGGGACCCGTTTCTTTCAACGCTATTTTTTCCAGAAATCGGGCACGAGCAGGACGAGGACGGTGTAGATCTCGAGCCTCCCCAGGAGCATGCAAAGAGACAGGACCCACTTGGCCGCCTGGGGCAGCTCGGCGTAGTTCGAGAGGGCGTTGACGGCCCCCATGCCGGGCCCGACGTTGCCGATCGTGGCGGCCACCCCGGAGACGGCGGTGAGCATGTCGACGCCGAGGAAGGTCAGGGTCAGGGTCGCCGCCACGGCCAGGGCGATGTAGAGGAAGAAGAAGCTGCGGATGCTCGAGACGATCTCCGGCGGCACGGGGGACCTGGCGATCTTCACGGAGAGGACGGCGCGGGGGTGGATCAGTCGGGTGAGCTCGATGAAGGTCTGCTTGACCACGATCATGATCCGCAGGCACTTGATGGCGCCCCCCGTGGAGCCCGCGCAGCCGCCGATGAACATCAGCAGCAGAAGGATGACCTTCGAGGGGATCGGCCAGAGATCGAAGTTGACGGTGACGAATCCCGTCGTGGTGAGGATGGACACCACCTGGAAGGCGGCCTGGCGCAGGGCTTCCCCCGGAGAGGAAACGTGCGATCTCAGGTCCAGGGTGATCGCGGCCGTCGCGACGACCGCGACGGAGAGGTAGAAACGGAACTCGGGGTCCCGGAAAAGCGGACGGGCGTCGCCCCTGAAGAGCCGGAAGTGAAGGGCGAAATTCGTCCCTGCGATGAACATGAAGGCGATGATCACGATCTCGATGTAGAGGCTGTTGAAGCGGGCGATGCTGTCGTCGTAGTTGCCGAAGCCCCCCGTGGCCATGGTCGTGAAGGTGTGACAGGCGGCGTCGAAGGCGCTCATGCCGCCCAGGACCAGCAGGAGGAACTCGGCGGCGGAGATGGCGATGTAGACGAGCCAGAGGTTCCTGGCCGTCTCGGCGATGCGGGGGGTGAGCCGGTCCTTGACGGGGGAGGGGATCTCCGCCTTGAAGAGCTGCATGCCCCCCACGCCCAGCAGCGGGAGGATGGCGAGGGAGAGGATGATGATCCCCATGCCGCCGAGCCACTGGGTGAGGGCCCGCCAGAAGAGGATGCCCCTGGAGGTCCCGTCGAGGTTCGACAGGACGGAGGCCCCCGTGGTCGTGAACCCCGACATGGTCTCGAAGAAGGCGTCGCAGTAGGTGGGCACGACCCCCGAGAAGAGGAAGGGCAGGGCGCCGAAGGCCGAGGCGAACACCCAGGCGAGGGTCACGATCACGAAGCCTTCCCGGTGGGTCAGGCTGATCCGCTCCCCCGTCCTCGGGACGAAGACGTACATCCCGACCCCGGTCCCCATGGTGACGAGAACGGAAAGGCCCAGGGCGCTCCAGGCCGCTTCGTGCAGGGCCGCGGAGAGGACGAAGGCCGGCAGCATGGCGGCCCCGATCATCAGGACGAAGATCCCGAGGATGTGGAAGATATTCCGCAGGTTCATTCGAAGTATTCCAGCTTCACCATGAGGATCTTCTCCACCTGCGGGATGGACGACCGGAAGGTGAAGATGATGACGTGGTCCCCGGGCCGGATGACCGTGTCGCCGCCGGCGATCATCATCTGATCCCCCCGGATGACGGCGCCCACGACCGTGCCCGGCGGGAAGGCGATGTCCCTGACGGGCCGGCTCGTGATCTCCGAGGTTTCGAGGGCCACGACCTCGAAGGCCTCCACCCGCTCGTCGTGCAGCGGGGCGGCCGTGACGATCTTGCCGCGCCGGACGTAGTGGAGGATCTTGCTGATCGCGGCGTGCCGCGGGTTGATGACCCCGTCGATGCCCACCCGGGAGACCAGCGGCATGTACTCGACGCGGTTGATGAGGGCGAGCGTCTTCTTCACCCCCAGGCGCTTGGCGAGCAGGGCCCCGAGGATGTTGGCCTCCTCGTCGTTGGTGACGGCGGCGAAGACGTCCATGTCCCGGATGTTCTCTTCCTGCAGGAGGTCCTGGCTCGTGCCGTCCCCGTGCAGGACGACCGCCCTGTCGAGTCTCTCCGCGAGGAAGCGGCAGCGGTCCTTGCGCTTCTCGATGAGCTTGACGTCGAGCCCCTTTCCCTCGAGGGCCTCGGCGAGCATCCGCCCCGTGTTGCCCCCGCCCATGATGACCACCCGCCGGGCCGGATCGGTCTTGCGGCCGAAGAGCCGGAGCAGCTCCTTGGCTTCCTCCGCGGCGGCGACGGCGAAAAAGTAGTCGTTTTCCCGGATGACGGAGTCCCCCCTGGGCTCGACGAGCATCTCGTCGCGGATGATGGACGTGATGAGCATCTTGCTGTCGGGGTGGATCTCGCGGACCTGCCGGAGGGTCTTCCCGGTCAGGGCGCTGTTCTGCACGGGGAAGCCGATGAGCTTGATGCGGCCCTCGTGGAAGTCCGTCACCTCCGTCGCGCCGGGGAACTCGATGAGGTCCAGGGCGTTCTTGACGGCCTCGCGCTCCGGGTTGATGCAGAGGTTGATGTTGAGATGGTCCTTGCCGAAGATGGCGGAATACTCGTCGAGCTCGGGGTTGCGGATGCGCGCGATCTTGAAGGAGACCCGGGACTGCGTCGATGCCAGCAGGCAGGCCACCATGTTGGTCTCGTCGCTGTCCGTGACGGCGATGACCATGTCGGCCTCGGCGAGGCCGGCCCTCTTGAGGACCTCCGGGCTGCTCCCGCTGCCGTGCAGCGTCATGACGTCGAGGGTCTCCGCGAGCTCGTTGAGCCGCTCCTCGTCGCGGTCGACGAGGATGACGTCCTGTTTCTCCTTGGAGAGGATGTCGGCGATGTGATACCCGACCTCTCCCGCCCCGATGATAATCACCTTCATGGGGTCCCCCGCCGTTTTCTCCTACCCGCCGATCGGGAACGCCTCTTCCGGGCGCGCGATGCGGATGTCGATCTGGGCCTTGTCCTTGACGGTGATCCGAAGCTTGTGGATCCCCAGCAGGGTCTTCTGGAAGAAGGATTCGTCGGACAGCAGGCAGGGGGCCGCGGCGGCCAGGGTCTGCACGTCGCCGGAGAGGTACTCGAACATCCCCGTCGTGAAGGCCGTCGTCATCTCGGCCACCTCCAGCAGCGACCGGTCCGCCGCGGGGACCTCGACGGCGAAATCGAGGCAGTGGATCCGGACGGCCGTCTCGGCCATCCGGGCCCCGGCTTCCCGGAGGGTCTCGTAGCTGAGCTCCCGGCGCCTCCCCAGCCCGAAGAGGACGATCTTCTGCGGGGGGATCCGCCGCTGCGACTCGATGAGCACCCTCTCCGAGAAATCCCCCCGGATCCGCCCCTCGGCGATCAGCCTCGACACGAGACCGTTGAGCCGCCAGTCCACGAACCCCCCGTTGCCCCTGGGGGGGCGCTCGTCGGAGAAGAAGCCCAGCACCAGGCACTCATGCCGGATCCGGTCCAGGCTTTCCGTTGTCACCTTGATCTGCATGGTCCTTGAGCTGTTTCGAGTAGAGGGCATCGAGAATGCCGTTGATGAAGGAACCCGAGTTTTCCGAACCGAATTCCTTGCCGAGGTCGATGGCCTCGTTGAGGGCCACCTTGGGGGGGATCCCCGGGCCGTAGAGGAGCTCGTAGACGGCGAGCCGCAGGATGTTTCGGTCGACCCGCGCCATCCGCTCGAGGGACCAGTTCTCCGAGCAGGTGCTGATCAGCCGGTCGATCGCCTCCCGGTGGGCCCACGTCCCCTCGACGAGCTCCGAGGCGAACTCGCGGGCCTCGACGGGCGCGTGAAAGTGACCCCAGAAAAGCTCGATGGCCTCCCTGGGTTCGATTCTCAGGACATCGAGCTGGTAAAGAACCTGCAAGGCGACTTCCCTTGCCTTCCTTCTGAGACGCATGGCATTTCCTGCCGGGCCCCGTGAACCGGCGTACGGGGCGCGGGCGGCTTTCGGCGCGCCGGGGCGGCCCGGAACGCCTTTACATTTTTCTGAACAGGTCCACCATCTCGATGGCCGACAGGGCGGCATCCCACCCCTTGTTGCCGGACTTGGTGCCGGCACGCTCGATGGCCTGCTCGATCGAATCGGTGGTCAGCACCCCGAAAACGATGGGGACCTCCGTCTCCAGGGCCGCCTGGGCCACCCCCTTGGAGACCTCGGCCGCGACGTAGTCGAAGTGGGGCGTCGCCCCGCGGATCACGGCGCCCAGGCAGATCACGGCGTCGAACTTTCCCGTCTTGGCGATCTTCTTGGCCACCAGCGGGATTTCGAAGGCCCCCGGGCACTTGTAGATCCGGATGTCCTGCTCCCGGGCGCCCGCGCGGACGAGCCCGTCCAGGGCGCCGTCGATCAGCTTGCCGCTGATGAAGTCGTTGAACCGGCTCGCCACGATGGCGAACTTCATCCCCTGGGCAACGATCTTTCCTTCGGTGATGTTCTTCATGCTCGATTCCTGTTCTTGGTTTGGCGTATGGTGTGTTCCGTCCGTTTCCCCCTGATGCCTGACGCCCGATGCCTAGACCTTCAGGATGTGCCCCATCTTCTCCTTCTTCGTCCTGAGGTACCGGAGGTTCACCTCGTTGGGCTTGATCTCGATGGGAACGCGCTCCACGATCTTCATGCCGTACCCCTCGAGGCCGACGACCTTCTTGGGGTTGTTCGTGAGCAGGCGGATCTTGCGCACGCCGAGGTCCACGAGGATCTGCGCGCCGATGCCGTAGTCCCTCAGGTCCGCCTTGAACCCCAGCTCGATGTTGGCCTCCACCGTGTCGCGACCGTGCTCCTGGAGCTCGTAGGCCTTGACCTTGTTGACGAGACCGATCCCCCGGCCCTCCTGGTGCATGTAGACGATGACCCCCTTGCCCTCCTCGTGGATCATCTCCATGGCCGTGTGGAGCTGGTCGCCGCAGTCGCAGCGCATGGAGCCGAAGACGTCGCCCGTCATGCACTCCGAGTGCACCCGGACCAGCACGGCATCGTCGGGCCCGATGTCCCCCTTCACCAGGGCCACGTGCTTCATGTCGTCCACGTCGTTCTCGTAGACGATGAACTTGAAGTCGCCGCCGAAGGCGGTGGGCAGCGTGGCCGTCGCCGCGCGGCGGACGAAGGACTCCGTCTTCATCCGGAAGTTGATGAGATCGGCGATGGTGACGATCTTGAGCCCGTGCTCCTTCGCGAAGACCTCCAGATCGGGCATCCTCGCCATGGTGCCGTCGTCCTTCATGATCTCGCAGATCACCCCGCTGGGCTTGAGCCCCGCGAGCCGCGCCAGGTCCACGGAACCTTCCGTCTGCCCCGTTCGCACCAGCACGCCGCCCCTGCGGGCCAGGATGGGGAAGACGTGCCCCGGGCTCACGATGTCGTCGGGCTTCACGTGGTCCGCGATGGCCGTGCGGATCGTCGTGGCCCGGTCGTGGGCGGAGATTCCCGTCGTGACGCCCTTCCTCGCCTCGATGGAGACGGTGAAGGCCGTCTTGAAGCGCGACTGGTTGTCGTTGACCATGAGGTGGAGATCGATCTTCCGGGCCAGCTCCTCGGTGAGGGTGAGGCAGATGAGGCCGCGGCCGTACTTTGCCATGAAGTTGATCGCCTCGGGGGTGACGAACTCGGCGGCCATGCAGAGATCGCCTTCGTTCTCGCGGTCCTCGTCGTCGACGAGGATGACCATCCTGCCGTTCTTGATGTCTTCGATCGCTTCGGGGATTGTGCTGATCGCCATATGGACACCTGAAAAAAGGCTTAAGGCGTAGGGCTTAAGGCATGAGGCATGGAAAAGAATGTCTTTCCATACGCCGTAAGCCCTCAGCCCCAAGCCCTGTGCCATTATTTTGTAAATCCGTGCTCCCGGAGGAAATCCATGCCGATCCCCGTGCCGGGATGCAGGAGCTTTTCCACGTACTTGCCGAGGATGTCCGTCTCGATGTTCACGGAATCCCCCGCCTTCTTTTCCGCCAGGGTCGCCTTCTGCGCCGTGAGGGGGATGATATTAACATAAAACCGGTTGCCTTCGCACGAATTTACCGTGAGGCTGATCCCGTCGACGGCGACGGACCCCTTGGCCACGACGTACTTCGCGAGGCCCGGCTCCAGGGAGATCCCGTAGACGATCGAGCCGGCCCGCACCGACCGCTCGACGATCCGGCCCACGCAGTCCACGTGCCCCAGGACGATGTGCCCGCCGAGGAAGTCGCTCATCCGGAGGGCCTTTTCCAGGTTCACCCGCTCGCCGGCCCGGAGACTGCCGAGCGTGGTCTTCGAGAGCGTCTCGGCGGAGACGTCGAAGGTGAAGCTCCGGTCCCCCAGGGCGGTCACGGTGAGGCAGGCGCCGCTCACGGCGATGCTGTCGCCGACCTTCACGTCCCCGAGGGGCAGCGCCGTCGCCACCTCGAGCTGGGCGTCCCCGCCCCTGCGGGTGAGCTTCCGGACCGTGCCCGTGTCCTGGATGATGCCGGTGAACATAAAAACAGGCTCCAGGCTTCAGGCTTCAGGCTTCAGGCTCAAGAAATGAGATCGACGGTCCTCTTTCCTGATGCCTGGCGCCCGGTGCCTGATGCCTATTACTTCGACTTCAACAGATCCTTCAGCTCGTCGAGGAACTCGTTGGCGTCGCGGAACTGCCGGTACACCGAGGCGAACCGCACGTAGGCCACCTTGTCCAGGTCGTGCAGCTCCTGCATGACCCGCTCGCCCACGAAGGTCGAGGGGATTTCCTTGAGCTGCGACTCCTGGCAGGCCTTTTCGATCCGGTCCACGATCGCCCCGATGGCGTCGATGCTCACGGGCCGCTTCTCGCAGGCCTTCTTGATCCCCGTGAGGATCTTCGACCGGTCGAAGGCTTCCCGCCGGCCGTCCTTCTTGACGACCATGGGGAGCACTTCCTCGACGAACTCGTAGGTCGTGAAGCGCTTGCCGCAGGCTGCGCACTCCCTCCGCCTCCGGATGGCGTTGCCCTCCTTGCTGATCCGGGAATCGATCACCCGGTTTTCCGTGTCGGCGCAGAAGGGGCACTTCATCGTTTCCTCACCTGGATGCCCGACTCCTCGAGCATGCGCGCCGCCAGATCGTCGCTGTACCCTTCCCGGTAGACGATTTCCGTGATCCCGGCGTTGATGAGCATCTTGATGCAGATGCTGCAGGGGTGGTTGGTGCAGTACAGCGTCGCCCCCCGGATGCTCACGCCGTGCACGGCGGCCTGGATGATCGCGTTCTGTTCGGCGTGCAGCCCCCGGCAGAGCTCGTGGCGCTCGCCGGAGGAGACCTTCATCTCCTCGCGCAGGCACCCGACCTCGAGGCAGTGCCGGAGACCGCTCGGGGCGCCGTTGTAGCCCGTCGTCAGCAGCCGCTTGTCCTTGACCAGGACCGCCCCGACCCCGCGCCGCAGGCACGTGGAGCGACGGGAGACGAGGTCCACGATGTCCATGAAGTACTCGTCCCAGCTGGGGCGGGTGATGCCCCGCCCGGGCTCTTCTCTTTTCTGTGCCATTGAATCGCCCGTTTTACTTGCCTCGCTCATGCCCCGGCGTCCCGGCCAATGGAGTAATGGAATGGTGGAATGAAGGGTGTTTCGGAGAGACGTCTTCAACCCAATATTCCAGTATTCCAATATTCCATGCAGGCCTCCGGCCTGCTATCCCTTCGCGATGCGGTCCGCGTACATCGGGAACCGCGCGCAGAGCTCGCTCACTTCCCCGCGGACCTTCCGGATCGTCGCCTCGTTCTTGAGGTCCTTGAGGACCGTCGAAATGAACCGTCCCACGAGCCTCATCTCCGGTTCCTTCATCCCGCGGGAGGTGATGGCCGGGGTGCCGACGCGGATGCCGCTGGTCACCTGCGGGCCCCTCGTGTCGAAGGGGATCATGTTCTTGTTGGCCGTGATCCCCGCCCGGTCCAGGGCGTCGGCGCCCTCGGCGCCGGTCACGCCGATGGAGGTGACGTCGATGAGCATCAGGTGGTTGTCGGTGCCGCCCGAGACGAGACGGAACCCCTCGGCCATGAGCGTCTCGGCCAGGGTGCGGGCGTTGTCCCGGATCTGCCGCTGGTACAGGCGGAACTCCTCCGTCAGGGCCTCCTGGAGGGCCACGGCCTTGGCGGCGATGACGTGCATGAGCGGCCCCCCCTGCATCCCGGGGAACACCCTTCCGTCCAGGGCCTTCCGGTATTCCTCCCTGCACAGGATCATGCCGCCGCGGGGGCCCCGCAGCGTCTTGTGGGTCGTGGTCGTCACGAACTCGCACTGCGGGACGGGGTTCGGGTGGNCCCCCGCCGCCACGAGCCCGGCGATGTGGGCGATGTCGAAGAGCACCACGGCCCCCACCTGGTCTGCGATCCGCCGGAACGGCTCGGNGGGGATCTCGCGGGGGTAGGCGCTGGCGCCGACGACGATGACCTTGGGCCTGTGCCTCTTCGCCTGGTCCTCCACCTCGTTGAAGTCGATCCGCTCCGTCGCCTTGTCGACACCGTAGTGCACGACGTTGTAGAAGCGTCCCGAGAAGTTGGCGGGGCTGCCGTGGGAGAGATGCCCGCCGTGGGCCAGGTTCATCCCCAGGATCGTGTCCCCCGGCTGCAGCATGGCGAAATACACGGCCATGTTGGCCTGCGTGCCCGAGTGGGGCTGCACGTTGGCGTGGTCCGCCCCGAAGAGCTTCTTGGCCCTCTCGATGGCCAGCGTCTCGACGACGTCCACGAACTCGCATCCGTGGTAGTAGCGCTTGCCGGGGTATCCCTCGGCGTACTTGTTGGTCATGATGCAGCCCTGCGCCTCCAGGACCGCTTCGTCGACGAAGTTCTCCGACGGGATCAGTTCCAGCTTGCCGGCCTGCCGCTTCGTCTCCTCCAGGATGGCGGCCGCCACCTCGGGGTCCACTTTCTTCAGCAATGACATCGTCTCCTCACCCTCCTGCGTTACTTGCAGAGTCGTTGTTCCAGCTCCCGGATCTTGTCGAGGCGCTTCTGGTGGCGCCCCCCCTCGAAGGGGGTCTCCAGCCAGGCCCGGACGATCCTCGCGGCGGCGTCGGGGTCCGTCCTGCGCCCGGCCAGCACGAGCACGTTCGAGTCGTTGTGCTGCCTCGAGAGCCTCGCCGTTTCCTCGTCGAGGCACAGGGCCGCCCGCACGCCGGGGAACTTGTTGGCCACGATCGCCATCCCGACGCCGGAGCCGCAGACGAGAATCCCCCGCTCGAACCGGCCCGAGGAGACCTTCTCGGCGGCGAGAACCCCGTAGTCGGGGTAGTCCACGGACTCTTCCCGGTGGGTCCCCGCGTCGAAGACCTTGCAGCCGGAAGAGGCCAGCGGCCCCTTGAGCGCCTCCTTCAGGGCGAACCCGGCATGGTCGGAACCGATGATGATGTTCACGGGGTCCTCCTCAGTCCCTGTATTTGCGGAAGACGAGCACCGCGTTGACGCCGCCGAACCCGAAGGTGTTCGACAGGGCGGCCTCGACGGCCGCTTCCCTCGCCCGGTGCGCGACGTAGTCCAGATCGCATCCCTCGTCGGGCTCGTCGAGGTTGATCGTGGGCGGCACGACGCCCTCGCAGAGGACCTTGACGGCCACGATGGCCTCGAGGCCGCCCGCCCCGCCCAGCAGGTGGCCCGTCATGGATTTCGTGGAGGAGACGGCCAGGTTCCGGCTGTGCTCCCCGAAGACCCTCTTGATGGCCTGGGTCTCGTAGACGTCGTTGAGCGAGGTGGCCGTGCCGTGGGCGTTGATGTAGCCGACGGCCGCCGGGTCCATCCCGCAGGACTTGAGGGCGACCTCCATGCTGCGGGCGGCCCCCTCGTGCCCCGGCGGAGGGGCGGCCATGTGGTAGGCGTCGGCCGTGCACCCGTACCCGCAGATCTCGGCGTAGATCCTCGCGCCGCGCCGGCGAGCGTGGGCCAGCTCCTCCAGGACGAGAATGCCGCCCCCGTCCCCCATGACGAAGCCGTCGCGGTTGCGGTCGAAGGGGCGGCTGGCCTTCTCGGGCTCGTCGTTTCGGGTGGAGAGCGCCCGCATGGCGTTGAACCCGGCGATCCCGAAGGCGCTCACGGCCGCCTCGACGCCGCCGGTGATCATGGCGTCGGCGTAGCCGTCCTTGATCAGCCGGAACGACATGCCGATGGCGCTCGTCCCGGCGGCGCAGGCCGTGACGGGACAGCTGATGGGCCCCCTGGCCCCGTACCGGATGGAGATCTGCCCCGCCGCAAGATTGGGCAGGACGGCCGGGATCGTGAAGGGGGAGAGCCTCCGGGGGCCGCTGCGCTCGAGGATGGAGTGCTCCTTTTCGATCGTCCTGAGCCCGCCGATGCCCGAGCCGACGACGGTCCCCACGCGCTCGGCGTTGTGCCCGCCGATCGCGAGGCCCGCGTCCTGCACGGCCATGTCGGCGCAGGCGAGGGCGTAGACGATGAAATCGTCGAGCCGGCGCAGGTCCTTCTTTTCCACGTGGCGCAGGGGGTCGAAGCCCTTCACCTCTCCGGCGATCTTCGTGGCGAGCGGGGCGGTGTCGAACTTCGTGACGGGCCCGATGCCCGACTTGCCCGCGCAGAGGGCCGCCCAGGTCTCGTCGACGGTGTTGCCGACGGGATTCACGGTGCCCATGCCGGTGATGACGACACGCCTCTCCACGGGGTCCCCGCCCGGGCGGCCTAACCGGCCAGGCCCTTCTTTCTCTTGATGTAGTTGACGGCGTCCTGGATCGTGCGGATCTTCTGCAGCTCCTCGTCGGAGATCTCGATGCCGAAGTTCTCCTCCATGGCCATGATCAGCTCGACCAGGTCCAGCGAATCCGCTCCCAGGTCCTCTATGAACGACGCCTCGGGGACGCACTCCTCCCGGGTCACATCCAGCTGTTCCACGATGATCTCGATTACCTTTTCCTCGATGGACATCAATCCGCCTCCTTGAGAAGTGTCGAAACCGTTTGAGCCCGCATGGAGCGTCCCGGGGCCGGACGCCGGGCGCCCGGTCACATGTAGAGCCCGCCGTTGACCCCGATCACCTGTCCCGTGATGTATCCGGCTTCATCGGAGGCCAGGAACAGCACGACACCGGCGACATCGTCCGGTGTGCCCAGCCGGGAGAGGGGGATCTCCCCGAGAACCCTCTCCCGCTGCTCCTCCGTCATGGCGGAGGTCATATCCGTGTCGATCAGGCCGGGAGCCACGGCGTTGACGCAGATCCCGCGCGGCGCCAGCTCCCGGGCCAGGGATTTCGTCAGCCCGATCAGCCCCGCCTTCGAGGCGCTGTAGTTGGCCTGGCCGGCGTTGCCCGACAGGGCGACGACGGACGAGACGTTGACGATGCGCCCCGACCGCCGCTTCATCATGGCGTACGCCACGGCCCGGGAGCAGTTGAAGGCCCCCTTGAGGTTCGTGTCGATCACCCGGTCCCAGTCCTGCTCCTTCATGCGCACGAGCAGCCCGTCCCGGGATTCCCCCGCGTTGTTCACGAGGATGTCGACGCGCCCCCTGCGCTCGATCAGGGCCGCGATCGCGCCGGTTGCGGCCCCGTGGTCCGCCACGTCGAAGCACAGGGCCTCGGCCTCGCCTCCCGCCTCGCCGATGAGGCGGATCGTCTCGCGGGCCGCCTGGCCGTTCCGGGCGTAGTTGACGGCGACGAAGGCGCCCGCTCCCGCCAGCCGCAGGCAGATGGCCCGTCCGATGCCGCGGGAGCCTCCCGTCACGAGTGCCACTTTGTCTTTCAGCGTCATGTCCGTCCCGCGGCTGTTGACCGGGATGCGTTCTCCCGACCATCCAGGCCTTTTGAACAGCCCCTCTTCCCCGTTCGCGCGTGCCTATTTCGACAGCGTTTCCACGGTCCTCTGCAGGGACTCGAGGTTTTCCACGTTCAGGACCCTGAGGCCCCTCCGGATCCGCAGGGCCAGCACCGACAGCACCCGCTTGGGACCCACCTCGATCACCGTGTCGACCCCCATCGCGGCCATCCTCTCGATCGTCTCGATCCATCGAACGGGCTGGTGGATCTGCCGGATCAGCAGCCCCCTGCTCGATGCGGCCGTGTGGAGGGCCCCGGGGTCGCAGTTCGGGATCACGGGGACGCCGCAGTCCCGGAAGTCGACCCCGTCGAGGTCCGTGCCGAACCGACGGGCCGCCCCCTCCAGGAGCGCACAGTGAAAGGGGGCGCTCAGCGGGAGCTTCAGGGCCCGCTTCGCCCCGCCCTCGAGGGACCTGGACATGACCGCCTCCACCGGGGCCGTGTACCCCGACACGACGGTCTGGTCCGGGGCATTGTAGCACGAGGGGCTCACGAGTCCCGACTCGGCGGTCACCTCGCGGCACAGGGTTTCGACGGTCCCGCGGTCCAGCCCCTGGATCGCCGCGTTGGCCCCGACACCGGGCGGGACGGCCTCCTGCTGCAGGGCCGCCCGTTTCCGGACCAGCCGCAGGGTATCCGCAAACCCGAGCGCCCCGGCCGCGCAGAGCGCCCCGTACTCCCCGAGGCTGTGCCCGGCCATGGCCGTCGGGCGCACCCCGACTTCGCGCTCGAGCACCCTCCAGGCGGCGATCTCCAGCGTCAGGGTCGCCGCCTGCGTGTTCTCGGTGAGGTCGAGGGCCTCCCGGGGCCCCTCGAAGCACAGGCGCCCGATGTCGACGCCGAGCGCCTCCTGCGCCTCCTCGAAGCACGCCCTGGCGGGCCCGAACCGCTCGAACAGATCCCGGCCCATGCCCACGTACTGCGAGCCCTGTCCGGGAAAAAGAACGCCCAGCCTGGCCATAGGGTCCCCGGCGGCGATGCTACTCGCCCTTTTCGACGTTCAGCACTTCCCGGCCCCTGTAGGTGCCGCAGTTCCGGCAGGCGCGGTGGGGCAGCTTCGGCTCGTTGCACTGGGGGCAGACCGAGCCGGCCGGCGCCTTGATGAAGTCGTGGGCCCTTCGGCTGTTCCGTCTCGATTTCGAGTGTCTCTTTACTGGGTTCGGCATGGGTTGGGTTTCTCCCTCATGTTTGTTTTCTTGCCTTGAAGTTCTTGAGCGCTCCCAGGCGGCCGTCGGCCGCGCCGGGCTTGCACCCGCAGGGTTCCGCGTTGAGGTTGGCGCCGCACTGCGCGCAGAGCCCCCGGCAGGTCTCCGCGCAGAGCGGTTTCATCGGGACCTGGAGCAGGATCTGCTCGTAGACCAGGGCGTTGAGGTCGATCAGGTCGTCCCGGTAGTACCCGAACGAGATGTCCTCGTCGGAGAGTTCCTCCTTCTGTTCCTCCGGGTCGCGCGAGGGGACGAGCGTGTAACGGAATTCGCTCCGCACGGGCAGCCGGAACGATTCCAGGCATCGCCCGCAGTCCAGATCCAGGGCCGTCTCCACGCGGATGTCGAGGGTCACCGCGTCGAGGACCTTGTGGACCGCGGCGGAGACCTCCGCCGGGCGGGTCCGGAACTCCATCGCGCCGCCCTTCTGGAGATAGTCGCGGTACCAGTCCCCTTCGAGCGTGTACTGGAGCCGGCGCCCCTCCTCGGGAATGAGCGATACGTGAATCTTCAAAGAGAGTCCCTCGCGAGAGGAGTCTCGCTTCCCTCAGGAAGCCTTTGCGAAAGAGTAGTTGTTAATTACAAAACCCTTTTTTTGTCAAGCACTTTTTGCTGCGCCGCGGAGGCGTTAACCCCTCCATATCGCGGGCGAAACCCGTCTTCCGGCACTGCGGCGCAGCCCCCCGGGCCGGCGGCGCGGACCGGGGGGCTGTCCCGCCGCCCGATTTTTCGCCTTGACATTTCAGAAGGTTTCGTCTAATTCTTCGTGCTTCCAGATCGGGTAGATCCTGGGGGATCGTCTAGTGGTAGGACTCAAGACTCTGGATCTTGCTACCAAGGTTCGAATCCTTGTCCCCCAGCCAAGGTCCCATCGTCTAGCGGTCAGGACGCTGGCCTCTCACGCCGGAAACCAGGGTTCGATTCCCTGTGGGACCACCAGAACCTCAACGGAGCCTGCCGTCACGGCCAGGCTCCTTTTTTTTGGTGCGCCCCCCCGCACGCGCCGCGCGGGAGGGGCGCGGACGAAACTCCGGGAGAATCGAGGAAGATGAGTGCTGCGCCCCGCGCCATCCTGGCACTGCTCCTCATGTCCCTCATCTGGGGCTACAACTGGGTCCTCGTCAAGGAGGCCATGCGCCTCGTCTCCCCCTTTGACTTCTCGGCCATCCGGACGATCGGCGGCGGCATTCTCCTGCTGGGGGTCCTGTCCTGGAAAGGAAGGCCGCTGCAGCCCCGCAACGTGCCCATGACCCTCCTGGTCGGCCTTCTGTGCACGACGGTCTCCGTCGGGGCCGCCACGTGGGCCCTCGTCGAGGGAGGGGCGGGGAAGATGGCCATCCTCGTCTACGCCATGCCCTTCTGGCTGATCCTCATGGCCTGGCCGCTGCTCGGCGAGAGGCCGCGGGGCCTGCAGCGGCCGGCCGTCGCCCTGGCCCTGGCGGGGCTCGTCCTGCTGCTCGAGCCCTGGGACTACCGGGGCGACTGGTTCCCGAGCGCGCTCGCCGTTTCGAGCGGGCTGGCCTGGGCCGCAAGCGCCGTCGTGACCAAGCGCATGGACCGCCTCGGGGAGGTGGACGTGATCTCCCTGTCGGCCTGGCAGGTCCTCTTCGGCGGGCTCTTTCTCGCGGCCGCCGCCCTCGCCGTCCCGTCGGCGCCGATCCGGTGGACCCCCTGGATGGCCGGTGCCATGACCTACAACGTCGTGCTCACGAGCGCCGTGGCCATCCTCCTGTGGTTCTACGTCCTCAAGGTCCTTCCCGCGGGCATCGCCGGCCTCGGGTCCCTGGCCACGCCGGTCCTCGGGCTCTTCTTTGCCTATGTCCTGCTGGGGGAGAGGTTTTCCTTCTGGGAGGGCTTGGGCGGGTTGCTCATCCTGGCGGCGCTTGCGCTGCTGGCCTTCGAGGGTTTCCGGAACGGCAACCGCTCGTGACACGCCGGCAAGGGGGGTCCCGGGCGGGGCCGGCCCCCGGGAACGCGACGGACCGCCGAAACGGGACAGGATTGTGCGAAATACGCAAAACGGCCGGGAAAACGAACAAAAAGGGGATCCTTCGCCCGGTCCTTTCCCCGCGCTTCAGGGTGCTTCGGAAATGAAAGCCTACATCCCGAATCCCGACGACTGGAATTCGTTGAGGAACAGCATGGCCGCCATGAGGAACCCCAGCAGCGTCACCGCCTCGGCGGTGACCATGATGGTGCGGTCCTGGCCCTCCACGGGTTTCTCGAACTGTGCGATCCGGTAGAGAAACCGCATGACGGCCTTGTGCACCGAGAGGACCCCCACCACGGCGCAGCCCCCGAAGAAGTACAGGAGCCACTCTTCGGCCGCACCGGTGTAGTTGGCGTGAAAGAGCAACAGCCATGCCGAGATCAGGAACAGCGGGCCCAGCTTGAATTCGTAGAGGAAGGGGCGCACGCCCGGGAGACCCGAAAGGGTCTTGATGATCTCCCGTTCCCGGAGGGCGGGGTGCGTCAGCCGGTTGAACAGCCGTTTCATCGTTTCCTTGTATTTCATCGTCGCAGCCTCCGTATGCAGCTCAACAGCACGCAAAAGCCGCACGGCTTACGACCGCGGACACCTCGGTCACTTCGCTCGAGAGGGATCTCGTGGAAGGGGCTGACGGATTCAGCGGGAAGGAGTTTCTATCGGCCGGTGATCACCTCGGTGATCGGCAGGGCGGCATAGGTCCTGGAGTCGGTCTGTCGCTCCTTCAGGCTGGGCATCCGGGGATGCGCGCTGAATGGTTCGATCGGCCGGGTCGAACGGCCCAGCCCGTCATGACTCCCCTATGAGTGGTCCCGAAGGACGAAAAGAGCGTTTCGACTCACCATGGAACACCTCGCATGACCGGAATCGGTCGCTCCCGCGGAGGATATGTTGGCGGGCATGGCCCGGAAGGGATTCGGCCCTTTTGAAAGTCATGAGGCCCGCGCCGCAGGGAACTCTTCCGGATTGTTTTCGACGAGCTACTGTGTCACGTCGCCTTCCGTTTGTCAACAGGTTGTTTGCAAGGATCGTTCCTCCTGCCGGGGAAAAAGGAACTATTGGGCAACACCCCGGTCTTCTTTGTTTTATGGATGACAGCGGTTTTCGGGGGACAGGACCGCCCGGTGACGGCATGCACCGTTTCGTCACATTTCTGTTGCAGTTCCGTCCCGGCCGACCGGTTGCCACCCGGCGGCGCCGTGTGGGATAGGCAACGATGCTGAAGATCCGGGATGTCAGGGCCGGAATGCACCGTTTTCCCCTTGACAGGGGAGCCGGGATCGTTATGATGCGCCGAGTCCTGCACCTTCCCCTGCAGGTCGGATCATTCGTCCGGGTCAGCCGTTGCGGCGGTCGGAAACGCCCCCATGGTGCGGCGGATGATTCATGGCCGTCCCTGCCGTGTCCCCGGGTTGCAGAATCGGTCGGCCGCAGGTCGCAACCCCGGCGGGAAAGGCCCCGGACTGCGCCGGTGCACGGCGCGGGAAGTCTCGTCCGACCGTGAAACAGGCGAAATCTATGGACCTGACGGAGAATCTCAACCGGGCCGCCGTCGCCCTTCGCGAGGCCGATGCGCTTCTCGTGACGGCGGGGGCCGGCATGGGCGTCGACTCGGGGCTTCCCGACTTCCGGGGGAACGAGGGGTTCTGGGAGGCCTACCCGCCCCTCGCGAAGCTGGGGGTCTCCTTCGTGGAGATGGCCAACCCGTGGTGGTTCGAACGGGACCCCTCGCTTGCATGGGGTTTCTACGGCCACCGGCTGAACCTCTACCGCCGCACGGTTCCCCACGCGGGGTTCAGGCGGCTCCTCGAAGCCGGGAACGTCAAGAAGGATGGGTACTTCGTGTTCACCTCCAACGTGGACGGCCAGTTCCAGATTGCCGGCTACGACGGGGACCGCATCGAGGAATGCCACGGTTCCATTCACCATCTGCAGTGCACCCGCCCCTGTTCGCAGGACATCTGGGAGGCCCGGGAGGTGGACCTTGCGGTCGACGAGACGCAGTTCCGGGCGCGCGATCCCCTGCCGCGATGCCCGAGATGCGGCGCCCTGGCCAGGCCCAACGTCCTCATGTTCAACGACTGGGACTGGATCCCGAACCGCACCCGGATCCAGAGCGAGCGCTTTCATCGCTGGCTCGACGGCCTTTCGCTCCGGAAGGCCTCTCTCGCCGTGGTGGAGCTCGGCGCCGGCAAAGCAGTGGCGACGGTCCGGATGACCTCGGAGGCCGCCGCCCGGGGGGGCAGGGCGACGCTCATACGCATCAACCCTCGTGATGTCGATGTCCCCCCCGGGCACATCTCCATCCCCCTCGGGGCCGAGGAGGGCATCCGTCGCGTCCTGGGAAACCCCGCCTAGGGAAGCCTGCGTCCGGAGGCATCAACGCCCCGCCACCTTTGCACTTGAACTCCCGACCGTTCGGATGTAATTGTGAATTGAGGCTTGATGCGGTCCATCCTAACAGGAAAGGAGGTATGGGTTATGGCCGTTCGCGTGATGATCAAGAGAAGGGTTCCCAAGGGAAAGGAGGGGCAGCTCTATGCCCTGATCACGGAACTGCGGAGCATGGCCTCGAGACAGCCCGGCTACGTCTCCGGGGAGACCATGCGCAACCTCAACAACCCCGAAGAGTATCTCGTCATCAGCACTTGGGACTCCGTGGAAGACTGGAACAACTGGATCGCATCCCCGAAGAGAAAGGAGTTGCAGGGCATGATCGACGCCCTGCTCGGCCAGGAGACCGCCTACGATATCTATCACTACCCCGAAAAGAGCCTGCACAAGGCGACCATCGAAGACTACATGAGCAGGGCTTCCTGACCCGCCGGTACGCTCCCGGCAGACGTCGAGGGTCCGGCGCCGAATCCCGGCACCGGGCCCTTGCCGCAGCCGTCCGACACAACCCGAACCGATCAACGTCCCGCCGCGACCGCCGTTGCGCCGGCGTCGAAACCGGCGGCGCATCCGCGGCCGCAGCCGCGCCGGAGGAGGAAACCGACATGATCAAGGTCATGATCAGGAGAAGGGCGCCTGCGGAGAAGCACGGGGAACTGCTGGGCCTCATCACGAGGCTGCGGAGCGAGGCCTCGAAGCAGGCCGGGTACATCCACGGGGAGACGCTGCACAGCGCCGACAGGCCCGATGAGTTCCTCGTCATCAGCGTCTGGGACGACGAGTTCTTCTGGAAGAAGTGGATCGCCTCGGGCGAGCGGAAGGAGCTCCAGGCGAAAATCGACGCGTTGATCGGGACCCCCACGGAATACGAGATCTACCGGTACCCGCGAAAGGCGTCCCCGCCCTGAGGGCGCCGCGACGCGAAGAGGAGACGCCCCGGCATCGGACGGGGCGTTTTTCGTTGACNCCCCGGGCCCGGCTCATCTATAGTTCTCGCCGGGCCCGCGGCGCGCCGCGCCCCTGGCTGGCGCGGCCCGGGGCCGGGTCCGTTCCGGACAGCCAAGCACTGCAGGAGGTGAATCCCATGGCGAAGATCGGTGTCGTTCTGTCGGGCTGCGGGGTATACGACGGCGCGGAGATCCACGAGGCCACTCTGACCCTCTATTTTCTGGACAGGGCGGGTGCCGAGATCCTCTGCATGGCGCCGGACGTCAATCAAATGCACGTGATCGATCACACCAAAGGCGAGCCCAGCGGGGAGACGAGAAACGTCCTGTGCGAGTCCTCGCGCATCGCCCGCGGGGACATCAAGAACATGAAGGACGTGAAGGCCGCCGATCTCGACGCCCTGATCTTCCCGGGCGGCTACGGCGCCGCCAAGAACCTCTGCGACTTCGCCGTGAAGGGCCCCGATTGCACGGTGAATCCCGAGGTGGCGAGGCTCGTCCGGGAGATGCACGCGGCGAAGAAGCCCGTGGGTTTCATCTGCATCGCCCCCGTGATCGCCGCCAGGGTCCTCGGCGCGGCGAACCCGAAGCTCACCATCGGCAGCGACCCCGGGGCCGCCGGCGCCATCGAGGCCATGGGCGGCAAGCACGTCGAGGCCCCCGTGGAGGGGATCGTCGTCGACGAGGCGAACAGGATCGTCACCACCCCGGCCTACATGCTGGGGCCCACGATCTCGAAGGTCGCCCAGGGCATCGAGAAGCTCGTGGCCGAGATCCTGAGGATGGTGAAGTAAACGTCCGTTCCGCAAGCCCCCGGGGCTTGCGGCGAAAGCGGCCGGGGCCGCCGCCCGGTCAGGAGGGACCATGAGGGAAATTCAGGCAGCACAGATCGCGAAGGCCGTCCGCGACCTCTTCATCGACGCCAACTGCAACCTCGGCGCGGACGTGCTGGAGGCCTACGACCGGGCGATCGGGCGGGACGAGTCCCCGGTGGCGCGAGAGGTCCTGAAGGAGCTCAAGGAAAACGCCCGCATCGCCCGCGAAGAGCAGTCCCCGATCTGCCAGGACACGGGTCTCGCCGTCCTGTTCGTCGAGATCGGGCAGGATGTCCACGTCACGGGCGGCGACCTGCGGGCGGCCCTCAACGAGGGGGTCCGGCAGGGATACGGCGAAGGGTATCTCCGGAAGTCGGCCTGTCACCCCTTCACCCGGGCCAACACGAAGGACAACACCCCTGCGATCGTCCATTTCGACGTCGTCCCCGGCGACCGGATCCGGATCGTCGCCGTCCCGAAGGGAGGCGGCGCGGAGAACATGAGCCGGGTGGACATGCTCTCGCCTTCGGAGGGGCTCGAGGGGATCAAGAACTTCATCGTCCGGCGCATCGAAGCCTCGGGGTCGAACCCCTGTCCGCCCACGGTGGTGGGCGTGGGGATCGGCGGGACCTTCGAGCGGTCGGCCCTGCTGGCCAAGAAGGCCCTGACGCGGAAGATCGGCGAGCGAAACCCCGACCCGGAGCTGGCGGCGGTGGAGGTCGAGGTCCTGGAGCGGATCAACCGCCTGGGAATCGGGCCCATGGGCTACGGCGGCACCACGACGTCGCTCGACGTCTTCTTCGAGGTGGAGCCCTGCCACATCGCGAGCCTGCCCGTGGCGGTGAACGTGCAGTGCCACGCGTCCCGGCACAGGGAAGCCATCCTGTAAGGTCGGAAGAGCGGAAGCGAGGAAGAGCACAGGAGAAGAGCACAAGAGCGGAGAGAAGAGGAAACCACCGGAGAGACCGAACAGACCGGACAGACTGGACGGACGGGAACCATGGCGGAAATAAGACTCAAGACGCCCTTGACCGATCAGGATGTGGAGAAGCTCGAGATCGGCGACAGGGTGCTGCTCACGGGCGTCGTGTACACGGCGCGGGATGCGGCCCACAAGAGACTCATCGACCTCGTCGAGGCGGGGAAGGACCTGCCCATCGACATCCGGGGCCAGGTCATCTACTACGTGGGCCCGGCGCCCGCCAAGCCGGGCAAGCCCATCGGGTCGGCGGGGCCCACGACGAGCTACCGCATGGACGCCTACGCCCCCAGGCTCATGGAACTGGGGCTCAAGGGGATGATCGGGAAGGGAAACCGGGCGGCAAGCGTGGTGGAGGCCATGAAGCGGCACAAGGCCGTCTACTTCGGGGCAACCGGTGGGGCCGGAGCGCTGCTGGCCCGGAGCATCCGCAAGGCCGAGACCGTCGCCTACGAGGACCTGGGGCCCGAGGCGATCCAGCGACTCGAGGTGGAGGACTTCCCGGTGGTCGTGATCAACGACACGCGCGGCAAGGACCTCTACGTCGAGGGGGCCCGGAAATACCGCAGGGATTGACATCGAACGACGAGACGGCGTGACGGACGCCCCGCCGCGGGATCGCGGCGGGGCGTTGCTGCGTCCGGGCCTCCGCACCGTTCTCGTCCGCCCGCGTCAGTAGCCGTTGTTGATGACGCCCTCCCTCTTGAGCTGCGCGATCGTCTCGTCGTCGTAGCCCAGGAGCGCCTTGAGGACCTCGTCGGTGTGCTGGCCCAGCAGCGGCGCCGGCGCGTAGACCTCCCCCGGCGTCTCCGACATCCGGATGGGCGAGGCGGCGATCCGCATCTTTCCCACCCGGGGCTGGTCGATCTCGACGAGCATCTTGCGATAGGCGATGTGCGGGTCCTCGCAGATCTGCTTCATGTTGTTGATCGGCGAGTAGGGCAGGCCCTCCTTCTCGAAGATCGCCTCCCACTCCGCCGTCGTCTTCGTCATCATGATCGGGTCGAGGATCTCGTTGAGGGCCTTGCGGTTCCTGGTCCGCAGGGGGTTGGTCCGGAACCGCTCGTCCCCCGGCAGGTCTGGCCTGCCGATCACCTTCGCGAATCGGACAAAGAGTGCGTCGGTGCCGATCGCGGCGATGATGTAGGAGCCGTCCTTTGTCTTGTAGCCCTGGAAGGGGGTGATGGAGGGGTGGATCCCGCCCAGGGGGCCGGGGATTTCACCGCTGATCGTGTAGCGCGCCACGGCGTTCTCCAGGGTGGCAAAGACGCTGTCGATCATGGCCATGTCGACGTGCTGGCCTCGGCCGGTCTTGTCCCGGTACCGCAGGGCCGCCAGGATGCCGATCGTGGCCTGGAGCCCCGTGAGGATGTCGCCCACGGAGGAGCCCACGCGGCAGGGGGGGCCGCCCTCGGGCCCCGTGATGCTCATGAGGCCGCTGTAGGCCTGGGCGACCATGTCGTAGGACGGCCGCTCGGCGTATTCGGGCAGCGAATCCTGGCCGAATCCGCAGATGGAGCAGTAGACGACCCGGGGGTTGATCTTCTTCAGTTCCTCCCAGCCGAAGCCCAGCTTGCGCATCGTCGTGGGGCGGAAGTTCTCCACGACCACGTCGGAAATCTTGATCAGCTCCTTCAGGATTTCCCGGGCCTTGGGCTGCTTGAGGTTCAGAACCAGGCCCTTCTTGTTGCGGTTGAGGCTGATGAAGTAACCGCTGTGGTTCTTGTCGTGATCCCCGGCGAAGGGACCGAACTCGCGGGCATCGTCGCCGATCGGCGGCTCGATGTGGAGAACCTCGGCGCCGAGGTCCGCAAGGTACATCGTGACGGTCGGGGCTGCGAGGACGTGACTCAGGTCGACGACCCGGATTCCTTCCAGTGATCTTGCCATGTGGAATTTCCTCCTGATTCCTGTTCTGCGTTCAAAGGTTCTGGGTTTCGAGGCCGTCATTCCTCCGGGACGGGGGCGATGAGGCCCTCCTTCATCAGCACGCCGGCCATCTCGCGGGCCCTGCGGATCACGGCGGTTGCCTCCGCGTAGAGTTCCTCCCGCGTCTTTCGGAGCAGCGTGATCCCCTGCTCCTGCGCCTTCAGGGCCGCGGCCACGGCGCCCCGGGGATAGATTTCCCAGTCATCCATGGAGGGCACGATGGACTCCCCGGTGAGACCGCGCTCCTCGGCCACGCGGGCGATCTCCAGCGCGGCGGCGATGGCCATCTCATCCGTGATCGTCCGGGCCCGCACGTCGAGCACGCCGCGGAAGATACCCGGGAACACGAGCGAGTTGTTGATCTGGTTCGGGAAATCGCTGCGGCCCGTTCCCACGATGCGGGCGCCCGCCTCCTTCGCCTCCCAGGGCCAGATCTCGGGGACGGGGTTTGCGCAGGGGAAGACGACGGCGTCCTTCGCCATCGCCCGGACCCACTCGGGCCGGATGACGCCCGGCCCCGGGGTGGAGGCGCCGATGAAGGCGTCGGCCCCCCGCATCGCGTCGGCCACGCCGCCCACGACGTTGCCGCCGTTGGTCTCCCGGCAGATCTGCCACTTGACGGCGAAGTCCCGCTGACGCGCCTCGATGTCGGCGCGCCCGCGGTGCAGCGTTCCCTTCGAATCCACGGCGATGATGTTCGCCGTCTCGGCCCCGGCCCCCTTCAGAAGCCGGTAGGTGGCCACGTTGGCCGCCCCGATTCCGAAGAGCACGATCCGGGCGTCCTGCAGGCGCTTGCCGACGATCTTCAGCGCGTTGACCAGCCCGGCGAGGATGACGCAGGCCGTCCCCTGCTGATCGTCGTGCCAGACGGGGATGTTCATCTCGGCCCGCAGGGTGTCGAGGATCCTGAAACACTCGGGCTGGGAGATGTCCTCGAGGTTGATCCCCCCGAAGGCGGGCTCGAGGAGCTTGACGGTGCGGATGAAGGTGTCGGGGTCCTTCGTGCGCAGGGCGATGGGCACGGCGTCGACGCCGCCCAGGAACTTGAAGAGGATCGCCTTGCCCTCCATCACGGGCAGGCTCGCCTCGGGGCCGATGTCGCCCAGGCCCAGCACGCGCGTGCCGTTGGTGACGACGGCGATCAGGTTGCCCTTGTTGGTGTGTTCGAAGACCTTCTCGGGGTTCGCCTGGATATCCCTGCAGGGCGCGGCGACGCCCGGGCTGTACCAGATGGAGAAGTCGGAGAAATCGCGGATGGCGCATTTCGGGGCCACCTGGAGCTTCCCGCGGTAGAACGGGTGCATCCGCATAGCGTCCCGGGACGGTTTCGCCGCCCGGGCCAGCAGTTCCTCTACGTTCGGCATGGCCGGCCTCCTTGTCGCGTTGTCCATCGTATCTACCCGATTTCCCGCTCCCCTTTCAAGGAAAGTTTCCGCCCTCCCGGGCGTTCCGCCTCCGTCGGGCGTCCGCAGGGTCCCCCTGCGCCGGCCGGCGGGCCGCTCGCCGCGGGGCACTTTCCCGGCTGTCGGACAAACGCCGACAGAGCC
>JGI11944J13513_1000307_pt1 | contig 50620 bp, 52 predicted proteins | sample TerdegcoTASludge_FD_13513 | JGI IMG/M metagenome (IMG submission 13513) | reverse complement strand
TTTTTCAATTCATATGAGCGCAAATCTGAAATGCGATCTCAGCCCAAAACACCTATGGTGTTACTTAGATGAATCTTGAAGAGATGTCGGAAATTATGAAATCATCCCTTGGAATCAGGGACAATATCGTGGGAGTGAAATTGTTCAAGAGGGATGATGAGATCCCCAAGGATCTCGATCCAATTGAGAGGCCCTTCCGCTACTGTTCTATGATTCAGAACGCCAGGCTGGAGGGGACCAGCTTCTTGGCAAGGGCAGATTACCACGAGTGCAAGGGAGGTGCATCAGGCCTTGGTTTGATGGAGTGTCCGGAGAATATCGCTTCAGGGTCCTTGTATTTCGACAAGCTGCATAAGTGCAAGACGAAGGATGTGGGAGTCAACATTGCGGCAAATATGCCTCGACTGCTCGCGGGCACCACAGTTGCCACCTACGTAGCACCTCTGAGCAAGATGGTGATGAATCCAGATGTAGTGATATTTGTGGGAAATCCGCTTCAAGCCAGGAGAATTGTTCAAGCGGTCATGTTCACGAAGGGTGGGAGGGCAAACTTCAGCACCGCTGGAATTCAATCATTCTGCGTCGATGCCACAGCATCACCCTATCTCAAAGGCGAGGTGAACGTCTCATTGGGCTGTGATGGCTCGGCGCGCAATGCGGGTCTGGATGACAACAGCGTCGTGGTCGGCATACCATTCGCGATGATGGAGGATATCTGTACGGTCCTGAAGACGCACTATCAGGGCTGGGACAAATTCATGAGAGGCTGAGGAGATGTTCTCACCGAGAAAAAATCACTTGAATAGCACAAAAAAATTATAACGCAAAAAGGTGATAGTTACTTTGGTGAGACTATGTTCAAGAAAATTTTGATTGCTACCGACGGTTCGAAGCACAGCCAGAAAGCTGCTGAGAAGGGAATCGAGATGGCAAAACTATCCAATGGTGCTGTCACAGCGATATACGTCGTGGATATCGCAAAAGAATATGCGCCCATTGGAGATGTGAGCTTCAACATAGCAGACGAAGTCGTCGAAGGAATGAGAAATTCGCTGATGAAGAAGGGAGAGGAGGCAACAAAAACCGTAGAAGAGATGGCAAAAAAAGCCGGAGTTCCTGCTCAGAGGGTGGTGCTCGAGGGCCATCCTGCAAGTGACATCATGAAGTTCGCTCAGGACTCCAAGATGGATCTCATCGTCATAGGAAGCATAGGCGTTACAGGCCTCGACAAGTTTCTGATGGGCAGTGTAGCCGAAAAGATAGTTCGCAACTCCAAAATGCCTGTGCTGGTGGTGCGGTGAGCAGTTGAGTGGTGCTCCTGTGACCTTCTGCCATTTTTAGGCTCTCAGGGCATACGATATCCTCTGCAGCGCTGTGGCATTGGCGAGTACAGCCGCGACGGCCACTGCTGCCATCAGCCATTCTGTGTTTGCCAGGCCCGCTACCATTCCAGCGTAAAGCAGTATCAGCCTCTCGCCTCTCTCGAGGAGCCCGCCCATCCTCTTCAGCTCGCCCGGGTCCTTTACCACTCCTCGGTGATCTGCATAGGCTCTGGAAAAGCTGGTCATCAGCGCCCCGAAGACGAGCAGCATGAACCAGGCATCCCTGGGAAGGCTCAGGAACTCGCCTGGCCCAATGTAGGACAAAAGCCCGAGGTATAGCAGCAGCTCCACATACCTGTCCACCACTCCGTCGATGTAAGCCCCGCGGGCCGTCACCTGGCTCGTGGCCCGCGCCACAGCTCCGTCTACCATGTCGATGAAGCCAGAGAGCACATAGAGCGCCAGCGCCGCTGCCAGATGGTGTTGCAGCAGCGCCACAAGTCCCCCCACTGCGGGCGCCAGCGAGAGCAGCGTCCAGACATTGGGGCTGAGCCCGAGGACGGCCAGGCCCTTCAATAGTCCATCCGTCTGCTCTGATCTGAGATTGGCCTTGAGCATATTATCACAGGCCGCTGATGAAATTCTCCATCCTGTCCAGGGCCTCGATCAGCTCCTCACGCGATGTGGCGTAGCTGCAACGCAAGAAGCCCTCGCCGCTCTGCCCAAAGACGTTGCCAGGCACCACAGCAACCTTCTGCTCCTGTAGCAGCCGCTCCGCAAACTCCTCAGACGAGAGGCCCCACCTCTGGATCGATGGGAATGCATAGAAAGCACCTCTGGGCTCGAAGCAGTCGAGGCCTATGCGGTTCAAACCGGAGACGAAGAGACGCCTGCGCAGATCATACTCATGTCTCATTCGCAGCATCTCCTCGTTGCCCTTCTGCATGGCCTCAAGAGCTGCTACCTGCGCCATGGTAGGTGCACAGAGCATTGTGTACTGATGAACCTTGGTCATGGCCCCAACAAGCGCAGAATCGCCCATCGCATAGCCGATGCGCCAGCCAGTCATGGCGTGGGACTTGGACAGGCCATTTAGGATCAGCGTTCTGTCCTTCATGCCCTCCAACTGGGCGAAGCTGGCATGGCTGACCGAGTAACTCAGCTTGGCATAGACCTCATCTGAGATGACAAGAAGATCGTTCTCCACCACTACGTCCGCCAGATCCTCGAGATCTGCGCGCGTCATTATCGCTCCAGTAGGATTATTGGGATAGCTGAGGAGCACAGCTTTGGTGTTCTCAGTCACAGCCTTGGCAATCTCCTCGGGCTGCAGCCGGAACTCGTCTTCCAAGCGCGTGGGGACCATCCTCGGCACCCCTCCAGCAAGCATGATGTCGGGGGCGTAGGCAACGTAGCACGGTTCAGGAACAATGGCCTCATCTCCTGGATTGAGCGTAGCCCTGAAGGCCAGATCAACAGCCTCGCTGACGCCTGTTGTGATCAAAATCTCCTTGGCAGGATTGTAGTCCAGCTTCAAATCCCTACGAACCTGGTCGCAGATGGCTTCTCTCAGCTCAGGCATCCCACGGTTCGATGTGTAATGAGTGTCGCCAGACTCCAAAGAGTAGATGCAGGCCTCGCGCACATGCCAGGGCGTGACGAAATCAGGCTCGCCCACGCCCAGGGAGATCGCTCCATCCATCTCGGATACCAGGTCAAAGAACTTGCGAATCCCAGAAGGCGGCATGGATTTCACGACATGGCTTAAGTGCGCATCTGCATTCCAGGCAGGGAGATTCTTGAGGCTTTGCTTCATGGAGTTACCACCAGCCTCTTGGGCTTGGGCTTTTCGGTCAGAATGACGCCATGCTCCTTGTAGTTCTTCAAGATGAAGTGCGTGCAGGTCGATTGAACGCCTTCCAGAGGCGCGATCTTCTCAGCCACGAAGTAGGCAATGTCCTTCATGGACTTTCCGCGCACTGTGACGGAGAGATCGTGATCCCCCGATATGAGACGCACCGACTCCACCTCAGAGAACCTGGCGATCCTCTCTGCTACTGCATCATAGCCCGTCTTGCGTTGCAACGCCACCTTCAGCTCAAGAACTGCGAAGACAACGCTGTTGTCGAGCTTCTCCCAGTTGATCAGGGTGATGTACTTCTTTATTACGCCCGCGTCCTCCAGCTCTGAGATCTCCCGGGCCACATCTGCCTCGGATCTGCCCAGCAGCGCTGCGATCTCAGATGGCGTTGCCTTGGCATTTTCAGAAAGGATCTCCAAAATCTCATTCATGAAATTCTCTATTTACCTTCTCCATACAATTATAGGCTTTGCGCTTGTGAGAGTAGTATGTATATTCATATCAATGGAAAGTTATTAATACTCTTATTACAACTGTATTAATATGAAGCAAATGAGATGCCCCAAATGCAATTACGGATGGGAGACGCGGGTAAGCAGGCCGAAGGCATGCCCGAGGTGCAAAACCAGGCTGGACGTTAAAAGAAAGAAGGGTGCATGAGTTTGAACTGAAGTTCTGTCGACAGAGTACCAGCGCCAAACTATTCCATAAAACCGCCAAAGATCGCCTTGGAGGTCAGAAAAGCCCCGGGCGTGATTCGAACACGCGACCTATTGATTACAAGTCAATCGCTCTGGACCAGCTGAGCTACCGAGGCGCTCTTCCTGGCTTATTTTCCATCTGCACTTAAAGGCTTTGCCCCATTGATTGGTCACTCCTTCAAGAGAAGGATGCGCTCAAGGCTGCGCAGCAGGGAGTATTTCGTCCCGGGATGCCTGGACTCAAAGCCGTTCAGATGCCTCTTGACCTCCAACCTCCATCCAAAAGTGAAGCATTCAGACTTGTGGTGATACAGTCCGTGTGTGATCGCATAAAGCCTCGTCTCCTTCTCAGGGACCCGCCGCAAGGGCTTTATCCAGGGGATCGGGCGTCCAGGACTCGGCTGCAAGAGGCCCTCCACATCGCCCTTGAGGAATTTTAAGAAGACCTCCTGTGCCTCATCATCGAGGTTGTGGCCTGTGGCGAGAACGTCAGCGCCGCTCTCTTGCGCCGTCTTTATCAGAAGGTCGGCCTTCGCTCTCGAGCCTGTGGAACTATGCATGCTCCTAATGATGCTTGGGACCCCGAGCTTCTGGGAGATGAGCCTGGCCTGCGCCACTCCCTGCCCCTCATCGATTATGATGGCTACAAAATCGATGTCCTTTCGCCGGGAAAACATGTTCTTCAGGACATAAAGCAGGGTTGCGCTGTCACCTCCCCCGGACAGCCCTACTGCTACGCGCTCACCGCGACCAAAGAGTCGAGTCTGACGCAGGCTCTCCCTGATCTTGCGGTGCACATCTTCGTCAAAGTGAGCCTGGCACAGATGCATGCCAGAGTATCTCTGGTATATTATCGCCTTGCTGCAGCATTTATCGCACCAAGTCATTTCAGCTCATCCCTTGGCCTATCCTAGAAGAACAATAACCTATGGACTTTGAGATACCTTGAACCTGAGGAGCGCTGCCACTCCGCCCAAAGAGCGCAGCCTCTCTCCGGGCTCAAACTCGGAGCTGAAGACCACGACCTTTCCGCGAGCATTCCCAACCTCGCGCATCATCTGATCCATACCACCTCGTCGCACCATCTCGTCCAGAACAAGTAGGCGCTCCACAGCGCCATAATTCACAGCAGACTGTACCTCTTTTAAGCCATAAGCTGCGCGCCCATCAGTGGCAATCTCACGGAAGAGCTCCTCAATGAGCTTAGCCTCCTGGGCAATGCGGCTGGACTCGAGGACTGTCTTGACAGCTCCACGGCGCAAGACCTCCTGAAAGCCGGAACGTCCAACCGATGATGCATCGTCCATGGTGATGCGCGCCGCCAGATCAGGATAGCTGGAATCTATCAGCCTCTTGAGATCCTCTTTGGCAAAGCCAGGTCCTGCCAGGATGACCTGCGCGCCCTCGCCTGCTGCCTGGTCGATGGCTTTGGCCACATCAAAGAAGAATGCAGCGCGGTGATCCTGGCCGTCGCCTTTGCCACTTCCCGCCCGCAGCTCCGCAGCCATCTGCACCCCGAACTGGCGCAGAACCCCGATGGTGGCCTCTCCCTCTTCCACCAGAGCTAAAACGACGCGCGGTCGGTTTGACTCAGCCACTGCATCCTCAATTCTCTGCAGCAGGTCAGGTCGCCAGCGATGCTTGACGATGGACAGCTCCGTCCCGACCTCGATGTTCAGGGTATGGTACGACCCCACGTCCATGCCGGATTTGATCACACCATGCAGCCTCAGCCAGTTGGAGTAGGTATGAAACTCTACATCCTCTACTTTGATCCCCAGGCGCACCGTTTTTCGTTCCATCTTCTCGGGTCTTGCCTTATCGGCGATTGCAGGCATCTTCCTGTGGGTTAAGGCAAACACGAGATCGCCTCGCTCTACCAGGTGCTGAAGATGCCACAGGTCGTCCAGCGACTCAGGAAGCAACGCTATCTCGCCCTCGTCTCCGCGCAAATTCTTCTTCAAGACGCGCATGAATACCACCATCTAATCAAAAGGCTTAAATCGTTGTGCATCCAGGGAGGGTGTCGAGCCGCCATAACTCAGTTGGTAGAGTGTCTGGCTGTTAATTTGCAACAAAGCAGTAACCAGAATGTCACAGGTTCGAGCCCTGTTGGCGGCGCATTCTATTCAAGGGCCTGTAGCTTAGTCCGGTTAGAGCGCTCGGCTCATAACCGAGTGGCCGCCGGTTCAAATCCGGCCAGGCCCATGCTGGCAAATGCGATTCAGCTCAATGCTTTGGCCGCACTCTGCCATGCCTGAATCTTCTTCTCGGACAGGCCAGTCCTCTCAGCCAGGGCATTGGCCTTGACGTTTAGCAGATCCTGGGAGGTCTTAACGCCTGCTTTTGTTAGCTTTTCCAGTGTCTTTGGCCCAATCCCTGGGAAGGACCCAAGGTCATTTCTCTCCTTCTCCGGCTCAACCTTTCCTTGGGCTTTTTTTTCCTGCCAGTCCAGGAAGTTGCAGTGCGGGCATCCCAGTTCCCATGGCCTCTTGCCCTTGTTGATGATGCGGATGTGATTCATGCCGTGCTTCTCACATATCTTCTCCGTAACCACAACAGCCCCGCTCCTCGGAAGTGGCAGTGTGAACCTGCAATTGGGATAGCCAGAGCAGCCGATGAAGCGAGACCCCCGATGACCGCGGCGGATGATGAGCTCTGAGCCGCACCTCTCGCATGTGCCCACTATCTTGTCGGTGCGCAGGCCGTCCTTCAAAGACTGGCCGATGCATTCCTGATTCTGCGTCAGCTCTTCGAAGACAGATGTGAGCATCACCCTTGACTCCTCGATCACCTCCTCCTCCTTGATCTTTCGCTCAGAGATCCTCGTCATGTCCTTTTCAAGGGTCTGGGTCATCTCTGGCTTTGTGATCGTGGGAGCATACTTTTGCAGCGTGTCCACGACGGCATAGGCTGTGTTGGTCGGCCTCATCGGGTTGCCCTGCACATAGGCCCGAGCATAAAGCTTGCTTATGATGTCGTGTCGGGTGGACTTCGTTCCCAGGCCCAGCTCGTCCATGAGCTTTATGAGCTTGCCCTGGCTGTAGCGCGCTGGTGGCTGCGTCTCCTTGGCCTCCACTGCGTGCCCCAGAACCTTTAAGCGTTCGCCTTCTTTCAACTCCGGAAGGATGCGCTCCTCTGCCTTACTGTAAGGATAGTAGTATCTCCAACCAGCATCGACCAGCCGCGCTCCGCTGGCCCTGAAGGGCTCGGGGCCAATGTTCACCTTGATGCTAGTGGCATCCCAGACGCACTGCTCTGCAAGGGTCGCGAAGAAGCGTCGAACCACCAGCTCATAAACACGCCACTGATCCTCCTTCAGATCGCCCTTCTCCGCAGGAGCAGTTGGATAAATTGGGGGGTGGTCGGTCGTCGACCTTTTTCCGCGGGTTGGCACCATCTTTCCTTTGAGCAGCCTCTCGGCCTCTTGTGCAAAAGCGCCTTTGGCAAAAAGAGCGGTTAGGGCACGAAGGTCTATGGACGGGGGATAAACTGTGTTGTCCGTCCTGGGATAGGAGATGAAGCCGTTGGTGTAGAGCCACTCCGCAATGCGCATGGCATTGGCTGCCGAAAAGCCAATGCCACCAGCCGCTGCAATGAAGCTGGTGGTGTCAAAGGGTGCTGGTGGCTTGTCCACTCTGGGCTTGGTCTCGATGGACAGAACTGTGCCCTCTGGGCCCAAATTTGCGACTATCCTGTCTACTTCCGCCTTTTCCCAGATGCGACCCTTGGCATGCTGCACACGAAGCTCTTTTTCAAGATCTGCATATATCTCCCAGTAGGGCTGGGGCTGGAAGGCCTGAATCTCACGCTCCCTGTCCACGATGAGCGCCAATGTGGGAGACTGCACTCTGCCAACTGAGAGAAACTCCTTGCCAAGCTTTCCTGAGGTGAGGGAGATGTATCTTGTCAGAGCTGCACCCCAGACAAGGTCAATGATCTGTCTGGCCTCGCCTGAAGCTGCCAGATCAAAGTCAACGCTTCCAGAATTCTGGAAGGCCTTTAAGATCTCGTCCTTGACGATGGCGCTGTACCTAACACGGTCAGCCTTCAGTTTGGGATTTGCCTCTCTTGCGATCTTCAGGGCCTCGACGCCGATGAGCTCCCCTTCCCGGTCGTAATCCGTGGCAATGGTGATGCGACTTGCCTGTGCCCCCAAAGTTCGCAGGGCAGATATTATCTTCTCCTGAAGAGGACGAACTACGATCTCGGCGCGGATCAGGTCTTTGCAGTCCACCTTCTGCCAGTTGTTGTAGCCAGGTGGATAGTCGACTCCCACGATGTGGCCACTAAGGCCCAGGACCACCTTATCATCTAGACGGAAGGCTTCGACGCCTGCCACCCGCTGGGAGCGGGGTTTTTTGCCAGCCAGGATCTGGGCGATTCTCTTGGCTGCATCGTGCTTCTCTGCTATGATGAGATGCATTCCACAAACCCAAATCTTGCAGTTGATTTAAGTTTTTCGCAAAACCTCAAAGCATCCATTGCTGCAGAGCCTAAATCAACACGATTATTCGATAAATTACGATTGTTTACATCAGGCGATTTCTCCAATAAAACCGCATGTGAAAAGCCATTTCGACCCCATAGAAGGATATGTAGATGTGGTGAAAAAATATAAATTAAAAATAAACTTTTTTAGGATGATGCTTTTATTTATTAGTATGATGAAATAAAAGTCCCTTTCTCAGACGGATGTTGCTCATCGTCGCGTTGAATTGCAATGATGCTGATGCGGCCAAAAGTCATGAAAGGCCGAGATTTGAAAGACGCAAAACTGCGTCATTATAGATTTATATTTGAATATAATTTATCGATATTATATTGCAGCGAGGGCTACAGACTCTTATAATTTAAATAGTTATAAATATATCACGCAAAAACTTTAAGTAGCTATGGCACATTAATAAATGCGGCGGGAGATTGTAACGAATTGTGAAGGTGCTGGATATGATACCTTTTAGCTTGGGCAATCATATCATCGCTTCAGCACCAGTCCGTCGCTACAGTTTTTGCTGCTAAAAAGGTAAAGGAGGATAAAGAACGTGTCTGACAAGATAGACCTATATAGCGACCGCGGAGTTCTTTTGAAGAGCGACGTCGACCTCAGCGCCGTCAGCCCTCTAAAGAACGCTGCCATGCAGAGGCTCATTGCCCTTACTAAGCGAACTGTGGCCGTCAACCTGGCAGGCATCGAAGGTGCCCTGAAGACAGGAAAGGTAGGCGGAGGCCGCAGGCAGATCAAGGGACGCGAGCTCAACTACGATGTTGTTGCAAACGCCAATGCTCTGGCTGAAAAGATCAAGTCGTTGCTGCAGGTAAACGCTGGCGACGATACCAATGTGCAAGTCCTGGGAGGCGGCAAGCAATTGCTCGTTCAGATCCCCACCGCCAGGGTCAATGCTGCCTCTGAGTTCGTGGTAGGAATGACCGCTGCTGCTGCTGCAACCGTAGAGGCTCTGGTTCAGCAGTTCAAGGTCGGAATCGCAGAGGCTCCAATGGTTCACGCCTCCGTCTGGGGCGAGTACCCGCAGACTGTAGGCATGAACGGCGGCAACATTGCATCTGTACTCAACATCCCCCAGAACGATGAGGGTCTGGGCTTTGCTCTCAGGAACGTCATGGCCAACCACCTTGCAGCCATCACCAAGAGGAACGCCATGAATGCCGCAGCTCTTGCCTCAATATACGAGCAGATCGGCGAGTTCGAGATGGGCAATGCTTTCGGCATATTCGAGCGCCACCAGCTCCTGGGCATGGCATATCAGGGCCTGAATGCCAACAACATGGTTTACGAGTGTGTAAAGGCCAACGGCAAGACAGGAACCATAGGCACAGTCGTTCAGAGCACTGTTGCCAAGGCTATTGAGGACAAGGTCATCAAGGCCGGCAAGAAGCTGCCCTCGGGCTATGTCATGTATGAGGCCAACGATGTCTCCAAGTGGAATGCCTACTGCGCAGCAGGCGTGCTGGCTGCCACGATGGTCAACTGCGGCTCCCTCAGGGGTGCCCAGGCTGTGTCCTCGACGCTGCTGTACTTCAACGATATAATTGAGAAAGAGACCGCTCTGCCCGGCTGCGACTTTGGCAGGGTTATGGGTACCGCTGTGGGCTTCTCGTTCTTCAGCCACTCGATCTATGGCGGCGGCGGCCCAGGTGTATTCAACGGCAACCACGTGGTAACCAGGCACTCCAGAGGATTTGCCATACCGTGCGTGGCTGCAGCCGTTGCGCTAGACGCCGGCACTCAGATGTTCACACCCGAGATGACATCTGGACTTGTCGGTGCCATATACGGCGAGATCAAGGAATTCCGTGAGCCGATTGTATCGGTTGCGGAGGCTATTTAGATCAGGCGGAAGAAATGGTCACTGAATCAGACACGGAATCGATACAGGTAGAGATAATCCCAAACAGATATCTCACGCCAGCAACGACTCAAAGGCTGCTCAATGAGATCTATGGGAGTGGTGGCATCACAAGGATAATGGTCCATGGCCCAAACCTCCCCAGATCAGTACCCTACGGCCCCGGTAGGGGAACGCCCATTGAAGAGAACAGAGATCTCCTCATTGAGGTCGGTGGGCAGGCCTTCGAGCTGAGCGTCAAAGTTGGAAGGATAAGATTGGAGCTAGAGAGCGAAGAATACCTAGCGGGGCTCAAGGCGGCGTGTGAGCGAGCGTTGCCCTTCTCCTTCCAGATCAAGCGTGGTAAGTTCTTCCATACTCGTCCAACGATCACAGATTACGCTAAGTTCGGCAAGGTGGAAGACAAGCGCATCCTGGGATTGATCGATCCAAAGGCCAAGAGGAACAGACTGGCTATATTGTCTGAAGTTCAAGTGACTGTTGATGATAAAGAGGAGTGTTAAATATGGCATACACACCACAATTTTATCCCGGAAGCACCTCTGTTGGTATCAACAGGCGCAAGCACATGTCCGGAAACATCGAGAAGCTCAGAGATATCCCTGAGGCGGATGTAGTAGCCATCATGGGCCACAGGGCTCCTGGTGCCGATTACGCCAGCACCCATCCACCGCTCAAGGAGATGGGCGAGCCCGACTGTCCTGTCAGGCAGCTGGTTGCCCCGACCGCAGGCGCAGCAGCCGGTGACCGTGTGAGGTACTCCCAGTGGACTGACTCCATGTACTTTGCCCCATCCATACCCTACTTCAGATCCTATTGGGGAGCAATTAACTGCAAGGGCTGCGACCCGGGCACCCTCTCCGGAAGGCAGATCATCGAGGCCAGGGAGAGAGATATCGAGAAATACACAAAGCAGCAGTACGACAGCGAGATGACCGATGTTGCCCTCTGTTCCATGAGGGGCTGCACTGTGCATGGCCACTCCCTGAGGCTTGAGGAGAACGGAATGCAGTTCGATATGCTAGCCAGGACGGAGATGGGCAAGGACGGAAATGTCTATGCTGTCAAGGACCAGGTAGGCATCCCGCTGGATAAGAAGATCAACCTGGGCAAGCCCATGACCGAGGCTGAGGCCAAGAAGAGGACCACCATCTTCAGGTTCGATGGGGTCCCCATGGGTGGAAAGATCGGCGCCAGGAAGTTCGACGAGGCCATTGAGATGACGCACCACATGTGGGAATACAGGAGCAAGTGGGGCTACAGGCCGGAGTAAAGGGGTGATTTAAATGGCAGTCAAGCACACCAAGAAGCTATTCATAAAGGCTCTCAACAAGAAGTTCGGAAAGGATTTCGACCTAGCCAGCCAGAAGACCGAGTACAAGAGGCTGGGTCCAGAGCAGAACGCCCGCAAGAGGGAGTTCATGGAGTATGCCAAGAAGCTGGAAGGCAAGCGCGGCATGACCGGCTACAACCCCTATGTCCACGCTGGCGGCATTCCCCTGGGACAGAGGCAGCTCGTTCCATACAAGCTCTCATCCACTGAGTATGTAGTAGAGGGCGACGATCTGCACTTCGTCAACAACCCCGCAATGCAGCAGATGTGGGATGATATCAGGAGGACGATCATCGTCGGACTGGATATGGCCCACGAGGTGCTGCAAAAGAGGCTGGGCAAGGAGGTCACACCAGAGACCATCAACAACTACCTGGAGATCCTCAATCACGCCATGCCAGGCGCAGCAGTGGTTCAGGAGCACATGGTCGAGACGCATCCCGGGCTCGTGGACGACTGCAATGTGCGCGTCTTCACAGGCGACGACGCCCTTGCAGATGAGATAGATGCCCAGTACCTGATCGACATCAACAAGATGTTCCCAGCAGAGCAGGCAGAGGTCCTGAAGGCAGCTATCGGCAAGACAAGCTGGCAGGCTGTGCACATCCCAACCATCGTCGTCAGGTCCTGCGACGGCGGCACCACATCCAGGTGGAGCGCCATGCAGCTCTCAATGACCTTCATCGATGCGTACAACATGTGCGCAGGCGAGGCGGCTGTGGCAGACCTCGCATATGCAGCCAAGCACGCAGCAGTCCTGCACATGTCAGACATGCTGCCCGCCCGCAGGGCCCGCGGCCCCAACAACCCAGGCGGCCTCTCCTTCGGCTACATGGCTGATATGGTCCAGACATCCAGGGTCAAGCCCCAGGATCCAGTCTATGTCTCCTTGAACGTTGTCGCTGCTGGCTCAATGCTCTACGATCAGATATGGCTCGGAAGCTACATGTCCGGCGGTGTCGGATTCACCCAGTACGCCACTGCAGCCTACACCAACGATGTCCTGGATGACTTCTCCTACTATGGCGTGGACTATGCCGTGGACAAGTTCGGAGGATTCGCCAAGGCGCCCAAGACCATCGATGTCGCCAAGGAGCTGGCAACTGAGGTCACTCTGTACGGCATCGAGCAGTACGAGGCCTTCCCAACCCTGCTCGAGGATCACTTCGGTGGATCCCAGAGGGCAGCAGTCCTCGCAGCCGCGTCCGGCATCACATCTGCCATCGCCTCTGGCCACAGCCAGATAGGCCTTGCAGGCTGGTACCTGTCCATGCTACTGCACAAGGAGGCATGGGGAAGACTCGGCTTCTTCGGCTACGACCTGCAGGATCAGTGCGGTCCGACCAACGTGTTCTCCTACCAGTCAGACGAGGGCAACCCACTGGAGCTGAGGGGAGCCAACTACCCGAACTACGCCATGAACGTGGGCCACCAGGGCGAGTATGCAGGCATCACAAGCGCCGCACATGCAGGCCGCATGGATGCATTCGCAGTCAGCCCGCTGATCAAGGTAACCTTCGCCAATCCAGGCCTGGTATTCGACTGGGCCAACATCCGCGATTGCTTCGGCAAGGGCGGTGCGCGCGAGTTCCGCGCTGCAGGCGAAAGATCCCTGGTCATGCCCTCAGTGTAGGTCAAAGGACCTACAATCTTTCTTTTTTTGAAGTTTAAAAAAATTAATTTAAATGTAAACTGCTGCTCCAGGCTCTACATTGATCGTCTTCTGAACGCCTCTTTCAAAGTAAATGATCTTGGGATAGTTGAACTGACCGTCGTACACTCTTATATTGTGGCTTTGACCTCCAGCTACATTGAAGCTAAACACCCCGTCCAGGACATCTCCGCCGGCCCCATCAGTTCCGATATAATTCTCGTCAAGGAAGACCTGATAGCCCCTCATCCCCTGGGACCGAATCTGAACAGGGGTATCCCCGCCTGCTGCAGTCGCCTGCGGCACAGTGTATGTGGTTGGGGTCGTTGTTGTGGCAGCGTATGCCGTGTACTGAGTCGATGGCACCTGGGCAAACACGTCGATCACTACCACATTGCTCGGCTGGTTGGCGACAACGAAGTAGAGCATGTGTCTTCCAATCTGGGCTGCTGTGAAGCTCATGGTGTTGTAGCCCTGATAGAACTGATAAGTCTTGTAATTCGAGGTTATGGTGTCTGTCTGAATTATTTCATAGAAGCCGCCATCGCCACCCACTGGAACACTGGCAACCAGATGTAAAACTGCGCCCACCGGGCTCACAAGGTACTGCGTCCAATTCGTTGTCCCGCGAATCCAAAGATCATTGGATTTGGTGGGCAGAAGGGAGACGTACTGAGAGTATGGCAATCCCTGGCCTGAGCCGTAATACACGCTTGAAGGCGCTTCCTTAGTGATATCGAAAAGAGAGGGATTGCCAATTATCCCGCCGACGACAGAGGGGCTTGTCGTTGTAAAGTACTCATTGTAACGCGAGAAGATCGTATCTGGAACCTGCTGCTTGTAGAATTTTACATCTGAGCTGTACCATGGGTAGCTGTCGACGGGCGCATCGAGCCAACGAACCATGCCCGCGATCCCCGGGTCCATGAAAATCGAGCGGTCATAGCTTCGAACGTATCCGCCCTCCAGCCAGTCCTGACCACATGCAGTTCCAACCGATAGCAAGGCAGCGAGCACTACCATGAACTTGGCGATCTTACTGTATCTCATACAAGTTTCACCATAGATCTATAATCCTCTTTAACATTTAAGATTAATTATAACAAAGTGAATCTGGAGCGCCTCAAGATGGTCGAGAGCCTGTCTGATCAAACATGCTCCCGGTACTTTTTCAAGAGCTCTATGACCCGTCTGATGTCCCTTCCTTGGCCCTTGGCCTCGGCGAGAAATGTATTGTAAAGATCATTTGTTATGGCTCTTGGCACTGGTTTGCAGCTTTCAGCATGCAGCATCAGCTCGAAGCATCGAGCCTCGGCCTCTGAGAGCCTCAACGCTTTAGCATCGCCACAATGCTCTTGATAGAGGCAGAGCTCATCCTCTGGAACTGCGAGAGTCTGAGAGGCCAGAGGCGTGCCTGGTATTGGCTCAGCGATGCTCACAAAAACGTCATCCAGCATGGCCTCCTCTGCAAAGTCCATGGTCTCTTCGAAGTCCTGCCTGCTCTCGCCTGGATAGCCGACAATGAAGCTGCCTCCGACCCTGACGCCCAGGCTTTTGGCAAGCTGTATTGCCTCGCGATTATCCTTTACGCTCACGCCTTTTCTCATGGCTCTGAGGATGCGCTCGCTCCCAGTCTCAAGTCCAAAGAATACCCATCCGATGGTATAGTCTCGGATGGCTGACAGGACCTCCTCGTCTACCAGATCAACCCTCATGTCAGGCACTGAGAGGTTTCTCTTGCCAAGTATCGATGATAGAGAGCGCAGCATCTCCACAAAAGCATCACGATTGATGCTGCTGCGATAGCCGAAGAGAGAACCAGTGCCGCCGCTCACTGCCACCCGGCGGACGCCCCGACGTTTCATCTCTTGGACCTCGGCAACTATGTTCTCGATGCTGCGGCTGCGAATGCTCCTGCCAAAGAAGCGGGGGACCTGACAAAATGTACAGTTTCCAAGGCAGCCGCGGTGGGTCTCGATGTAAATGTTGGCACCACGTACGCTCTGTTGTGAGAGGTCCTCTGGAATCAGAGGAACTGTGTGATCCAGCGATACAACGGGTTGCGGAGGCGTTTTTATTACTTTTCCATCCTGCTTGTAGGCGACGCCTGGCAAATCCTCAGGACCCCGCATTACAAGGTCGGATACAATCTCTTCGCCTTCGCCTATGACTACAGCTTTCGCATCCAGCTCTCCCAAGACCATCTCCGGGCACATGCCAACAGGACCGCCGACATAGACATCCTCTCTTGATGCTACGAACTTTATGATCTTGGGATCTAGGAGCTGCAATGTGGAAAAGAGGCTTAGGAGGGTCGCATTCCCATGGGACTCCAGCTTCCTTGTAATGCTTACGGCATGTCCCTTCTCTTTGAGTATGCCTCCCAGCACCAGGGAGCCGTAGGTGTATATTCCCGGAGATACAATATCGACCTTCATGGTTGATCCGGCTTAGACTGCCAAGCCCCGATCTCATATCCCCTCTCATAAGTTATAAACCTTAACTCCCATCATGATGCAGGGAATACATTCTACTGATAACCAGAATGCGTCGAATCGATATTAACAATAAAAATATGTAGATATAGTTCCATACTTAGGGATATGGAACAATTGGCCAGGGATTGGTTGGAAGGGGAGGCGTTCCAAGGGAGTCACTCCATGCATACTGCGAGCTTGAGGGGATGCTTTAAGAAGGCTGGACTCAGCAGGAAGATGTCTCCCATGGATCTGCTGCTGCAATACAGTAAGGTCTACCATGTAGAGATCGGTGATAGGGACTTGGTTTAAAAGCATTGCCTGTATGGAGCGAAAGAAAAAAGATTTGTAATGGCATGTTAAATTGTAGCATATGAAAGAGAAGTGGCTCATGGCTCAGGGTTCATGGGCAGAGGTCAAGCCCAGGATCACCACAGCTCTCGAGTCGGGCTTCGACTGTGTGCTCGTGGATAAGGAGAACGTCGACCGCGTTCGGGAGCTGGGAAGCATCAAGGTGGCTGCTTTTGGCTCTGAGCGCGGGTCCGAGGATATTTTGGTCATTGGAAGAGGTGGCGAAGGCGATGGGTCCATTCCACTGTCAAAGGGCCAGAACAATTCCATGGACATCGCTCTGGCCAGGACCATCCCAGGCACGAAGGCCGGCTATGTGATCATAGCCAACAAGAAGTACGAGCAATTTGCGGTAGAGCTTGGCAAGAATGTCGACTACCTCATGGTCATCGGCACCGATTGGAAGGTCATCCCTCTGGAGAATATGATCGCTGGGCTCCAGGGCGTGAAGGTCAAGATCATAAGCGGCGTGAAGACCGCCCAGGAGGCGACGCTCGCGCTGGCAACTCTCGAGCACGGATCGGACGGCATCCTGCTCGACACCGATGATCTCTCTGAGATCAAGAGGGTCTCGCAGGCGGTCGAGCAGTCGGAGAGGGGCAGGTTGGAGCTCATCCCTGGCACTGTCACAGCCGTCAGGCCGGTTGGCATGGGCGACAGAGTCTGCGTTGACACAGCCAGCATGATGATCCCTGGTGAGGGCATGCTCATCGGCTCTCAGGCCAAGGGCTTCTTCCTCGTACACAGTGAATCCGAAGATAGCCCCTACGTCGCTGCCAGGCCCTTCAGGGTGAATGCCGGTGCGGTGCATGCATACATCCGCGTCGGAGAGAAGACACGCTACCTCTCGGAGTTGAGATCAGGAGACGAAGTCACAATTGTGAGCAAGGATGGGGAGGCCAGGAGCGCAATCGTTGGCAGGGCCAAGATAGAGAAGAGGCCAATGATCCTCATCGAGGCAGAGGCAAAAGGAGAGAGGATCAGCACTTTGCTGCAGAACGCAGAGACGATCAAGCTCGTCAGTCCCCAGGGAAGACCGGTCTCAGTGACAGAGTTGAAAGAAGGAGATGAGGTGCTGGTTCATCTGGAGAAGAGCGCAAGGCACTTCGGCATGAAGATCGAGGAGAGCATTGTAGAGAAATGAGGATGGTCGACTATTATGATGCTCAAGCCACGGCTTGTGGCAGTCCTGGGAGAGGATGCTGCCAGAGATGTCATGGCAGCTGGCGATGCTGACATGGTCGAGGTCCGGCTGGACCTGATTGCCGGAGATCCTCTGGAGACCATAAAGACTGTAAGAGCTCTCACCTCACAAGCGATAATCGCAACCAACCGCATGCAAGCTGAGGGTGGGCAGTTCAAGGGCAGCGAAGAGGACAGGCTCGAGCTTCTTTTGCAGGCTGCTGATTTTGCCGATTTCATCGACATCGAGCTGCATTCTGACGCCAGATCCAAACTTATGAAGAGAGCAGAAAAACCTGTAATAGTATCCTACCATAACTTCGTTTGCACACCCGCCCAAAAGGAGCTGCAAAAGATACGCGATGAGATGAAATGCTGTGGGGCTGCCATCGCAAAGATCGCTGTCACGCCAACCAGTCTCAAAGACAATGTGAACATCCTGAATTTTCTGCTTGAGAACGATATGCCTATGTGCGTGATCGCGATGGGACCTCTTGGCAGACACCTGCGGGCAATAGCTCCAATTTACGGCTCAGCTTTAGCTTACGGCTACATCGCAGAGCCGACTGCTCCAGGACAGATGAGCATGACGGAGCTTGGGCAGGCGCTGAGACTGCTCGACCCCACACATTTTCACTGATTTGCGTAAGACTTAACTGCCCCAAAATGATTATTCCATCTCCATGGAAGTAACTGTAGATGTTGGTGGCAGGCCGGGTCTGGATTGTGGAGGTTTTTGCAGCTTTTGTTATTTTAAAGGCGTAAAGAACGTAGAGCCGCTCGGATGCAAGCAATGTAAACCTCATAAGAAGAGCTGCGACTACTGCAGGAGAGCTGTGATCGAGATCGAACCAGGCTTCAAACCCCTGGAACAGCTGATCTTTGAGGTAGCACAGCAGAGCTGCAGCAATACACCAGACAGGATCATCGTCAAAGGAAATGGTGACCTGAGCTGCTACCCGGATATTCTTAAATTCGTGAAGACTGTCAGCGACGGAGAAGTGCCTGTATGTCTGGATTACACCAGTGGAAAGGGCTTTGTTAGAGGAGACGAGGCGGGTCAGCTCGTAGACGCAGGTGTGCGCAGGGTCAGCTTTTCAATATTTTCCACGGATGCCGGTCTTCGCCGCAAGTATGTGAACGACCGACACCCCGAGGCAGTGCTGTCCAATTTGAGGATCTTTTGCGAGGAATGCGATGTTTATGGCATGATCGTTTTAATACCTGGTGTCAACGATGGTGCTGAGCTGGAGAAGACCGCCCGTGATCTGGAAGAGATGGGCGCAAAAGGCCTCATGCTCATGAGCTTCGCAAATACCAGGGAGCAGGGTCTCATCTTTGGCAATGAGCCCATAATGCCAGGTATAAGTCCTTATTCTGTTGAGAGCATCAAGAGGATTGCGATGATGGTCGACGAGGCATACGATATGAGGGTAATTGGGACTCCGCTTATGGATCCCTATACCGGCGCACCCTTTGCCCTTGCCCATCACAAAGAAGAGCTGAAAAAACTTCCTGAAATAGAGAACAGTGCAACCATCATCACAAGCTCCGTAGCATATCCCTTGCTCTCATCGATATTTGGAGATCTGGGTGGCGAGGTCAATGTCGTTTCAGTCAAAAAGGAGATTGGAAACCTCATGACGATAGAGGATTTCAATGAACTCGACCTTAAAAATGTAAAGGAGAGGGTTATTATTCCGGGAATGGTTCTGGCTCACGACAGAGAGATTCGCAAGGCTTTGAGGCGTGATGGCCAAAGGAGGCTGGCCTTCAGAGGTCCCGATGACCTCACAGTGGAATCGGAGAGAAGCATTTATATGACGCCACGACAGGTTCTGGACAGGGAGATCGAGGCGTTCACTGGGCTCATCGAGGAGATAAATGAGGTCGGAGTTGAGCCTTCTGATCGTTTCACAGGCATTCGATGCATTCAAGATTGCAGCACTCCCCTCACATGTTGAGAGGTTCAGCGTTCTCTTTCACAGGTTAGCCTTTTTCCAACCTACTCTTTACCTGCTCCTGCAATCTTTCCAGAGATCCTTTTGTGCACAGGCGTCTCTCGCATGGAGAGAAATCCTTTGGGCTGCAGCCCGCTAAAATCCCCATGACCCTGTCCGCTATCTCATAGGCACCCATCTCCTCCAGCCGGTCAAGGAAGATGGATGCACGAGAGTTGAACTCCCGGCATTTCGCAGGATCTGACGCTCCGCGTTCATGCAGATCAGATAGTTCATTCAGTTCTTTTAGAATCTCCGTCCATCTAATTCCGTTCATCCAGGCTCTGATGGGGCCACGGCGATTTGAACGCCGGTCACAGGACCCCCAGTCCTGTAGGATACCAGGCTACCCTATGGCCCCGCACATCGAAACCTAGGATGCGAAATTGGCATATAAGGATTTCCCAAGCCCCGGTACCAGTGCACTGAAAAGTTCCTATTGAGATAATCGACGAGAGCCGGCGATCCTTTGACAATCAGGACTCATACATATCCACTGCGCTCAATCTCCCTCGATCTCTTCTTTGCGCAGCTCACCTGCCAGCTTCTCATAGCACTTCATTGCATATCACAATCTACTCTGGCTTTATCTTCCCGATCTTGATCCAGTAGTCTTTGATTGCCGCATGTAGCGCATCTGCGCCAAGATTTGAGCAGTGCATCTTCTGAGGCGGCAGCCCATCTAGCTCGTCCGCCACATCATCGCGAGTGATGGACATGGCCTCCTCAAGCGTCTTTTTCTTGGCCATCTCAGTGACCATGCTGGAGACTGCTATTGCCGAGCCGCAGCCATAAGTTCTGAACTTGATATCATCGATCCGGTCGTCCTTGACTTTGATGAATATCTCCATGAGATCGCCGCAGACCGGATTGCCGACCTTGCCAAAGCCATCCGGGTTATCCATCACACCCACATTCCTGGGGTTCAGGAAATGATCCATGACTTTCTTGGAGTAACCTATCTGTGTCTGTGCCATCTAAATCACCATCATACTTGCGAAGACTGTGACGTCCTCCCCGCCATGAGATAGGACGGAGCTCCCTGATTCATGGAACACCAAAAGGGTTCTCCACAGGCTTGAATATGCCCCGATTACATCGAGGCTGCTGTCGACGTAGTCGCAGCACGACGCTACTTCGCGCCAGACGACGTTGCCACCCAATGAAGATTGACATGAAAGTAGATATAGTTGATCTAAGCGCCGCGAAAATGATTAATATGCGTCGATGATGAATATGCGTCGATGATGACAGTTCTCGCGAGGCCGAGGGATATGATCGAGATAGACGGCTCATACGGTGAAGGCGGTGGCCAGATCGTGAGGACTGCAGTGTCGCTCTCGGCTGTGACTGGCAAGCCGGTCTGCATACGAAGAATCCGGCAGGGTCGCCCAAAGCCCGGGCTGGCTCCGCAGCACGTTCAGGCGATCACAGCACTGGCAGGTATATGCAGTGCTAAAACATCTGGCATTGAGCCCGGTTCCATGCAGATCACCTTCGCGCCCGGAAAGATTCGCGGCGGCAGCTACAGCGTGGAGATCGGAACTGCCGGGAGCGTCACTCTTCTCATGCAATGCCTCCTGCCTGCCTTGCTGAAGGCCGATGGACCCATCGTCATGGATGTGCATGGAGGGACAGATGTCCGATGGTCTCCAACGGTGGACTATTTCAGGCATGTATTTCTGCCTGCGCTCGGATGCTTCGGCGTCAAAGCAAGCCTCGATCTCAGGCAGAGGGGATACTATCCCAAAGGCCAAGGCTTAGTTATCTTGCGGGTCGAACCAGTAGCTCTTCAACCTGCGCACCTTTCAGCTGCGCCCAAAGGGCGAGTGTATGGAATCTCGCATTCAGGAAACCTGCCAGAGCATGTGGCTCAAAGACAGGCTGAGTCTGCCGTCCAGCTGCTGGAGCAGGCAGGCTTTGCAGCTGAGGTTGCCACAGAATCACATCGTTTGCCGTCCATGGGCAGCGGCATAACCCTCTGGTCAGGCTTCATGGGAGCAAGCAGCCTTGGCGAGCGAGGCCTGCCGGCAGAGATGGTGGGACGAAAGGCTGCAGAGGACCTCATCACGGAGCTCGAGTCCATGTCCACAGTAGACATTCATCTGGCAGATCAGCTTATTCCTTATCTCGCCCTTGCGGGAGGCAGCTACACCGCTCGCGAGGCCTCATCGCATGCCATGACGAATATATGGACTGCAGGGCACTTTCTGGAAAGAAAGATATCTCTATTTACTGAGGATATCACTAAGTTCGAGGCCCATTAGGCCTGAGAGGTATCACACTGGAGGGTACCTCTTCAAATACGACTCGATATATTTTTTAATCTTCTCTCCTTTATAAATTCCTGCGTGCCCTTCGCATAGCACGTCCGCATGCAGCGCCAGCAGTTTTTGCATCGATTGCCTCCACATGGCCAGGTCTGAGCCCCACAGAGGCGAGAAGGGGCCGTGGATATCCTGACCGAAGAGAACCCTGCCGTCATCGGTGTCGATGTATACTGAGATGCTTCCAGGGGTGTGGCCGGGAGTGTGCAGGAGATTGAACATGAGATCCCCCAGCATAAGCTGCTCATCCTCGCCGCTTAGAAGTGTGTCCACCTTGACGGGCTTGTAGTTCACGCCGTACATGCTGGCAGCTGTAAGATCATCATTCTCACCCTCGATTCCGGCTCTGTCCATCGCATGAGCAATGACCTTCGAGCCGTAGCGCTCCTTCAGGTCAGACAGGCCGCCTGTATGGTCGATGTGACAGTGGGTGGCAATTATATGCCAGATCTGTGCAGGCTCAAACCCAAGCGATCTGATGTTGTCCTCGATCCTCTTTGTGCCATAGCCTACGCCGGAATCTATCAGCACCAGCTCACTGCCAGCGTCAACGAGATACACATAGGCATCCTCTGAGGCGGAGAGCTCAGGGCCACCCACAGCATAAACGCGATCACAAATGGCTTTTGCTCTGGTCATGATCGATGGTTGGATCTCCAAAGCTTAGATCTTGTGCCTGGCATTCTCCTCCACATCCTTTCGAATGGACCTAAGTTTTCTGATGCTGTAGTAATACTCTGCCAGCAGGACAATGGCTGCCAGGGCCATGATGGCGAAGATCTTCGTCAAAGCCTGCAGAGCATTATTCTTGTAATAGCTCACTTCGATATACGGAATCTGGGAGGTGTTATACCAGGTTAATACGCTTCCAGAATCTCCCTCCTGGAAGTCATCCGGAGCAGGACTAGCGATTCCAAGGACTCGGTTGCCTGTTGTGTATCCAGCAGGGAGTATTATGCGCACTGGCCCTCCGCCTCTCAGCGGAAGTATGAACTGCTGTCCCTGCTGTGGCATGATGTAGATCAGCTTCCCTGTGACGTTTCGATCGAAGTTCAGGCTGTAGATATGGTCTCCTCGCCAGAAGAGATAGCTGCTGTTAAATCCCACCCGCGCTCCAGACAAATCCAGCAAAGTGATGTTCTCACTCTTCTGCGATAGGGTGAGATTCAGTTTGCTGGCGTTGACAGGCTGGACGACCACAACCTCTTTTAATCCTAGACTGTAAACTGTGCCATTGAACTCATCGTAGCTGCGGGCCGAGCTGGTGAATGAAAGAGCTATCAAGGCCGATGTGATGAGAGCCAAGGCCTTACGAGAAAGCGCTCTCGTTTTGCGGATATTATCGTACATCTCTCCTCTGAGAGATGACGCTCCCACTTTATCAATGGTGCGCCTTCATAACGAAACGCTTGATAATGGCCAAAGACTAAAATAATCTCCACACAAGGGGAGAGGTCACAGAAAACAACGCCATGAATGAAGTTTATACTGAAACGGATAGGACCAAGTCCCGGTGGGTTGCAAAGGTATACAACGATTTTGTCAATGAGCTTGGCAGATCTAGGACCACTCAAGGGGCGTTATTCTGCTATGCTCTTAAAAGAAATGCTTCGGATTATCCAATTTGTGGTGGTTTTGTTGGTGAGATAAGGATCACCAGGCAGTATCATGAGTGTGACGGCGAGAAACTGCCAAAATGGATTCGCAAGGCAAAGGAGCTCGGTTTCATTCCAATGGATGCGATTCTTGATGAGATTCCGGGAGAGATCATATTCTCGCCGCAAAAACTCAAGAGAGGACAAGATTCTGTCGAGGTCTGGTTGAACAAGTCTTCGTTCAATCCTCTGCTACATCCTGTCTGTGAGACTCATGGCGTGACACTCGTCTCTGTTAGCGGCAGGGCTTCCGATGAGGCCATCAAGGCCCTGTACCAGCGCTGCAGCTCCAGGACCATCATACTTTGCCTCACCGACCTGAGCCCAAGCGGTGCATTTTTCGACGCAGATCTGTATACAAATATTGGGAGATCAAAGCCGCCAGGATGCAATGTTGAGATATTAGTAAAACGCATCGGCCTCAAGCCTGAACAGGTTCTGGAGCTGAAGATCCCCATGGTCGCAGGAAGGGCCGAGTCAAAAGAGGATCGAGACAGGTTCAAAAGATATCTCAAACCATACGGCCTTGATCCAAGTAAGATAGCCGAGCTCGATGCCCTTGAGGTATATTATCGCGGTGGCATAGCAGCCTTCCTGGACGAAATCCTCTCCACCAATGTTAAATCCTACTAAGTCATGTGTCATCTAGAATGACAGATGTCCCTGATATTCCTCTGGATCAGATCCAGCAGCGCGTTGTAGCCATGTGGATGGGAAGCTTTTATGGAAGCAGCGGCTATGTTGCCCGTAAGCTTGGCAAGAAGGGCCTTCGCGAATTCCAGGATATTGGAGCCCACCAGGTTGCGGCCACCTTCAAGCAGCTGGGCCTGGCAGATCCCAAGGATGTAGCCATGGCCATTGCAACCAATGAGAAAAACCTCTTCGGGAGCGTGGTAGAGGTGGTCGAGGGGGAAGGCACTGCAAAGATCAATCGCCGTCGCTGCGGGTTGATGCAGGGCGCCAAGTCGTTCGCCCGTGTGGGGGCCAGCCTGATCGCCAAGGAGCACTGCAGGACCTGCGTGGAGAACCACTGGAAGAAGGTCTTCTCAGACCTTAAGATGAGTGTGGAAGTAGAGCACACTGAAGATGGCTGCGTAATGACGATCTCGGCCCTTCGCTAAACTGTGTGGGTGAGATCGGGCATAAATTATCTCCTCCATGCCACTGTGGCTCAGTTGAATAGACATCCAGATGCAATAGTGGCATTTGTCTGGATTTTGACTTGGGCGCCAGGCTCACCCGGGGAGATGCCACAGAATATCGATAGATCCGGCTCATCCCCTCATCGCTACACCCCAAATCATAGATGGAGGTACTAATATATAAATTATTCAGTTAAACGGGTACACGACTCAAATTGCATATTGTGGCAAATTCGAGCAGCTTCATCCCAACTCATCGCCCTACCAACTCATCGCCCTACCAGGGACGGTCCAATCGATTCAGGTCGTTTCTGTTCCCTCAGTAGCTTTCAGTCGCTTCTGTTTCTTTGCATATTCCAACCTGAAATTCTCGAAGGCCTTTCCATAGCTCTGAGCGTCCCCGTTATGCACTGTTACCATGCAGACATATTCTAGATCGATCAGGATTGGATCACTGGGATGTGTTGAATCCTTGATAGAACTCAACAGGATATTGCAGCCATCGAATCCGATCAACTGCCCACATACGTCTTTATCGATACTATCTTTGAAAGTAACTTCAACAGTCTTATTTAGGCAATCCTGTAGACAATGTACAAGACCATCAGTCATCCGCATAATAGATCAGATATGCAGTTGTTAGTAATAAAAACTACGGGAGCCCGCTTAGGAACTGGTATCCTCGGGCAGCTCCACGATCGTGGCTTGCGACCAGAGTTCGAAAAATTTTTTTGTGGATGTAAAATAGCTCAGTTCATCTGGTGCATCTTGTATGCGCCGGTCTGAATGACCTCTACAGGCGTGTCGGGAGTCCAGGCGCTATCTAGGAACTGGTAAATTGACTCGCCAGTCCATTTTACATAGCCATCTTTGCTGGGTGCAACTGCATTGTACACTGGAGATGTCGGTCCTGGTGCAACATAACTATTATCGGTCAGGAAGGCGTAGTTGGCATATGTTGCGTTCTGCAAGGTGCCATTCCATCTCTTCTGGGAAGAGACTGCAGTGAAATAATCCGGTGTATAACTGCTCGGAATCCAGCTATCATTTAGGAATGCTGCCATGGACGGGGTGGTCAGAAGGGAATTTTCAGCAGATTCAGGCGATAAGGCCAACGTGTTGTTTAACACGGGCTTCGCCATGATTGCAGGCATCAGCCCGCAAAAAGCCACGAGGGCGATCAATACAAGTATAATATGTCTCATGACGCCTGTATTATCTCTCAGGTATCCATAAAGCTTTCCGTCGTGTAGCTGGTCTATGAAAGGATGAATGATCGTAAACGTATTTTCATTTTCTATTCTTTTGTAAATCTTTAAGCTCTTTTGTGGTAGTTTCTGGGTGCTCTTTGAGATATTTTGCTATCTCAGGCACGTGGACGATTGTGCAATCGATGCATGTCCAGACCCTTTTGCCTCGCTTGGTCTTCACGAACCTGCCGAGCTCTGGATCTTTGCAGGGATATAGCGGGCAAAAACAGTGGGTACAGTCCTGGCCTGCAAAGTGATGACAAGGATAGTACTCACAATTGCCCTGACCTGTGGCAATCACTGGCCGGTCAGCAGCCTCTCTGATAAGACATGGATCGTCCGTCACCAGGCCGTCAGCGCCAAGCCTGAGAAGCCAGCTTGCCTCTTCTTTTGTGTTGACGGTCCAGGGGAAGACCTCAAGGCCGCATCTGTGAGCTTCCTTGAAGAGCCTGGGGCTGACTTTACTGGGAAATATGGCGTTTGCTCCAGCCCAGACGGCCAGATCAATGGGCTTTATGGGAAGCGATGAGATGATTATCCCTGTGCGCAGATCTGAAAGCTCCTTGATCTCGCGCAAGCTGGAGTGATAGAAGGATGTCACCATGGATTTGCTGCCTTTTAAGACGCCTGCAACCAGATCTTCCAGGCCTTCTTCCTTCATCTCCACAACCAGTTCCATCCCCAGCTCTTCTGTCGCGGCGAGCGCCTCATCCAGCGTGAGGATTTTCTGGCCGCCTACTTGCAGGGCCTTCAGATCCTCAAAGCTGAGGTCCTCCACCTTGCCTGAGCCATTCGAGGTCCTGTCCACAGTCTCATCATGCATCAAAACCAGGACACCATCGCTTGAAAGCCGCACATCCACCTCTACGGCATCCGCTCTGCAGCGTGCAGCAGCCTTGATGCCCTCCAGTGTATTCTCAGCAGCAAGAGCCCTGGCACCGCGGTGCCCTATCACTAACGCCATCAAAGTTGGATGGAATGGAAAATATATGGCTTTTTGGGAGAACTGGAAAAGGATTATACTGAATGAACGCCATCAAGGAACCTGGATGCTGAACAATCTTGAGAAGTTTAAGTGCATGAAGAGAGATACGGCTGAGATCAACCTGGATCCCTTGCAACGCGGGGGGATTCTTACGCCTGAGGCGCGTGCAGCGCTGATCGAGTGGGGCGATGGCTATTCCATCTGCGACTTTTGCGCAGGAGTGCTGGACAGAATCAAGAACCCTCCTGTTGAGGAGTTCGTACACAGCGTTTTGCCGAAGTTCTTGGGAGCTGACGCAGTGCGGGTCATGCACGGTGCGCGTGAGGGAAAGTTCGCAGCGATGCACGCCCTCTGTGAGAAGGGAGACTGGGTGGTCATAGATGGAAATGCTCACTATACCACCGTCCTGGCAGCCGAGAGGGCGGGCCTGAAGATAGAGTATGTGCCGTCCAGCGGAGCGCCAGATTACGCCATTCCAGCAGAAGGTTACTCCGAGGCCATCGAGCGCGCCTACGAGCACAAGGGGAACGTTAGCATGGCAGTCCTGACCTATCCTGATGGAAACTACGGAAACCTCGCAGATGTAAAGGCCGTGGCTGATGTCTGCCATGACTTTGGCGTGCCTCTGCTCCTCAACGGGGCCTACTCCGTCGGACGGATGCCGGTGAATGCTCGAGATCTCGGTGTGGATATGATCGTTGCCAGCGGTCATAAGTCGATGGCAGCGTCAGGACCCGTCGGGCTTCTTGGAGCCTCGGAGGAGTATGCCAGAACCATCTTCCGGCTCTCGGCCACCAAAAAGAACAAGGAGGTTGAGATGTTGGGCTGCACTGTGCGCGGAGCGCCGCTCCTGACCCTGATGGCATCGTTTCCTGCCGTGGTGGAGCGCATCTCGCACTGGCCAGAGGAGGTCAATAAGGCCCGCTGGTTTGCTGCTGAGATGGAGAAGCTTGGATTGATACAACAGGGAGAGCGCCCGCACAACCACGACCTCATCTTCTTCCTGGCCGAGAACCTCTACGAGATCTCCCAGACTGCGAAGAAGGGCAGATACTTTCTCTATCGCGACCTGTCAGAGCGCGGCATCTGCGGCATCAAGCCGGGATTGACGCGCCAGTTCAAGCTGAGCACCTTCGGGCTGTCGCGAGACCAGCTTGGAAGGGTGCTGAATGCATTTGATGAGATCATAAGATCCTATGCCAAGGCATGATCGGGAGAGGGAATCTTTATCACCAACTCACATCAGACAAATGGACAAGGAGGGACTAATAACGAATTTGAAGTCTGCCAAGGTCTCCATAGCTCTGATTGCATCTGCTCTGATTGTGGCGTTTACTGGTCCTTCGCTAGGGCAGTCAAATGAGACATCATCCTACTGGTTCCAACAGGGCATGGCTCTTTACGAGCAGGATAGATTCAGCGAATCCCTGGATGCTTACGAAAAAGCTCTCGAGCTTGATCCAACTGATTCGGAAGCCTGGAACAATCGAGGCATAGATCTGGGCCTGCTGGGCAGGTACGACGAGGCCCTCGAGTCGTTTGAGAGGGCTGTTGCGCTCAACGAGTCGTATGCTGAGGCATGGTATAACATGGGCGTAATCTACGACTACAAAGGATACTACTACACTGCGGTCCAAGCATATAAAAAAGCCACTCAGATCAATCCATCCTATCAGAAGGCCTTGGTGAGAAGAAATATTGATACCGATATAGTCATGGGGCCGTCACTCTCATGTAGCTGCTCAGATCAGTTGACGCTGGTCTAGATTGGCGAAGGGCCGCTCTCAGGGAAGGCCGCTTCCGCCCATTCCTATTGGTATCTGGCTTATGTCTCCGACGCCCGTCAAGATGCGGTCTGCATCCTGATGCACGTCATGGAACCTGGATGTCTGAGAGGATGCCTGGCTTGCGGCTTCTGCTGCGGCCTCGCCATTAACAGTCGACGCATGTGTCGCCTCTTCGACCTTTGCAGGCGTAAAGCTTGAGATGTCAGGGTTGATCCACATGGCGCTGAAGGTGCCCCTGCCCGATATGTTGCCACAGCTCGCCTGGAGGAAGCTGCCTTTGAGGGTTTGGTTGACTGCATCAAAGGTCCCAGTCATCATGCTGGAGACTTGTACACCACTTTTCAGAGCTGTTAATGTCAGGACGACGTTGTCGCCGAGGATGGCTCCGACGACGACTGCATTCCAGGCCTGGCCGCTATCGGGTTCGTACTTCGCTGCGCCATAGAGATCCTTGCCATCCTGGTTGAGGGCCATGATAACCTGGCCAGGCTCAAGGCCTGACACAGACCAGATATAGTTCAGAGTGAAAAAATTGCTTGCAGCATTTGCGCTCTCCTGATGGGCGCCATCTCCTGCAAGAACAATCTCGTCGCTCGAACCCACCGCAAGCTGACCCAGACCTACTACTATGAGCAATGCGATCAATGCTCGAATAGCCTTGGGCTTGTAGATCAATTCAGTCCGCTTCCGCCCATGCCGGGTGGCACACCGCTCAGGTCGCCGCCAGGTCCTATCTTGTCTTTATATTCGCGAACATCAACGAATCTAGACTTCTGGGTGGTGGTCTGGCTTGTTGTATTTGTCTCGGTGGCAGCAGTATTTGAATTCTGTGCAGCTGTAGCTTTATCCTTGGGCTGCTCTATGGTGGCAGGTGTGTAGTCGGATGTGTCGGGGTTGATCCACATGGCGCTGAATGCGCCCTTGCTCACCATCTTTCCTCCGCTCACCTGTGTGAAGTTGCCGCTGATGCTATCGTTGGCGAAAATGCCCGACAACTTGGTGGTGGTCAGCTCGCTGTCTTTTTGTGCTGTTATGGTCAGCTCTACGCTGCTCCCGTGGACGGAACCCACAACCTCCGCATTCCATGCCTGGCCTCCATCGGGTTCGTACTTTGCCTGGCCGAAGAGGTCGTTTCCGTCTTGATCCAGCGCCATGGTGATGGGTCCGACCTCGATGCCATTCACAGACCAGATGTAGTTCAGGTTGGCCATAGTGCTTGTAGCATTGGCTGCAGCTGTCTGATTCGCAGGTGCAACTTCGTCTGCAGTAGCCGTCACATTCTGCTCTATTGTTGTGTTATTTTCCACAGTGCTCGTATTGTTGGCGCTCTGCCCCAGGGACAGGCCAGCACTGATGAGGAGTACTAGAAGAATCAGGTATCTCTTAATCAATTGGTTGCCTCCTTTTTCTCTACTTTCGGCGATAATATTTTCGTCATTTGCCTAAGTCATCCCTTGACTTACCTTCTCAGATATAAGCTTTTCACCTCATCTTATTTCCTGCCTGCCATCTCCAGCAGCTTGGCAGCCTGAGCTCCTGCCTCGAGTATCTCCAGGTTCTTGGGGATGAGCTTGGGTTTCTTGGCAAATGTTACGCGGAATGCATCACCGTAAGCCTCGCGCGGCAGCCCAAGGCCTCCTGCCTGCATCAGGGCCCCGAACATGGCAGTGTTGGCAGCCTGCTGCACGCCCCTCTCAGTGGCAATCTGTGTTGCGGGAACTGATATGGCTTTCACGCCCTCCGGTGCCTGGAACTCTCCAGCCAGTGAGTCGTAAAGTATCACGCCGCCCTTCTTGACAGTGCCTGCGAACTTCTCAAGAGACGGCCGGTTGAAGGCCACGAGCACATCTGGATGATCCAAAACAGGCGAGCCTATCGGCACCCCAGAAACTATAACAGAGCAGTTGGAGGTTCCACCACGCTGCTCCGGGCCGTAATCAGGATACCAAGAGACAAAGCGACCGCATCCGAAGGCAGCCTGAGCCAGTGCCAGGCCCATGCTCAAGACCCCCTGCCCTCCAAAGCCCGCGATCTTCACGCCCTTGGTCACAAATTCGCGGTCCTTCTGCATCTCCATGCATGGCATCTCGCTGCAACCAAAGATCTTATCCAAAGACTCCACTGAAAAGTCGCTCTCTGCCCTGCTTATCGGCTGCACCTCAGCGGCTCTGTCCCTGAACCTCTTCACTGGGAACTCCTTTTCCATTTGCTCATTGATGAACTTGGCAACTTCTTTTGCATCCATCCTCAAAATCGTGGGGCAGGGAGATAGGAGCTCTACAAAAGCGTAACCCTTTTTGTCTCTCTGAATCTCCAGGGCCCGTCTCACAGCTCGGCGTGCCTTGCGAATATGCTCGATGTCGGAGAGGCTGGCGCGCTCAATGAAGACGGGCGCCCTGAGCGTGTCCAGCAGCTCGCAGATGTGAATGGGATAGCCCATCTCCGTAGGATCGCGCCCCTGGGGAGATGTCGCAGTGACCTCGCCGATGAGGGTCGTAGGAGCCATCTGACCGCCTGTCATGCCGTACACTGTGTTGTTTACGAAGAAGACTGCAAGCTTCTCGCCGCGGTTGGCTGCCTGGATCGTCTCGTTCAGTCCGATGGATGCCAGATCGCCATCTCCCTGATAGGAGATAACGATGGCATTGTCCTCTGCACGCGAGATGCCTGTGGCAATGGCCGGCGCCCTTCCGTGTGCTGCCTGCACATGCCCGCAGTCCAGATAGTAGTAGGCAAAGACGGCACATCCAACGGGGCTGATGAGCACACATCTATCCTGAATTCCCAAATCTGCCATGGCCTCGCCGATGAGCTTATGCAGAATACCGTGGCCACATCCGGGGCAGTAATGCGTAGCTGTGGGCGCAGCGCCGCCCTTTCGCGGGAACGCCGGGTACATCCCAGGATGCCCGCCTATCACCTTCTCCTTTGCAGCCATTTAAGCCACCTCCATGATCTTCTTCACAATATCCTCGAGCTGAATCAGATTCCCACCATAGCGGCAAACCAGCTCCACTGGCCTGCAACCGCTGGCCAGGCGTATGTCCTCTCGCATCTGTCCATTGCTCATCTCTACTGAGATGAACTTGCAGCCGTGCTGTGCAAGATCGCGAATCTCGTCTTGCGGGAATGGGAAGAGCGTGATGGGTCTAAACAGCCCTGCCTTGATGCCCTCTTTGCGGGCGGCGTCCACTGCAGACCTGGCAATCCTGCTGCTGATGCCATAGGAGACGAGCACGACCTCTGCATCAGCCAGCTTGTAGCCATCCCAGGCCACCTCGCTCTCCTTTATGCGCCGGTACTTCTCCTGCAGCAATAGGTTATGCCTCTCCATGTCGTCGAAGTCAAGGGCGATTGATGTCACCAGATTGCCCCTGGTCTCCGCCCGTCCTGCCACAGCCCATGTAGTGTCGATCTCTGGCTGAACGGCAATCTCTGGGAAATTCAGGGGCTCGACCATGTGCCCTAGCACGCCATCAGCCAAGACCACAACGGGATTGCGGTACTTGAAAGCCAGGTCGAAAGCCTTCATGGTGAAGTCGCACATCTCCTGCACACTTGCAGGGGCGAGCACTATGTTGTTGTAGCAGCCATGCCCTCCGCCCTTGCAGGCCTGGTTGTAATCAGACTGCTCAGGCCCGATATTNCCAAGGCCGGGACCTGCCCGGCAGATGTCTACGATGACGCAGGGAAGCTNAGCTCCTGCAATNTATGTGATTCCTTCCTGCTTCAGGCTCATGCCAGGCCCCGAGGAGGCCGCAAGCACGCGATGACCTGCGCTTGCAGCTCCATAGACCATATTGATCGCTGCCTCTTCCGACTCGGCCTGTACGAACTTGCGGCCCACCTTTGGGAAATATCGCGAAGCCTCGTGGAGTATCTCGCTTGCCGGGGTGATGGGATAACCAAAGAAACAGTCGCAGCCAGCATACATAGCCCCGACGATCACTGCGCTGTTTCCAGCCACTAACTGGGATGCCATCTCAATCCTCCTCTGCTTTCTCCTTTTGAGGCACATGCACCTCAATGGCCAGCGGCTCGGGACATGTATAATAACAAGCGCCGCAGCCTATGCATCCGTCTCCTGTGTAAATTGCAAATCTGTATCCTCTCTCGTTGAGCTCATCGCCCATCTTCAAGACATTGACGGGGCAGGCCAGCAGGCACCGCTCGCAAGCCTTGCACTCCAGGCTGTTGATCACAGGATAGGGCTTATCCTTATCCCTGATCTCCACGCGCCTGATCTTGCCGCTTATGGTCTTGGGAAGCTCCTCCACGAACTCGACGATCCTTGGGTATTTGTAAGGCGCAGTGACCTTCTTGACGTGCTCTTGCAGCTCCTTTTTCAGCTCTTCGGAGGGTGCATACCCTTTGGTCAGCACAACTGTAGCCTTGACCACCTGCCCTCGAATGGCATCTGGTACTCCGGTTATGGCCACCTCCAGGACGGCTGGATGCGACATGAGGGCGGACTCTACCTCGAAAGGTCCAACGCGGTAGCCTGAGCTCTTGATCATGTCGTCCGTCCTGCCCACGAACCAGAAGTATCCCTCTTCGTCCCGCCAGGCGGTGTCGCCTGTATGATAGTAGTCATCATGCCAGGTGTGCTTTGTCTTATCAGGGTCGAGGTGATAGTCGATGAAGAGACCGACTGGCTTGCCCTTGTCCGTCTTTATCACGATCTCACCTTCTTCGCCCACCTCGCATATTTTGTCGTTCTTATCCACAAGCACTATGTCGAATCCTGGAGCGGGCTTGCCCATGGAGCCCGGTTTGGGCGTCATCCAAGGATAGTTTGCGATGCAGACCACCGTCTCGGTCTGACCATATCCTTCCATAAGTCTCAGGCCGGTGGTCTCAAGGAACTTCTCATAGACCGATGGATTTAGGGGCTCTCCTGCTGTAACAGCATATTTGAGGCGGGAGAAGTCGTACCTGGACATATCGCTCTTGATCATGAATCTGAATATGGTTGGAGGAGCGCAAAAGGTTGTGACGCCGAATTTGCCCATCTCGTCCATCATCCGTCCCGCATCGAATCTGTCATAATCATAGACGAAGACAGCAGATCCCGCCAGCCACTGGCCAAAGATCTTTCCCCATGCGCATTTTGCCCATCCCGTATCCGCTACGGTGTAATGCAGCCCATCGTCCTCCACATTCTGCCAGAACTTGGCAGTAAGGATGTGGCCGAGTGGATAGGTCTGATCGTGCTTGACCATCTTTGGATAGCCAGTCGTTCCAGATGTGAAGTAGGCCAGGAGGACGTCCTCATTTTTTGTGGCGTCCTCTCCTTTAGGCCTTACGAAATTTGGCGATGCCTTCTCGAGCTCCGCGTCGAAGTTGATCCAGCCCTCTCGCAACAGGTCTTTGCCTCCCACCAGCGCCTTGACCAAGGGGATCTTGCCCAGTTGTTCATGGGCAGAGTCGAACTCATCAGGCACGCCGTTCTCTGCGATGCAGACGATCATCTTAAGGTCCGCTTTTTTGATGCGGTACACGAAGTCCTTGGCCTTGAGCATGTGCGTCGAAGGGATGGCGATTGCCCCGATCTTGTTCAGGCCCACCATGCAGACCCAGAACTCCCAGCGGCTCTTGAGGGTGAGCATGACTGTATCTCCCTTCTTTAATCCGTATTGGCGAAAGAGGTTGGCAGCCTTGTCGGACAGGGTCTTCAGCTCTCCAAAGGTTATGATCTTCTCATCACCATGGTCGTTGCACCATACCAGAGCACGCTTATTCGGACTTTGGGCTGCATAGGCGTCCACTACATCGAAAGCAAAGTTGAAATTCGCAGGAACGATTATCTTCAGATTTTCTTTAAAATCCTCATAGGATTTGAAGTCGGTTTGCGAGACGAACTTGGACAATAACGATGACATTGATAAATCCTCACTACATGACCACTGCTAGCAGCTTTACTGGCTCATTATTCAGGGCTTCCATGATGTGTTTGTATGACGAATCGAAGAAAATACAGTCGCCTTCGTTCAGAATGATCTCATTTTCATGGATAGTTATCTTCAGAGTTCCTTCCAGCACATATTCGAACTCCTGGCCGGGATGGGCATAGTATCTTGGTGTATCCTTCTTGGGATCTATTGTGACTATGAATGGTTCTGCTTTTTTATGGGCAAATTTTCTGGCCAGGCTCTGGGAGTGGTACTCCTTCCTATGCTCCACTTCAACTGCCTCACCCTTCCTGGTAACGGTGAAGATGCTCATCTTGGACTCTTCGCCTGTGAGCAGCAGGCCAGTGTCTACATTGAGCTTTCGCGCGATGCCGATGAGGATGCTGGCGGGTATGTCTAGCTTCCCCTCCTCATAGCAGTTGTAGGTCCCCACTGGCACTTTGAGGTGCTGTGCCATCTCCTCAGGCGATACACGATTCAGCTCCCTCAGCTCACGAAGACGTGAACCGATCTCATCAAGCCTCTCCTTCATGCTTATTCCTCGGCAAATCCCAAACTCGTGGCCTTTTTAGTTCGACCTCGGCCATAGGTATGCAGGATTGTGACTGCCTCATAAGCATATTTGAATCTATCTCCGAGAATTAGGCATTTTAATCATGGCAAGACCTGTCCCTGTCGACAAAGATAAATACTACCAACTGAGAATTAGCCCCTGAGGAGATCCAAATTTCTGAGAATGAGATGGCATCCGATCCTGAGACGCATAGTAGTCTCAGCAAACACCGTAGGGTACCGTATACAGAAAGTTTCTTGAAATCGCCTCTGAGTGGACCTGAAGAGGGCCGCATCTGTCTTGATATGTCTATTTTTAAGCAGGTCCAGTGGTGATGGTCTAAATGAACAAACGAAGGGATCATGTTCCTAAAAAGGATATCATGTACACCTTGAAGGAAGATGGCTCTCAATTTATTGTTAATGAGAGTTATTTTTACAAGACGGAGCCATACTACACAATCGTCAAGAACGAGAACGAAGGCATAAAGACAGTGCCCAGTAGCAGCGATGTGCTTGATGCTTACATCGTTCCCATCTGCCTGGAGAAGGCGAAGCTCGCAGGCATACCCATCTGTGACTGGACTGTCTCCTACCAGTACGTCTCCCTTCCGGCCATAGTCTACGGGCTGAACTACTTCTCGACTCCATCTGATCATTTCCTTGTGAATGATCTGGAGACTGCGAAGACCGTAATCAAGCATGTTACAAACAGGGGGCGGTACCCCTTCTGCTATCAAAAGATCGACGAGACAGCATCTGTGGCCAAGTGCACATCGATCTTCGGCAAGACCATAAACTGCTGTGAGAAGGTCTCAGCACTGGCTGAGCGAATCTACGAGGTCTTTGGGGTTCCCTTAGTGGAGATAGTCCTCGTCAAGGACGAATCTGGCTGCCGCCTCTCCTCACTGGCGCCAGTGAAGTATTCGCACCTATCGAAGGAAGAGACAGAATTGTTGCAAGACCTTCTGGACAAGAGGGTGAAACGCTTTGAGTAAGCTAGGCATCTTTGTCAACAGACAGACGTTAAGCAGCTCCGAGCAGCTCCAAGCCCTGGTCAAATGCCGGGATGTAGCTGAGAGCATGGGCCACACGGCAGAGTTCATCTTTCCAGTGGATATCAAGAAAATACCAAAGCTCGATGCCCTGTTCATTCGTGCCAACACAGACCCGATGAACACGACCTATGTGGCTGCCAGAATGGCCCAAATGTACGGAATACCTGTGATAGACGATCCCAGTTCCATCAAAATATGCGCAGACAAGATTAACATGTACATGCATCTCATGAAGAAGAAGGTCTCAATGCCAAGAACCAGGTTCCTGAAGAGGAAAGAGCTAGATGCCAATCTCGCAGAAGATCTCTTCGAGGAGCTGGGGACGCCTCTGGTGCTGAAGGAGCCATCCACATCGTTCTCTGTGCGGGTAGAGAAGGTCTCAACTGCGAGCGAGCTTTTGAAGGTATCCAAGAGGTTCTTTAAGCTCTCAGACTGGATAGTGGTGCAGGAGTACATCGAGAGCAGGTTTGACTGGAGGATAGGCGTCCTGGACGGAGGCTTGCTCTACGCTTGCAGATACATCATCCCTTCAGAGACATTCAAGATCCAAGCGTCGGTCAACGGCCACATCGTCTACTGTGATGTGGAGAGCGTTCCTGCCGATCAAGTCCCCCCTGAGGTCATAGATCTCGGAAAGGCTGCTGGCAATGCAATAGGCAAAGGGCTGTATGGAGTGGACATCAAAGAGAGCAACGGAAAGCTCTATGTCATCGAGGTCAATGACAATCCATCTCTAGAAGGTGGCGAGGATGCACACTATCCAGAGATGTTTCACAAGATCATCTCGTACCTCGCGACGGGAGAGATCGCCAGCCATGCCGACTACATCTCCGACCAGGTTTACGGCCCACATGGCTTCGAAGGCGACTTTGGCCTTGGAGCTTTCAGGGACCTTGCCCACGCAGGTGCTATGATGGATAGCGATGTCTATTCGTACAAGATAGACTTCTCTGAGCGGTAGACTACAGTTTTCATCCTTTTTTTGGAGATGATTTGGATGGACGACTCACTTTGCGAGGCCCTGAGCAAGGCCTGTGGAGAGTGTCATTTGGCTGGAGGCTGCTGTTTTGAGGCAAGGCCACCCCTGAGCCAGAAGCGTGTAGACATACTTGTCGCCAATGGCGTCAGTCCTGATGCAATTGAGTTTGCAGGATACAAGAGGTTGAAGCTCAGGCCTGACGGCTTTTGCATACTCTTTCAGGACGGCAGATGCTCGGTTCACTCGATAAAGCCTGAGACCTGTGTGGCCGGGCCATTTACCTTTGATATGCTAGGCGCTACCCTGCGAATCTTCCTGAAGAGAGAGAGCATCTGTCCCATGGTAAGAATTTTGAAAGCCGACAAGTTGGCTTACGATTGGCTGTTTGAGGTATCTAAAGAGATGATCATCGACCTGGTGAGGGCTTTGCCCGCATCCGAGCTGGAGGAGATCTTGAAAATCGAGGAGCCTGAGACGGATCTTGTGGCCGAGATCAGCAAAGAGGACTGGAAGCCATGTCCAGAAAGATGCAAAGGGCATTAGCAACCTCGTCGCAGTTGGGCACTGAGCATGAGCTCTCGATAAACGACAAGAATTTTCAGCCACTGCCCATCTCAGACAGGATCATCCAGAGGTTGAATGGCTCAGTGAAGCATGAGGTGGCCTTTGGAGGCATCAAGGTCTCCAAGGAGCTGCAAAAGCATGTACTAGAGCTGATCCCCGCGAGGCCTGGGTCCTTAAGCTATCTGGAGGGCAATCTTCACGAGGGACTTTGCAAGCTACTGTTGGCTACCAACTGCGAGTACAGTTTCCTGGGCCTGGGCATGCATCCCCTTTTGAAGCTGGAGCAGACGGCCTACTGGGACCACGACGAGCAGGAGTACTACCAAGCCTACGATCGGCTTTTCGACATCCATCAGCACGGCTGGCTGAACATTCAGGCCTTGCAGGTCAACATACCTTACGGGAGAGAAGAGAATATCGTCTCCATGTTCAACAAGGTTCGCGCCATGATGCCATACCTTGTGGCAGTATCCGCCTCCTCGCCGATGGTCGAGGGAGAGCTCACCTCGTACATGGACAACCGGCTGGTATACTACAGGGAGAACCAACGCCAAATCCCAGAGATATGTCACAATGTGCTGCCGGAGAAGCTCGAGAGCGTGGAGGATTATGTGAAGATCAACCGCCGGATCTATTCCGAGCTGAAACGCAGCGATGCAGAGATCCTTTGCAGGGAGTGGGTGAACTCAAGGGGAGTGATCGTGCGCTTCACAAGGAAGTGCCTTGAGGTGAAGGCTATGGATGAGCAAGAGTGTTTGCGCTCGGATATGGCAATTTCTGCCTTTCTGCTGGCACTGCTGAGATGCGACCTGGAGCTGGAGGAGGACGAAAATTGCCTGTACTCATTGCTCGAAAGTGCCATGAGACAGGGCGTCTCGGGCATGAGGCCCGAGCTGGAGAAGCTTCTCTGCCAGGCTGAGAAGAGGGCCACTTTGGAGGAGAGGCGCTATCTGCCTCTTGTGGCAAAAAAAATCGAGCAGGGCAGCTTGGCCGAGGTCATGGTGCAGCAGCTCAAGGAGACTGACGAGAGGATAGAGCCTCTGCTAATGCAGATGCAATGGTGCCTCAAGGAGAACAGGCCTTACATCGCAGAGATGGAGCGATGCGGCTAGAGAAGCCCGGGCACTCAAAGCGATGCTCTTATCATAGATCAACGCCTTAAATCATTCCATGGACAAGGATATTGTTCAGGTCATCCTTGAGAGGGAGCCATCCATCAAGAACCCAATCTTGATAGAGGGTTTCCCTGGAATTGGCCTGGTAGGCAACATCGCCAGCCAGTACATAGTCAACGAGCTTAAAATGACGTATCTGGGGGCTATGAGCTCCAAGTACTTCCCGCCGCTGGCCGTTCTTTTGGGAGGTGTGGTGAACATGCCAGTTCGCATCTACGAAGACGCGAATTTGGGAATCTTGATCCTCACGGCAGATGTTCCAGTGCATCCACTGGCTTCTTACGACATCGGAAAGGAGATCGTCTCCTGGGCTGAGTCCATCAATGCCAAAGAGATGGTCTGCCTGGCAGGAATAACTGTGATGAGCGATGAGCACAGGGTCTTTGGAGCTGTCAGCAAGAAGGAGCTGCTTGAGAAGATCAAGGACATGGCAGAGATCTTCGAGCTGGGGACGATAACAGGCATCACCGGCAGCATCATGAACGAGTGCCGTATTCGGAATTTGCCTGCCATTTGCCTTTTGGGGGAGACTGCTTCTGCGGAACCAGATCCCAGAGCAGCGATAGCAGCGATCGAGACTCTGAACAAGATTTATGGCCTTGGCGTGAGCACTGCAAAGCTGGCAGAGCAGGCACAACAGATCGAGGTGCAGATGGCCCAGCTAGCTCAACAGATGAGAGCAGCTCAGCCCGAAGAGCAGCCAAAGATGGCCAAAGAGTTCCCAATGTACGGGTGATGCCTCATGATTTACGCAGCACTAACTGGAATGGCCAGACATGTGATGAGAGAACTTCTCACCGCCAGGGTAAGAACAGTGGAGATCAGGAGTCCTAACAACTTCTTCACGCTTCTCAATTCAGAGCCAGGTGACCGAATATTCCTCACCGAATCAAGCACAACAGACATAGTTCCGGGGACGACCGGCCTGATTGCAGGAATCAGAGCCCTGCAGACGATCACCCACAGGACGATTCAGTCAGGCCAGGATTATTATGAGGAGAGCGAAGCTCAGGCCGCAAGAGCGCAGTTGCAACTGGTGGGAGTAGGCCGAGTCAGAAGGATAGCATCTTTTGAGCCGGGAACTCCCCTCACCCTGGATGTGGATGAAGTGAGATATTGCGACGCCCGATGAGGGACCTGATCTCATCCCAGCCAAATGCCAATATGAAAGTCCTCGTCGTCACTGGGAGGCTTGCCCAGGACCTGGTAAAAGAATCATCCCAAGATGCGGAGGTGCTGGTGTTGGATCTGGACGTCGCAGCCTTCATCACGCCTGAGATGCTACGGCGTGCAGCTCCCGCCGGCTACGACCTCATACTCATTCCAGGATCCATCACAGCAGATTTTCAGGAGGTGGAGCGGGCACTGGGCACAAAGATACGTCTGGGACCCAAGCATGCGGCAGATCTGGGATTCGTTCTTCGCCACATTGAAGACGTTGAGCTGTCCCGCACAATTCCCGCATGCGTGCTCCTGGAGGAGAAGATGCGTAAAGATGCCTCTCTGCAAGGGATGATGCTCGAGGCCAAGGCCGAGGCCACGCTCGAGATCGAAGGCGTCAAGATCGGCGGCGGCTCAAGGATGAAGGTCCTTGCGGAGATAGTTGATTGCACGCGCCTTGGTGCCGAGGCATTTGCAGAGAAGATACGCTACTATGAAGAGCAGGGTGCAGACATGATCGACCTGGGCCTTCCTCTGGATGCTAAGCCCTCTCAAGTGGCTGAGGCTGTGAGGAACGCCAAAAAAATCACAAGGCTTCCCGTAAGCGTCGATACTGTGCGTCCTGATCTTATACTGGCAGGCCTTGATGGCGGAGCTGACTTGATCTTGAGCCTGAATGGCGAGAACCTGAAGTCCGTGGGAGAGGCCGTCGCTGCCGCATGCGTGCCGGGAGTGATCATTCCCGGGCCAGGAATGGCCAGCCTGACGGATAATCTGCAGCTCGCCAGGAAGATGGGCATCCCAGTCATCGCCGATCCAGTGCTTGATCCACCTTTGCAGGGGCTTGTCTCTTCGCTACACAGGTACATTCTCTTCAGGCAGGCTCATCCGGAGGTTCCTCTTTTCTTTGGCGCAGGCAATGTGACGGAGCTGCTTGATGCAGACACACATGGTGTGAATGCTCTTCTGGCTGCCCTTGGTGCGGAGGTAGGAGCCTGCATCCTCTTCACGCCTGAGTGCAGCGCAAAGGCACGAGGCAGCGTAAGAGAGCTCAGGCGAGCCTCTGAGATGATGCAATTGGCATCGAATAGAAGGACCGCCCCAAAAGATTTGGGGCTCGACCTTCTGCTCCTAAAAGAGAAGAGGCCAAAGCCCGAGGAGACAATGCCGGACAGGTTTGTCTTGGCAAGCTCAGATCATCGATACCATCCCGATCCTGCCGGCAGCTTCAGGATCTTCCTGTCCAAGGGAATGATCTTGGCCAGGAACCGTCGCGTGACTGTGGCTGGCACCAGTGCCAAGGACATCCTTAACACGCTGATCAAAGGAGGATTCGTCTCCAGGCTGGACCATGCCGGCTACCTGGGACGCGAACTGGAGAAGGCAGAGATTGCATTGTCGTTGGGAAGAAGTTATGTCCAGGATGAATCTCTATTGCCCCTTGATAAAAGTTAAATAAGAATAGCCTCGTGTGAAGTTGCGGATGAATCAGAAGGCTTTCGCTATCTTCGTTGGCGCAATCATGGTCGTCTCGGCCTTTGCAGGCTTCGTTCTGAGGGGCAGTGACCAAAACGATGTTATTGTGGGAACGGACGCCACGTCCCTGGAGACCTTCGGGGTACAGGGTCGCCTCGTGGACTGGAGCTTGGACAGTCTGGATGATGTCCTGGAGATGTCTCCAGAGAGCACCGTCACCGCATACTGGATCAATCTTACAGTATCTCAGAATTTGACGGATGCAGCTCGCGCCGTCCTTCCCCAGTCCATAGGACTGACTTACGGAAGCCAGCTATATCCCACTGATATCGAAAAGCTGGGAGAAGCTTATTTCAACAATACCTGGATTGAGTTCCACTGGATCAAACCATTCCACGTGGGCTATGCAGGTCTCGTGGTACCATACGAGAACTACATGATGATCCCGTCGGGCTCTGATTATGTAACTGTGATGGGCAAGCCGACTCTCTTTGGAACTCAAGCTTCGATGCAGCAGGTCATCGATGTGATCTCCGGAGGNCTNCCNACNGACAGCTTCACCNTGCCGCAAGGCAAGGCGGCAGATCTTCAGGTGGCAGCTCTGGGCAAAGGTGCAAACTCATCGCTCTCCGGAGGCTACAAAGAATTTTACTTAGGCGTGAGCAAATCGACTGGCGAAGTGCAAGGCGGCTTCAACCTCACAGCCAGGTATCTTCAGCCGGATGCAGCATCAAGCCAAAAGGCCAAGGAGATCGCAGGCAAATATGGGCTTGATTATGCCACGCAAGGCTCAGAGGCAATGATCCGGGGGGACGTCAGAGTCGAGGATCTGCAAGGAGTGCTGAAAGCCCTTCTCGGACCGTAGCGCAACCTTTTTACATGTTGAGCTTGAGGCAGATCTAATTTGATTTGCGCTTTTGCGATGAATGATGATGGGCTGCAATCGCAGCCTTGAAGGAGAAATTGATCATGGCAAGACCAATATACGTAAGATTTGATGTTCCGGCTGAGCTGGCCTCGAAGTCTCTCGAGGCACTTGAGCTGGCTCGCGATACTGGCAGAATAAAGAAGGGTACAAATGAAGCCACAAAGGCCATCGAGCGCGGCGTGGCACGCCTGGTAATTGTTGGCGAAGACGTTCAGCCTCCTGAAATAGTAGCACATATTCCTGCTCTCTGTGAGGAGAAAAAGACGCCTTACATCTATGTCAAGAAGCAGAGCGAGATTGGCGCAGCATCGGGACTTGGAGTCAAGAGCGCAGCTGCGGCCATTGTCGAACCAGGCAAGGGAAAGGAGCTGCTGGACGAGATAGTCCAGAAGGTCGCGGCTCTGAAGTAGGTGAAATTTCATGGAGGATGAAAACGGCGTACCAGCAGAGGTAATTGAGGTCATCGGCGTCACAGGCATGCATGGCGAGGCGACGCAGATCAAGTGCCGCATCCTGGAGGGCAACAACAAGGGCCGCATCATAACCAGGAACTGCATGGGACCTATTCGCATGGGCGATGTCCTGATACTGCTGGAGACCGCCCGAGAGGCAAAGAAGCTCACCAGCAGGTGATGAAAGAATGGAAGAGAGAAAGTGCACATTCTGCAACAAGGTCATCGAGCCTGGCACTGGCAAGCTCTATGCCAAGAAGGATGGGACTGTCTATTACTTCTGCTCTGCCAAGTGCGAGAACAACGTCGCCCTTGGGCGCGTGACGAGGCGCATCAAGTGGGCCAGGAAGGGGGCATGAAGCCTGGCGGAGATGGAGAGAACCTTCGTCATGGTTAAGCCCGATGGAGTGCAGCGCGGCCTCGTGGGCAAGATACTTCAAAGAATCGAGGAGAAGGGCTTCAAGATCGTGGCCATGAAGCTTACAGTGATGCCTGTGGAGAAGGCCAAAGAGCACTATGCAGAACATGTGGGCAAGAAGTTCTACCAGGATCTGGTGGACTTCATCACCTCAGGACCGTCGGTCTCCCTTGTGGTCGAGGGCCGCGGCGCAATCTCTGCAATGAGGAAGATGAACGGCGCCACCAATCCAGCAGAAGCGGCCCCCGGAACCCTGCGCGGAGATTTCGCCATTGAGACGGGCCGAAATGTCGTCCATGGCTCGGATTCAGCTGCAGCTGCTGCGCGGGAGATAGCCCTTCACTTCAGCGCCTCGGAGCTTGTAGACTACAAGCGAATAGATGAAGGGTGGCTCTACGAGTGAGGGCGGGCTGAGGGATTTTCTGCCTTCCCCATAGGAGCCTTTAAATTCTTAAAAAATAAAATACATTTTTTAGTGATTCTCCTCCAAGGCGATCGGTATGCAGCAGAAGTCAAAAAAGTCCGGCAAGACGAAAGGCAACGACGCCAACCTCAGAACGCCAATAGTAGTAGTGATGGGGCACGTGGACCACGGAAAGACCACACTTCTGGATAAGATTCGCGGGACTGCAATTGCAAAAGGCGAAGCAGGGCTCATCACCCAGCACATAGGTGCCACTGAGGTCCCTTTGGGCGTCATACAGGAATTTTGCGGCTCGCGCTTTGGCGGAGAGTTCCAGGTCCCAGGGCTTCTATTCATCGATACACCAGGACACCACGCTTTCACATCCATGCGCAGTCGTGGCGGCTCTCTTGCAGATCTTGCTGTGCTGATCGTGGATGTAAACGAGGGCTTCCAGCCACAGACGATCGAGTCGCTCAATATTCTCAAGCGTTTCAAAACTCCTTTTGTGGTTGCTGCCAACAAGATCGACCGCATAGGTGGCTGGCTTCCGATCCCAAATGCACCCTTCACAAACACCATGAAGGAGCAGAGCGAGAGGGTTGCCGAGGAGCTGGATACGCGAATTTACGAGCTGGTGGGAGAGCTCTTCAAGTTTGGATTTGATGCCAATAGATACGATCGGATCTCAGACTTCACCAGGACTGTGGGGATAGTTCCCATCAGTGCGGTGACTGGTGAGGGCGTGCCTGACCTCCTTTTGATCCTGGTAGGCCTTGCTCAGAAGTTTCTCAAAGACAATCTGATGCTGACCGCCACCGGCCCTGGAGTCGGGACAATTCTGGAGGTCAAGGAGGAGAGAGGCCTTGGGACCACTCTGGATGTCATCCTCTATAACGGTGAGTTCAATACAGGGGACACGGTGATTGTAGGAACAGCCCATGAGCCAGTCGTCACCAAGATCAGAGCTCTTCTCAAGCCCAAGCCCCTGGCGGAGATCAGATCAGAGGAGAGATTTCTGCCTGTAAAGCATGTGGTTGCTGCATCCGGGGTGAAGGTTGCAGCGCCAAAGCTCGAGAGCTCCCTGGCAGGATCGACCATCCGGGTTGTCACCTCATCCGAAGAGATAGACTCTCTCACCCAGGAGATCAAATCGGAGCTGGAGGCCGTAAGGGTCGATACAGAGAACGAGGGTGTAATTTTAAAGGCGGATACCATCGGGTCGCTGGAAGCTCTGGTGGGTGAGCTGAAGGCGAAGAACATACCCATTCACTTCGCAGATGTGGGGCCCATCTCCAGGAGGGATGTGATCCGCGCCGCAGCCATCAAGGACCCTCTTCTTTCAGCGATTCTCGCATTCAATGTCGAGATTTTGCCCGATGCCGTCAGCGAGATCCAGAAGACCAATGTGCCTGTATTTTGCAGCGATATAATCTACACCATCCTCGAGAACTATGAGCAATGGCTGGATGAACAGAAGATGCGAATAGAGCAGGAGAGGCTGGAGGCGGTGATCCGCCCAGGTGCAGTGCGCCTGCTTCCCGATTGCGTCTTTCGCCAGTCCAAGCCTGCAATAGTCGGAGTGCAGGTTGTGGGCGGTGTGATCAGGACCCAGACAAATCTGATGAGAGAGGATGGCGCAAATATCGGAGAGATAAAAGGAATCCAGGCGCACAACGAAAATGTCGGAACCGCAACGGCTGGCCAGGAAGTGGCCATATCCATCGACGGCCCAACCGTCGGCCGCCAGATTCACGAGGGCGACATACTTTATGTAAACATTCCAGAGAAGCACGCCCGCATCGTCGAGCTCGAATTGAAGTCGAAGCTTGCAGAGGACGAGCGCGAGGTTCTGGAAAGTTTCCTGGAGATCAAGCGCAAGAAGGATCCCTTCTGGGGAAGGTGAACGGAGACAAAAAAAATGCGGGCGGCATGCGCGCCATCCCTATATCTTCTCCACCTCAGCCTTGACCAATCTGTGCACCTCGCCGGGGCTTGCCTTTCCACGCGTCTTCTTCATCACAACTCCCACGATGAAGTTCAAAGCCCTCTCGCTTCCAGCCTTGTAGTCAGCCACGGCATCTGCACTCTCAGCCACTGCCTCCCGTACGGCTTTTTGCACTGCATCGTCCTCTGCCTTGCCAAGGCCCTTTGATTTCACAATCTCATCTGGTGAGCTGCCCCTCCCGTCAAGGAGATCGCGTATGACCTGCACAGCCCCGTCCTCGGTGATTTTGCCCTCAGCCAGCATATTTACGATCCCAGCCATGTGCTCCTGGCTAAAGCCGTCGATGGTCCGGCCGCGGTAATTCAGCTCGCCTTTAAGCACGTCTGCGATCCAGACCGCTGCAAGCTTTGGGGGAGCACGAGCAGCCACAGCTTCATAGAAATTGGCCACCTTGATCTCGGATGTCAGAGACTTGGCGTGATCGTCAGACAGATTGTACTGCTCTACAAACCTCTTGCGCTTGGCATCTGGAAGCTCTGGCAGCGCTGCTTTGATGGCAGGAACCCAAGAGGCGATGCGCAGCCCAACCAGATCGCATTCAGGGAAGTAACGATAGTCGTGAGCCCCCACTTTGCTTCTGATGGAGACTGTGATGTTTCGGATCTCGTCGAAGTGACGCGTCTCCTGCACCACTTTGATGTTGCGGCGCTGCATGTTCTTTTGCCGTGTGATCTCGTAGGAGAGGGCCTTCTCCACTCCCTTGAAGCCTGAGATGTTCTTGATCTCAGTCCGATCTCCTCCTTTCAGGGATATGTTGGCGTCCACGCGCATTGAGCCTTCAAGGGAGCCGTCGAATACCTCAAGATACTCAAGAATGCTCTTCAGCTTATCCAGGAAAGCTCGGGCCTCTTTTGGAGAGCGAAGATCAGGCTCTGTCACGACCTCCAGCAGCGGCATACCACAGCGGTTGTAGTCCACCATGGTGTACTTCGCCCTGTCTATTGTGCCAGCATGCACCAGCCTTCCAGGATCTTCTTCCATATGCGCCCGGTTGATGCGAATATCTCTCTCAACTCCGTCGTCGCCCAGTATCATGATGTGCCCCCTAGTCGCAAGCGGAAAATCATACTGGCTTATCTGGAAGCCCTTTGGAAGATCGGGATAGTAGTAGTTCTTCCTGTAAAAGAGGGTCTCCTCCTCAATTGTGCAGTTCAGGGCAAGCCCTACCTTTATGCCAAACTCAACAGCCTTCTTGTTCAGCACAGGCAGGGATCCTGGCAGCCCCAAACAAACAGGGCAGGTGTGCGAATTGGGCTCGGAATTGTGATAATCCGTTGAGCAGCCACAGAACATCTTTGAACGCAGGCGGTTTAGCTGAACATGGATCTCCAGGCCTATGATGACGTCCTCCATCTAAATCACCTCCGGCATCTTCTCGTGGAAGAAAGTGGCCTTCTCAAATGTGTGAGCTGCCTGAAGGACAGTAGCCTCGTCGAAATGCCTTCCGATGAGCTGCAGGCCGACTGGAAGGTGCCCGGCAAAGCCGCATGGCACAGAGATTGCAGGAACTCCTGCCAAATTTATGGGTACAGTGAATACATCTGCCAAATAGAGCGAGAGTGGATCGTTGATGCGCTCGCCAATCCTGAACGCAGGGATGGGCATGGTGGGCCCTGCCAAGAGGTCGACATCCTTGAAGGCCCTCAGGAAATCTTCCTTGATCAGCGTTCTCACCTTCAAAGCCTTCAGGTAGTAGCGACCATAGTAACCTGCTGACAGGGCATAGGTTCCAAGCAAAATGCGCCTCTTTGCCTCTGGCCCAAAGCCCTTCGCCCGAATATCAGAGAAGGTCGTATGCCAGTCCTTGTCCTCTCCAAGACGCAGCCCATAGCGCAGGCCATCGAAGCGTGCCAGGTTGGAGGAGGCCTCGCTCATGGCGATTACGTAGTAGGCAGCCAGGGCATGTTTTGTGTGCGGCAGGCTGACCTCCTTCCAGGTGGCGCCCAGACCTTCCAGGGTGTTGATCGCATCCCACACAGCCCTCTCCACCTCTTTGTTCACGCCTTCGCCAAAATACTCTCTGGGAATGCCGATCTTAAGGCCGCTAACGCCTTCCTTGATTGGCAGGTAGCTCCTCTTTCCTTCTGCAGATGTTGTATCTCTTTCATCATGCCCTGCAATGACCTCCATTAGAAGAGCAGTGTCCTCGACAGTACGGGTCAGAGGCCCGATCTGCTCGAGGGAGTTGGCATAGGCGATGAGGCCATAGCGAGAGACCAGGCCATAGGTGGGCTTCAATCCGACTATTCCACAAAATGATGCCGGACAGCGCACAGATCCGCCCGTGTCCGAGCCAAGGGCGCAAGGGGCTTCGCCGCCAGCCACCACAGCTGCGCTTCCGCCGCTTGAACCCCCAGGAACGCAATCAAGATCCCAGGGATTCCTGGTAGGCCCAAAGCAACTTGTCTCAGTGGAGGAGCCCATTGCGAACTCATCCATATTGGTCTTTCCCATGATGATTGCACCCTCGGCCTTGAGCTGCTGGATCACATGGGCATCGTAAGGCGGGATGTATCCGCGCAGTATGTTAGAGCTGCAGTTGGTCTCTATCCCTTTGGTTGAGATGCATTCCTTGATGGCAATTGGCACCCCTGCCAAACGGCCCTTGCCGGGATTTTTATCAAATTCCCTAGCCTGCTGAAGAGCGCTCTCCCGGGCCAGGGAGGTAAAGCCATTGAGCGAGCTTCTCTCGATCTTCAAGAATAGCTTGCTCAGGTAATCCTCTGCAGATCCTGAGAGGAGCTGTTCTCTCAACTCCATTAGCATAACTACACTATCCTCGGGCTCTTGAAATAACCATTTTCGCGTCGCGGTGCATTTCGCAAGGCCTCTTCTTGCGAAAGAGACGGGCAGGCCACATCCTCTCGGAAGATGTTGGCCAGCTCCACCACGCGATATGTAGGCTCAACGCCCTCAGTGTCAACCTCATCCAGTTGGTGGAAGTACTCCAGAATGGAGTTGAACTGCTCCACGAGCTTATCCTTCTCGTCATCCTCGATCTTAATGCTGGCAAGCCAGCCGATGTGCTCCACATCAACCCTTGTGATCATATCATCCCACACATTGAACCTTCAACGGCACATAAGTAAACTACAGCATGTCCAAGAACTCCTTATTGGATATAAAGGCTCTTTATGACATTTTAAGGCATCTTTGTCCTTGCATGTACCATGCATTTTTATGCATGAAATTCAAAGTAAACATGTAGTATATCAGACCAAGGGGTGATAGTATGAAAAACAAGCATTATTTGGCGATTTTATTATCATTAATAATAAGCGGCACGGCTTTGACAGCCTTCGCACAAGACGACGGTGCAAAGATTCCCTCATTTGGGTTTGCAAGGGGGCAGCAAGCAGATCAACTTGTTTTAAATCAAGATTACGTTACATTGAAGCTTTATGTCCTTGAGGGAGGATCGAATAACGACCAATTGATTCCTGGGGTTATGGTTGCGGTAATGGACGCGGCTGGCAATGAATTCGAGGGAACAACGGACTCAAATGGTGCGGTTGTGTTCAAAGGGCAGCCCGGGACTTGGCAGTTCGTCCTATACAAAGAGGGCTATAAAACTGCCAAAATGGCCTACAATGTAACCCAATCACATGCCGCTGCTGCATATCTCCAGGAAGCCGATCTGGCCCGAATGCAGTCCTCTGGCCAGTATGACGGGCAGGTAGCTTTGACAGTTCTCGTTCATGAGGGCAGCGTCAATGGCATGCTGCTTTCGGGAGTGCGGATCGACGGGAGCGATGCTGCAGGAAATGAATTTGAGGCCGTCACCGACTCGAACGGATCTGCAGTCATAAGTGGCGTGCCAGGAACATGGCTCTTCAATTTCGCAAAGGAGGGCTATCAGAGCGTCAGCCTCCAATACAATGTCTCAGAGACTCATGAGGCTGCTGCATATCTTCAGCCTGCAGCCGAGGCCGCACAAATGCAGCCTTCAGTACAAAGCCAAGAGCTTGTAGCTTTGACAGTTCTCGTTCATGAGGGCAGCGTCAATGGCATGCTGCTTTCGGGAGTGCGGATCGACGGGAGCGATGCTGCAGGAAATGAATTTGAGGCTGTCACCGACTCGGACGGATCTGCAGTCATAAGTGGCGTGCCAGGAACATGGCTCTTCAATTTCGCAAAGGAGGGCTATCAGAGCGTCAGCCTCCAATACAATGTCTCAGAGACTCATGAGGCTGCTGCATATCTTCAGCCTGCAGCCGAGGCCTGACCTTGTGTCTTGTCCCGCGCTTACGAGCAGCTTTAAAGGAACCGGATGTGTGCGAGCGCATCCGGTTTTCAAAACTGTCTTTCTTGAATTTTTTTTGTCTCAAGACATGCCAAACAAACCCACTGCACGTTGAATCTTAAGCTATGTCTCAAAGCTCCTGCTCTGCACTACATCCAGACAATTCATGGTTCACGAAGTGAACTCCTCCCACGCCCTGAACTATGGGGAGTTCCCGCTCCGTCCTTCGCAATCCTACGAGTTAAAAAGTATCCTCCGGCCTTGCGATCAACCCGTTGAGACTGCATGCACTGCATCATTGCAAAGAATAGCAGAGCACCAGAACCATTGTCCAAAGAGGTCTGGAGAGCTTTTTTGGAAAAAGGAACTATTTTGAACCTTTAAATGATCCTTAGTACGCTGTTTTGCCTTTAATTTGGCAGTCGCCACGGTCTTCTGATAGTTCGTTCGCACCTCGTAATGGTTCGTTCGCTTCTACTTTTTTAAATCGTTCGAAAAATGGTTGGTTTTGTAAGACAACTCAGCAGAAAGCATGAGTTGCTCTTTAGTGGAGGTATAGTACTATGAAATATGTCAAGTTATTGGTGGCATTGTTGGCCGCATGCATGTTTGTGATGCCAGCCTTCTCAATGCCGAACGACGACAACCAGATGAAATATGGAAAGGCCCAAATAGATGCTCCATGCCAGAACCAAGTTGCTGGCGACCATCCAGGAGTCCAGCAGCCGTGCGACTGCATGAGGGATAACAATGTACCTGCTCCCACTATGGGGCCTGCAAATGACAACTGCGCTCCGAGGTCCATGATGGACGGCAAGATGCCCTGCCTGAAGGCAATTGGCGAGCAGAATGGAAAAGAGGGACCTGCTCCCACTATGGGGCCTGCAAATGACAACTGC
>JGI11944J13513_1000304_pt1 | contig 50940 bp, 43 predicted proteins | sample TerdegcoTASludge_FD_13513 | JGI IMG/M metagenome (IMG submission 13513) | reverse complement strand
TTACGGGGTGGGGTTAAAGCCCCACCCCGTTTTTTGTTTGCTTGACTGGTAGATATTTGATTTTATAATGCAGTCTATAATGTCATCAGTTGTAAGAAAGCCGGTAATTGAAACGGTCCGATTGACCAAGTTTTATCGCACCGGTTTTAGGATGAAGCGGGTGCGAGCGCTGGTGGATTTAAATCTTCAAGTTGAGAAGGGGGAAATCTTTGGTTTTTTGGGACCGAATGGCGCCGGAAAGACAACGGCGATTAAAATCATCATCGGCCTCGCAAAGCCCACCCAGGGTTTTGCTACTGTCCTGGGCAAACCACCAAGAGACCACCGGGTTAAAAAGTCAATTGGGTTTCTACCGGAGTCGCCCTATTTTTATGAATATTTGACCGCGGCAGAGTTTCTGGAATTGACCGCACAACTTTCTGGGGTGCCAAGAGGGGAATTGAAACCGCGTGTACGCGAGATGTTAAAGATGGTGCGGATGGAGCATGCCGCCCATATTCAGATGAAGGGTTTTTCTCGGGGGATGTTGCAACGGATTGGGATTGCCCAGGCGCTAATTCACGACCCAGAGGTGGTGGTGTTGGATGAGCCGATGGGCGGGCTTGACCCGATTGGCAGGAAAGAGTTCCGGGACATTATCCTCAGCCTTAGAGACCAGGGAAAGACCGTATTTTTCTCAACCCATATCCTCGCCGATGTGGAGATGATATGTGACCGGGTGGGTATCATTGTTGGTGGCAAGATGGTGAAGGCGGGTAGATTGAATGAAATTCTTACTTCGGAGGTGGAGGCGATTGAAGTTACGGTGAGAGGGGCGCAGGGCAAGTTTCGTAAGGCGCTGGAGCGAGTTGCACAAAAGGCGTTTGATTCCGGAGAGTTTTTGATGCTTACGGTTAAGGATGATGATGATGTGGAACGGATAATGGCAATCACCCGGGAGGCCGGGGCAAAAGTTACAGCGATTGTGCCTCGTACCAAGACGCTGGAGGATTTCTTTATGAGTCAGGTAAAGTCCCTCCTTGAGGAGCGAGAAAATGTTTAACCGGGTATTCGGTGTGGCGTTAAACACCTTTCGGGAGTCTTTGCGGGACCGGGTCCTGGTGGCTTTGATTGTTACAGCGATTGTGGTGATGGCCGGTGCAAAGGTGATTCAACCGGTGGCGATGGGTGAGGCAGATAAAATCATTAAGGATTTAGGGTTATCGGCGATTACGCTTTTCTGTGTGTTGATTGCGGTTTTGGTGGGCGGGCGAATAGTTTATCGCGAGGTGGAGAAAAGAACTATTTACTTGATTCTGGCTCGGCCGGTAAGAAGGTTAGAGTTCATCCTGGGTAAGTATCTGGGTCTAATGGCGGTTTTGGTATTGAGTTTGTTGATAATGACCGCCGGGTTTTACCTAATCCTTTTGATTTCCCGGGTGTCGGTGACGCTTTATTTACTGTGGGCGGTTTTGATGACGGCGTTTGAGCTGGCGCTGCTCACCGCGGTGGCGGTTTTCTTTTCAACCTTTGTAACGCCGATTGCCAGTTCGGTATTTACCTTTATTATATATTTCATTGGCCATAGCACCTATTTACTTAAACAGCTGGCAGCGATGAGTCCGGTACCGGCAATAAAGTTTTTGGGCGTCGTCCTTTACTACATACTGCCCAATTTAGGAAATTTTAATATCAGGGGTGATGTTGTATACGGTGTGCCCTTAAATCCTCAGGCTTTGGTACTTTCCGCCCTGTACGGCCTGGTCTATAGTTTGACACTTCTTTTGATTGCGGTGATGATTTTCAACCGCAAGGATTTTTAAGTGAAGATTACAGAGGTTACCGCCCCGGTACCAAAGGGTCCTGGGTTGTTGATTAATATCCTGCCCGTGGTTGTGGTTGTCTGGGGGTTTGTAGGTGTCTACCTGCTTCAGTTGGCGATTGATTCCACCAGTCGAAGGCAGGGTGAAAGGTTGATGCAGGAACTTGCCTATTTTCCGTCAGGTGTGGCGTTGCGCGAGGCGGTGATTGAGTATCGGGAAATTGTTGCCGATTTTATATGGCTAACGGCGATTGACTACTACGGGCGTCATCAGGAGACGGACCGCCGTTACGAGTGGCTCGGGCACATTTTTGAGATTCTCACAACGCTTGACCCCAGGTTTGTCGGTGCCTACCACTTTGGGGCAATTACCCTTGCCTGGGATGCGCATAAACCGATTGAGGCGTTGCGGTTGCTGTTGAACGGCATGAAGGCAAATCCGCTCAACTGGCAGTTACCCTTTGATGCTGGATTCATAAATTATATGTTGACAGGCGATTACAAGTCGGCAGCGCAACTGTTTCAGGTTGCGGCAGAGTTACCGGGTGCCTGGACCGTAGTTTCCCGATGGGTGCCCTACATAACCGCCAAGACGGGCGATTTTGAAACGGCACGGCAGATGTGGAAAGATTTGTATTACTCAACTGAGAACAAGAAGCTACGGGAGTTGATAATCCGCCAGCTGCAAGTGCTGAAACTTGAAGAGGGCATCGCTCGTTTACAGGAGGCGGTTGACCAATTTTATGAAAAGGAGAAGCGACTGCCGAACAGAATTGAGGAACTGGTCGGGCAGGGGTATATCAAAGAGATTCCTGAAGAGCCCTTTGGCGGAAAGTATTTCATAGAAAACGGCAAAGTGCGTAGTACGACTCAGCCCGGTTTAATAAAATAAGATTGGGCGATGAAGTTTTAACTTGACAAATGAGGTAAATATTTGATAATTATTATCAGAACAGGAGACGATATGAACTTTAAAAATGATGGCTTTACTCTGGTTGAGCTCCTGGTAGTGATAATGATCTTAGGTGTGTTGATGGGGATGTCGGTACCGAGATTTTCTGGTATCAGAGAGCAGGCGCGGGTTGGAGCGATGAAAATGAATCTCCACAATGTCCAGGTGGCGATTGAAACCTTTCATCAGGAGTTTGGATATTACGCCGAGGATTTCTACGAGGACGGCTATGGCTGTATTTTTCCCGGTGGGGAGTACGATGTGAGAATCGGTAAATTGCCCACTAATCCCTGGACCGGAAAAGAGATGGACCCGGATGAGTTTAATCCCGAGGAGTATGATGACATTACCGATATAAGTAATACCAGTGAATATGGTCCCAACGATGTTTCCGGTTACGACCCGGGCAATATCGTTTACAGCGTCTGGGACCCACCGGGTTCGGCTTATCCTTTGAATTACGGGCTCGTTGGTATTGACCATAGCGGGTCTTCAATCCGCGATTATGATGCGGACGGAGATGCAATAATATTTGTGTTACACAATTAATGGTGGATGATATGCTTGACAGCCGATTTGATAAGTCTATAATGCGTTTAGTGTTTAAGAAGGTCCGCACCGCCTCGGGTTTTACCCTCATTGAACTTTTAGTCGTGATATCGGTCCTCGGTATCCTGATGGCTTTCTTTTTCCCGACGATGATTTCCCGGATTACAAACAACACCCGCCGTACCGCGACCATTCAGGAGATGAACGCGCTGCGCGAAGCGATTGTCGGCAATCCCGATGTGCGAGTTGGCGGGGAGATTGTTGGTACCGGTTTTAAGCAGGATGTGGGGAGACTGCCGCGGCACCTGATTGAACTTGTTACCCGTAATCCGTTTGACGGTATGTATGCGCAGGTAATGTACCTTGGCAAGGAAACACTTCCGGGCTGGGACCCGTATATTCAGAAAGGGTGGAATGGTCCTTATATTCGCGAAGACGGTCAGATGGGTTATCTTTATGATGCCTGGGGAACCCCTTATCAATACTGGGTAGAAAACAACGAGACGCTTGGTTTAAAAAGCGCCGGTCCGGATGGTCTTTTTTATGGTCAGCCCGGAGCGGTCAAGGATGACGATATTAAGATGAGGTTTTAATGAAGAGATTGGATAAGGGCGTAACTCTCGTGGAACTTCTGGTGGTCTTGATGATTCTCAGTTTAATCTTGACGGCCGCGATTAAAACCTGGGATGTAACACTGGAAAGAGGCCGATTTGAGCAGACCCGTCAGAAACTTGACCGGCTGGCAAAAGCGATTACCGGAGACCCGGACTATGTAATTGGTGGCGTGCGCGCCGATTTCGGGTTTATTGGTGATATGGGCTGTCTACCCCGAACTCTTGCCGACCTTGCCAATCAACCAAACTGGGTTACACCCCCGGAGAGCAGCCGTTGGCGCGGACCTTATGTCAAGGCACCATTTGCCGAGTCGCCCGAGGCTTATCGAATTGACGGCTGGGGCGATTCGATTGTTTTCAACCAGGATAGTTTGTTCCTCCGCAGTTACGGTGGTGGTGGGCTTGTAACTCCAGCCCGCTGGCTCACCCGTTCTTTGGGTTACACCCACAATGACCTTTTGTCCAATACGGTTGATGGCTGGGTGGTTGACCAAAGAGGAGAACCACCGCCCGATAGCGTGGCGCCAAGGGTAATTGTGCAACTGGAATATCCCAGAGATGGACGGACTTTCCGGGATACAACTTCAATCAGGCCGGGAACAAACGGTGCGTTTGATTTCATCGGCATTCCGCAGGGTGTGCATACATTGCGCGCGATGTTCTGGCATTACTATCCCCCACCACCGCGTTGTGATACGGTCGTTAAGGTGCTAACGGTTTTACCGCGGGTAGGGGCAAGAGGGATTGAGGTAAGAATGAATGTAGACTGGAGTAATCCGTGAGGTGTTTATGAAAAAGCAGCACGGTTTTACTTTAATGGAACTGCTGGTGGTTTTGTTGATCATCGGCGTTTTAAGCACCGTTGCGGTCCGGACAATTGATGCGACAAGGGACCGTTCCCTTTTTGACCAGACAGCAAAGGAGATGAGGGAGCTGGTTTATGCGATGGTTGGCAACCCGGATATAATGGCTAATGGTCGGAGGGTAGATTTTGGATTTTACGGCGACATGATGCGGTTGCCGAACGATTTGAAGGAACTGGTCGAGAACACGACCGGTTCGCCTTATTGGCGTGGTCCCTATCTCCGCCGGGAGTTTTTGCAGGATACGATGGGTTATCGATTGGATGCTTGGGGAAACCCCTATACTTATGACCGGAGTACCGGTACGATTGCCACACTGGGAAATGGCAAGTATCCGATGACGATGCGCGTTGCTGAGGCGATATCCCATTTGACTGACAACTGGGTGATGGGAAATGTTTCGGATGCCGAGAATGTTCCTCCTGGTGATAAGGCGGTAACGATTGGAATTAAGTTGTATCTCCCCAACGGCTCGTTTTATTTTACTCGACCCGACCCCGGTGGTTTTTACCAGTTTACTCCCCAGACGCACGGACCGGTGCCGATTGGCGTTCATAAAATAGTTGCCAACCGCCCCGGAGGAGATTCTATTGTGCGCTGGGTCACAGTGACGCCGCGCAGTAAAGTGATGGTGGACTTTCGGTTTACCGGTTCATTCCGCAACTACCTGGAGATGATTGGTGAGCCGCTGCTTTTCGGTGACAGTTCTGGTTTTACCATTAAGGTTGTCAACAGCGGGTCAACTGTTGACACGGTTAAATCGATAAAGTTACTTATTGCGCCGGATAGCGCCTATCTGGGTTTTTTGCGGATTTACAGCGTCACCCAGGGCGGAACGCCCCAAGAACAACAGTTTTCCCCCCGTAAGGGACAGGGGGACAGTTTAATTGTGTATCCTCCGTTTTCCATCCAGCCCGGCAAAGCGGAGGAGGTTCAGTTCAGTTTTTACGGGTTCTGCAAGACCCCGAGTATTGCGGATTCGACGAAGGCAAACATCTACAATAAACTTTTTCGATTGAGGTTTAATGATGGTTCGGAGTTTGCCGTCACACCGGTGCGTCCGTGACGGCGGAAATAAGGAGGTACATTGGCAACTAAGGTCTTTGGCGGGGGTGGCAAAGGCACCCTCTGTATTGATATCGGTTCCAATTCGGTAAAGTTTGTAAAGGTAGAAGGTGGCCGGGTTGTTGACTATGGTCTGAAGGAGATCGGTGAGGCGTTTGATGTTCCCTCAATTCTCCGTGAGTTGATCAAGGATTACAAGCCGCGCGAGGTGTACACATTTGTCTCCGGTCCATCGGTCAGCGTGCGTCAGGCGCCGTTCCCCAAGATGAATCGCCGGGAATTGAAAGAGGCGATTCTTTTACGATTGGATAAATACTCGCCCTTTACCCTTGACGAGGCGATATTCGACTTTAAGACCCTCGGACCGGTGCGCGAGGCGGGGACGATAAAAGACAACGTTATGGTTATTGCGGCCCGCAAGGACATTGTCTCCGACCACATCTCGACCCTGCGCAAGGCGGGCCTTGAGCCCACGACGATCAGCGTTGTGCCGTTTGCTTTGCAGGCGGCGGTTAAGAAGTTCGGCCGGGTCAGACCGGATGAAACGGTTTGTTTGCTTGATATCGGTGCCGAGTTTACCGATATGATATTTATGAAGGGAGAACGGCTTGATTTGGCGAGGACGGTGACGACCGCGGGCAATGCGATTACCGAAGCAATGACGGTGGCGATTACAACCGAGGAAGGGCAACTGGCACTGGACGCCTACGATGCTGAGGAGTTGAAACGCAAGTACGGAATCCCGCCGGAAGATAGTCAGGAACGGCTTCCTTCGGGCATTATGGTGAAGCGATTGTTGACCCTGCAGCGGCCCGCGCTGGAGAGATTTGTTGCCGAGATCAACCGGTCAATTGACTATTATCGCCGGGAGTTTGGCGAGCAGAAGATCGACCGTCTGCTCATCTGCGGTGGTTCGGCAGCGATGAAGGGGCTGCGGGAGTATCTACAGACCAGTTTGGGAATTCCGACGGAGATTTTTGACCCGTTCCGGGACTTTGGCCTTTATCGCAAAGCGACCGGGCCGGAAGAGGAAATCGGCTATCGTTTGGTTGCGGCGCTGGGGTTGTACTATGACCATTCCGCGGTGGACCTTTTGCCGGTTGAAATGAAGTCCGGTCGATTCATCGCACGCGATGTACGAATGATGACCCTGGGTGGAATAGTGTGGGTAGGCATTTTAATCCTTGGTTACATTCTGGTTGCGGGCTGGACCGGCATTTCCAGTGGCCAGGTTTCCAAGTTGCGCAACGAGATTAAAGCAACTGAGGAGCAAAACCGGGGCTATTTTGCGCTTGAGAAGGAGATTGCTGACCTTGAGGCGCGGGAGCGAGCGCTGAAGAGTGTTGTCGGCGAAGTTTTGCCGACGGTCCCGGTGCTGGGTGCCCTTTCGACGATTGTCCCGACGAATATTCAGTTGAGCAGTTTTACATTGAGCAACCGTTCCAATGTGAAAATCACCGGTGTGGTTAGCGGTGAACCGCACCTGCTTGATGTCGACCTCGCCCAGTTCTTGATTGACCTCGAACGCAGCCAGGTGTTTAAACAGGTACAGCTGGTTTCTAAGAACCGTAGTACCCTGCAGGGGGAAGCGGTTTTAGAGTTTGAAATCCAATGTGTCACGGAGTAAAATATGGGGATACTTGAAAGAAGGGTAGTTATCATTGGACTGGCAGTATATGTTGTTTTAGGTGTCGCAGCCTGGTTTTTGCTTTATCAACCGCGGATAAACGCCCGGAACAAGGCGGCGAAGGAAATCGCCGAACTGCGCAAGGAGTTGGACGATACCAAAGCCCGAATTGCCCAGATGCCGCGTTTGCGGCAGAAGAAGGCGCAACTGGAGCAGGAGATAGGTGATATCTGGGCACGCGTTGTACCTCGTTCCGAGATGTTAGGGCTTTTCCGGCGAATTTCCCAGGAGGCAGAACGGGAGCGGGTGCACTTCTTAGAGATTGTGCCGCCGGGACTGGATACACTTCTCCAGGAAGAGGGACCGAGCGCGCAGGTGAGGCCGGTGCCTTTTCTTGTGACGGTTCAGGGGCGTTATCTTGATATCGGCCGCTACATCCAGAACCTGAACGGTTATCAGTACTTTGTGCGCGTGCCCGATGTTGACATCAATGCCCGGGATGACATAAGACCGGAGATTGAGGCGAAACTGCTGGTGAACATCTACGTGTCCAGTCTCGCGGGTGGGGGTAATTTGTGAGAAGGGTTGGTATCCTGATTGTTCTGGCCGCGGTTGTTGTGGTTGGCGGGTTTTTGCTTTTGCGTAAGCCCCAGAAGTCAACAGGGAAAAGGACGAAGAGCAAAACGGCGCAAAGTGATTCAACACAGGTTGCCGGTCAGCAAAGTGGTACGGCGGCTGTCCGCGGCGCGAAGGGAAAGACGGTTGGACGGTTGAAAGCGAAAACAAAAGAGGAGCGACTGGCAGAAAAAAAGCGGTTGCGGGAAGAAGAGAAGAAGAAGCGCCGGGAGTTGAAACGGCAAGAGCGGGAGCGGCGCCGGATGCTTAAATATGCGCGCTCAAAGCGGGGAAGCAGAAAGGCGAGCCGTAAGGGTACCTACTATGTTGTCAAAGCGATTGTTTCGCTGGGCAGTGAAAGTTACGCTTTGATTGATAGCCGAAGGGTAAAAGTGGGCGATGTCGTGATGGGGCGCCGAATTGTTGATATTCAACCCGACAGAATTGAGATTGAGGCTTTTGGACGAAGGAGTGTAGTCCGGGTGGGTGAGAGCATCTTACCCACTTCCTATATTATAGAGAGGAAGCGAAGGATTTAAACAGGAAAGGAGCAACTTGAGCGAGAAATTTTTAGCAATTTTAGCTATCGCGGTTGTTGCCCTGGGTGGTTATACCCTGTTTTTCCGAACAAATGGTGCTGGTCCGAAGATTGCTGACGGGACGGCATACACCGAAATTTCCCATATGGCGCCGGCCGAAGTGTCGCGTTCGATGCAATCTAAAGAAAAGGTCCAAGCACCGTCATCTGCCGGGGTAACATCAGCCCAGGGCGCAGCGCTGGAAACTGCTACCAGTTATGAAGAAAATGTGGTATGGGGAAGTGACCCATTCGTGCGCGACTGGGTTTTGAGTACTGAGATTGCCAATCTGAACCTTCAGGCGATTACGGTTACCCCTCACGGTGCGAGCGCCTTAATCAATGACCAGATTGTCCAAGTCGGAGATGAAATCAATCGCAAAAAAGTGGTTGATATCAAAGAGGACCAGGTAACCCTGGAGCAGGGTGGTCGAACATTTACTTTGACACTGGGGGAGTAACTTATGAAAAATAAAACAACAGTTTTGGTTGTAATGTTCCTTGCCCTTATGGGTCTGTTAGCAGCCCAGGAACAAATTGTCGTAAAGGATGTCGCGGTTGAAAAGTTGCTCGATGGTGTTCGGGTAACGATTGCCTGTAGCCAGACACCCAACATCAGTTCCTATGTTTCTTATCAACCGCCGGCGCTGGTTGTCGATGTGATGGATGCGACTTCGAAGGTGGCGCAAGAGCGTATCACTTCCCGTTTCTACCCGGTGAGTGCGGTTACGGTTAAACCGAGCGATGCGACCAGCGGTGTTCGGGTAACTGTGTTTCTGCGCGATGTCGTGCGGCACCGGATTTACAACGAAGGCGGCGTGGTAACGATTGATTTTGGAACAACACCTTTGATGCCCGCACCCGAAATCAAGAGTCAGGACCCGTTTGAGGGCAAGCCACCGCTAACGCTACTGGTTCAGGATGCNGACATTGCCAGCGTTTTGCGGATGATTGCCCGGCAGTTTGACCTCAACCTGCTGATCAGTCAGGATGTAAAGTCGATGGTGAGTGTCCGGTTGAATGAGGTGCCGCTGCGCGTTGGTGTGGAGGCGCTTTTGAAGGCGGCGGGCTGTAATATGGTGGAAGATAAGAGCGGGGTGATAATTGTAAAGCCGCTGAAGAAGCAGATGTATGGCGAGATGCAAACGCGGGTTTTTCGCCTTGACTACCTTGAAGCCAAGGATGCCAAGGAGGCGATTGCCAAGGCACTTTCGGAAAATGGAACGGCCGAGATTGGTTTCAGCCGGGTCGGTACCAAGGCGGCAGGCGGTGAGGAGCGAAGCGGGATACTGGTGGTAACCGATGTGCCTGAGGCGCTTGATAACATCGCACGCATAATTGCCGAACTGGACCGGCCGATGCCCCAGATTGCGATTGAGGCAAAGTTCATTGAGACCACCTATTCAAGTGAAGACCGCTACGGCATTGACTGGACCCCAATCGCAACATTTTCTACCGAGATGCCCAAAATTAACGATGAGGTTGCAATTCCGGTGATTGTGAAAGAGATGCTTTTTGGCAAGATATCGTTTTCTCAGTTCAGTGCCTCACTGGAGCTGCTGATGTCGCGGGGTAAATCACGGGTTCTTGCCAATCCCAGGACGGTGACGCTGGACAATCAAACGGCGTCGATAAGTATGGGGCTGGATGTGCCAGTACGAGAAGTCCACAAAGACCCGAACACGGGAGAGATTACTTACACCTGGCGGACGCGGTCAATTCCGATCAAGATGGATGTTACCCCCCATGTTACTTCCGATGGGATGATTACGATGCGGGTGAAACCCAGCGTTGAGGCAATTACCGGTTGGGTTGGCTCGGCCGACGACCGCCAGCCGATTGTTGCCAAGCGGGAAGCCGAGACCCAGGTGAAAGTTGCTGAGGATGAGGTGGTGGTGATTGGCGGTTTGGTGAAGGACGAGGAGACGAAAAATGTTGGCAAGATTCCGCTCCTCGGTGACATTCCGATTATCGGGCATTTGTTTAAGAAGACATCGGTTCAGCGGAACAAGAGCGATTTGATGATTTTTATCATCCCCCACATACTGATGCCCGAAAACGGATAGGTTAATGAATTAGGAAAAGCAGGCGGCATTGCCTTTTGCTGATGAATGAATATCGACGAACTCCTGCGCTATGCAGCAAAATACGGTGCCTCTGACCTTCATATCACTGCGGGCAATCCGCCGATAATCAGGGTTAACGGCAGACTAAAGAAAATTCCCGGACCAGCACTGACGGCAGAAGATGCCCAGTTGCTGGTCTACTCTATTCTCTCGGATGAACAGCGGGCGGCGGTTGAAAGAAAACGGGAGCTGGACCTTTCTTACACCTGGGGCGAGGCTTCGCACCATTTACCGCCGGAGGCGGTAACCCTTGATTATATCAGCCCGGAGCGGGTCCGGGCAAGGGTTAATGTATTTCTTGATTTAGGTGGGGTGGGAGCGGCATTTCGCATCATACCAGCAAAAATCCGGACGCTTGATGAGTTGCCGGCGCCCGCTTCGGTGGCGGAGCTGACGCGCAGCCATTCCGGACTGGTTCTGGTTACCGGTCCGACCGGTTGTGGGAAATCGACGACGCTGGCAAGTATGATTGACCTGATCGACCAGGAACGGGCGGTACGGATAATCACGATTGAAGACCCGATTGAGTACATCTTTCAGCCCCGGAACTGCTTGATAAGTCAGCGGGAGATTGGCACCCATTCCCGTTCATTTGCCGCTGCGCTGCGGGCGTGTCTGCGGGAAGACCCGGATGTGATTCTGGTGGGCGAGATGCGGGATTTGGAAACCATCAGTCTCGCTTTGACCGCAGCCGAGACCGGCCATCTGGTCCTTTCTACACTCCACACGAACAATGTTGCCCAGACTGTTGACCGGGTGATTGATGTCTTTCCTGCTGACCAGCAGGAGTATGTACGGCAGATTTTTGCCAATGTGATTCGCGGTATCATATCGCAGACCTTGTTGCCCCGGAAAGATGGCAGAGGAAGGGTGGCGGCGATGGAGGTTCTGGTTGCGACGCCGGCGGTCAAAAACCTTATTCGGGAGGCAAAGACCCACCAGATACCGTCACTGGTCCAGACCGGCTCTCAGTACGGGATGCAGACAATGGACCAGTGTTTAGAGTCGCTGATGGCAGAGGGGCTTATCGCTCCGGAGGTTGCCTATGCTGTCGCCAGCGACAAGAAACTTTTCACTCCTCCAGCCAGTCCGGTTTCACCGCCCGGTCCGAAAGGGCAGTGATTTACTTATTAACGCTAATTTTGGGTCTGGTTTTTGGTAGTTTTTTTAATGTTTGTATCTGGCGCATTCCGCGCGGTGAGTCGATAAATTATCCGCCTTCGCGCTGTCCGCGCTGCGGAAAACGCATCCGGTTTTACGACAACATCCCGGTAGTCAGCTTTTTAATTCTCCGGGGCCGGTGTCGGGATTGTGGTAAACCAATCGCAATTCGTTATCCACTTGTTGAACTTTTGAGCGGGCTCCTTTTCCTGTTAACCTATATCCGCTTTGGGCTCAATCCGGCAATTCTGCGCCCGTTAACTTTTATCGGGTTTCTCGTCATTCTTGCCGGTATTGACATTGACCACAAGATACTGCCCTTCAGACTTTCGTTATCCGGCCTGATTCTGGGGATAATTTTTTCTTTCATTCCTCTGTTTCAGTTCAACATTGGAAAGGCTTTCTGGGGTGGTGTCATCGGCGCCGTGTTTGTGCTCTTTGCCTGGGCACTCTGGCGGTTTGTGCTGGCGAAGCCGTTTCGCCGTCTGGGGGTAAAAAGGGCAGAAGGGATGGGCTGGGGCGATTTGCCCTTTGCGGCGATGATTGGTGTTTATGTGGGACCAAAAGGTATGGTGGTGGCGCTGGCGGTGGCGGTGGTTAGCGGTGTGATAGCAGGGGTTTTGGGCCGCATCTGGGGCAAGACAAAGGCGGGTACTGAGGTGCCCTTTGGTCCATTTTTAGCCCTGGGCGGGCTGGTAGGGTTGTACTGGGGTGAGATGCTGTTTGACCTTTATCTGCGGGCGATAGGCTTAGCATAAATGGTAGATTAATAAAGCCGGGGAGGCGATTTTACCTCCCCGGCTGTTTTATTTTCGAGCCGATTTACTGGCGAATGACAAACTCGACGCGGCGGTTGAGTTGTCTGCCTTCTTCGGTGTCGTTAGAGGCGATGGGACGCGATTCGCCGTAGCCCTTGGCGCTGAGCCGTTTCGGGTCAATGCCACCGTACTGCACCAGGAAGTTCATCACTGAGTAGGCGCGTTTCTCGGAGAGAATCTGGTTTGCCTTTTCCGAGCCGATGTTGTCGGTATGTCCCTGAATCTCCACGATGATGTCCGGGTTGTCTTTCATAATCTGGGCGGCTTCCATCAGTGCCGGATAGGATTCGGTGCGCAGTGTCGCCTTGCCAAACTCAAAGTAGACACCTTTGAGCGTGAGCACCATACCCTTGGCAACCAGTTCAAAGGTCCGGGTGGTGGTTTCGCCTTTGGTGATTGCAAAACTGCTGGTTTGAGGCAGATAGCCCGGGACTTCAACCTTCACCTCGTAGGAGCCAACAGGCAGTTCCATCTCGAATTCGCCGGTTGTTGCATCGGTTGAAAGCGAGGGCCGTTCGCCCTGCGTGAATGAGATGGTGGCGGCTAACGGTGCGCCGCTCTGTTTATCAACAACCTTGCCTTTGAACACGCCCTTCATCTCAAGTGAGGAGAGGGCGAAGTTCAGTTTGGTCACGCCACCGTCTTCAACTTCGACCGCCCGTTCCTCCGGGAAGTAACCTTCTTTTTCCACCCGGACCACAACCAGCCCTGCCGGCACATTGTCGGAGCGGAAAAATCCGGTTGTCGGGTTGGAGGTTACCGGTGGAATGTTGGTGGCGATAAATGAGATTGTTGCCTCAAGCGGTTTGCCGTTGTAGGCGTCAGAAACTCTGCCGGCAACCGTGCCGTAGGGCACGAGCGGCTTCAGTTTGAAGGTGTAGGTGGCATAGCCCTTATCCGGTATGACAAGGGGTACCGCTTCCGGGATATAGCCTTCGCGGGAGGCTTCAACCACGACCACACCAGCGGGTAGTTTTTCGAGGAAGAAGGTGCCGTTTTCCGGGTCGGTTTTAAGTGCTGGCAGCCGGCGCTTGATAAACCGGATTTTTGCCTCAAGTGGCATACCGGAGCGGGCGTCTTCAACTTTGCCCACCAGCCTGCCCCAAGGCTTTTCGGGCGGCTTCGGGAAAGGCGAGACGAAACTCAGCCCGAAGATACCTTCGTAGTCGGGAACCGCATCGGTTAAACCAAGTTCAACGCCGCCGTTCAGGTGCAACACGCCCATCTTAATTCGGACACCGGGTGTGATTCGGGCGCGCGGTGTATAATCCTTACCCCAGAGTGCGGAAAATCCGGCGCTGGCGTCCGCTTCTGATGTTGCTTCTACAAACAGGTCAATGGCGTTGCTTGCCATTTCGATGCCGATGCCGGCGAAGTTCTCTTTTTCGCCCGACAGGGTCTGGCCATAGTTAAACATCAAGGTGGGTAAGGTTTTGTGCAGTTCCCAGAAGCGTAATGAGAGCAGTCCCCGCCAGGAGTTTTTATCTGATGCCAATCGGTCGAGAAAGCCGTCGGTCTCCTTGAAGTTGTAGGTACTCTTGGGCATTACCCAGGTACCGAGCGCGGCGACCTTAACCACCGGTAGAAATGGAATTGACAGTTTTGCGCCGAGAATCTGTCCCTGCCAGTCGTAGAACAGGGCGTTGGGATTGGTGCGAAAGTCAATAACGCCAACAAGCGAGCCGAACAGTTCGCAGAACGGGTAGGGCGCATAGTTCATCTCCATTCCGTAGAGCGGTCCCCGGTACAGGGTGACATTTTCGCCCAGATTGGCACGGAGAAACATCCAGCGGGTCGCGAACACCAGGGCACCGTCTTCTTCAACCCGGGCGTCCTGGATGCGGAAAAGACCCCGACCCCCACCGAGCGCAGGGTCGGCATACAAGCCGGTAAAGAAAACGGTTGCGAACAGGGTTAGGGAGAGGACAACTTTTTTCATATACTTCCTCCTCTTTTTAGTGCTTATGTTTTGCGGAGGAGTTCCTTTTTACCCCTCCGTTCCGTAAGTGCCATTATTAAAATAATATACAAATTCGGTCCGGTGTCAAACTGTTCGTTTTCTTGACAACCAAACTTAATCTTTTATGGTTAGTTAGTAAATTTATGGAACAGCCAAGGGCACAAAAAAGGGTAATTTCAATTGTATTAAGCGGGTTTTTACTCATCGGCGTAATTGCCATTTTTTTGTTTTTGAACAGGTATTTGGGCCGCTACTTCCGCAATCCGGAAGAGTTGCGTGTTCTGGTGAAAAACTGGGGGTTATGGGCGCCCTTGGGGATTGTGGTTTTACAACTTATTCAGATTGTGTTTGCACCCCTGCCTGGTAACTTGATGGCGTTTGCCGGTGGTTATGTCCTTGGTTTCTGGCCCACGATTGTCTGGCTGGTTATCGGGGTTTTAATCGGTGCCACAGTTGCCTTTTTTATTGCAAGGGTTTCGGGCCGGCAACTGCTGAAGATGTTTGTGCCCGAAGATACACTGGCGCGGTTTGACTCGCTGGTTGTGCGCAAGGGCGTTTTCTACATTTTTTTGTTAATCCTTGTGCCCAATCCGCTTGGCGACTGGGTTTACTATCTTGCGGGTTTGACCAAGATGCCGTTGTTCTTATTCCTTTCCCTTGTCTTTATCGCCCGGCTTCCGAGTAACATTCTGGAGTGCTGGGTTGGTGCGAGTGCGGTTAGGTTCGGGTACAGGGAGTGGGCGATTTTGGGCGCGATTGCTTTGATATTTACCGCAGTTTATCTTACAAATCAGAAACGGATTGAGAAACTTCTCCAGCGGGTGGCTGAGAAAGGGAGTAACAAAAGCGCGGCAGGAGATTGAGTTGTTTATCGGTTGAACTCGCTCACCGTTTATCGCTTCTATTCTGACAGGGATAGGAGTTAACGGAAACCACCGCTGACACTGCTGAACCATAAAAAGAGAGGTGTTAGCGTCAAAAGAGTAAGCGGATTTGCTGATGATAAAGCGGTGCTTCTTCCGATAAGTCTCAGAATTTAAAGCGGATAGGGTGGGGGAAAGCGTTCAGCAGGTGAATCGATAAGCGAATCAGGGAACGACTCCCAGAGCGGTTCCCAGAGTGGCATACCGAGACCTTATCAGGGTTATGTCAGGATATAAAGCCCGATTCAAATAAGTAATGATTTTTAATAGTGTTAGCATCACAAAGATTTGGGAAATGGCGGGCGCCGATATTAACTCTGGTTGAGTCAGGCTCATCAGAATAAAAGTTAAATGGTTTTGGGAACGAACTGCTGTGACCGGGGTTAATTATATTTTCCAGTAATCTCATCCTGTTGACAGTTGATGATAACTATTTATTCTACATAGGAAGATGTTGCAGAAGGTGCTGGTTGCCAATCGGGGCGAGATTGCCCTGCGGATTGTGCGGGGTTGTGCTGACCTCGGGATAAAGAGTGTGGTTGTTTATTCGGAGGCAGACCGGGAGGCGTTGCCGGTTCTGATTGCCGAGGAGAAGATGTGCATCGGTCCGGCAGCGGCAAGCGGTTCTTATCTTAACTTCTCCCGGGTGTTATCGGTAGCCCTGGTTAAAGGTTGCGATGCGGTTCATCCCGGTTACGGTTTTCTTTCCGAAAACGCCGACTTTGCGGAGGCGGTTATCGCTTCAGGTTTGATTTTTGTGGGACCAAAACCGGATACGATCCGGCTCCTGGGCGATAAGGTGATGGCGCGGCAGCGAATGAAGGCGGCAGGTGTGCCGGTTGTACCGGGTTCGGATGGTGCACTGGCGGATTTCCGTTCCGCGATTAAACTGGCAAAGGAGATTGGTTTCCCGGTTTTGCTCAAGGCAGCGGCAGGCGGTGGTGGTAAAGGGATGCGGGTCATCAACGATGAAAGCGAGATGGAAGCGGGTTGGAATTTGTGCCAGGGTGAGGCGCGGGCATCTTTTGGCGATGACCGGTTGTATCTGGAAAAGTACATCACCAACGCCCGGCATATTGAAGTGCAGATTCTTGCCGATAACAAGGGGAACTGTGTTAGTCTGGGAGAACGGGACTGTTCAGCACAGCGCCGGCATCAGAAGTTACTTGAAGAGAGTCCGGCGCCAGGGATTACGGCCGAGTTGAGGCAGAAGTTGGGTGACTGGGCAAAGCGGGCAGCACAGGCGGCGGGTTATGTGAGCGCGGGCACGGTTGAGTTCATCTGTGATGAGTCGGGAAGCTGCTACTTTATGGAGATGAACGCCCGACTTCAGGTCGAGCATCCGGTGACAGAGATGGTTACCGGGGTTGATATTGTTGGTGAGCAGTTGAAAATCGCCGGGGGCGAGAGGTTGCACATCAAGGAACAGCCTGATTGGCCAAGAGGTCATGCGATTGAATGCCGGATTTATGCCGAGGACCCGGATGACGATTTTAAACCTTCCCCGGGACTGGTCACCGACCTTGTCTTTCCCGGGGGTCCGGGGGTTAGAGTTGACAGTTATATCTATCCGGGTTATCGGGTGCCACCGTTTTACGACCCGCTCGTTGCCAAAATCGTTGCCTGGGGTCGGGACCGGGAGGAAGCGGTGCGACGGATGGAGCGGGCGCTGGCAGAGACAACTATCGGCGGGATTGCGACGACGATTGAGTTCCACCGGCGGTTGCTGTCAAGTCCGCGATTCCGCAAAGGTAATTTGACAACAACATTGCTGGACGATGTCTGGTAGGGAAGTTGTCCGAAACCGCCGCCGGCTAATATCGTAAGATGGGGAAGGTTAATTACATCGGCCGGTAAGAACTGCCCTTCGGTGAAGATGGTTCTTGACCACAATTGGGCGTTTTCTATAATTGAGGATAATGTCGGAAGAGAATCATACCAATTTCCCACCCCGCTATGACCCGAAACCGGTTGAGGAAAAGTGGTACCGGTTCTGGGAGGAGAACGGGTTTTTTACCGCAAATCCTGAATCACCGAAGCCAAAGTTTTCGATTGTAATTCCCCCGCCCAATGTGACCGGCTCATTGCATATGGGGCATGCCCTGGACAACACTTTGCCTGATATCCTGATTCGGCGGAAAAAGATGCAGGGGTTTGAAACGCTCTGGCTACCGGGAACCGACCATGCCGGCATCGGCACGCAGGTCAAGGTTGAGCAGATGCTGGCGAAGGAGGGCAAGACCCGATTTGACCTCGGACGGGAGGAGTTTCTGCGGCGTGCCTGGGAGTGGAAGGAGAAGTACGGGAATGAGATTGTGAAACAGTTGCGGCGCCTGGGATGTTGTCTTGATTGGAGCCGGTTTCGCTTCACCCTTGATGAGGTGTGTGCCCGGGCGGTGCGCGAGGCTTTTGTCCGCTATTATGAAAAGGGGTTGATCTACCGCGGTCTGCGGATTGTTAACTGGTGTCCGCGCTGCCGGACCGCACTCTCGGATTTAGAGGTTAAGTATCAGGAGGAAAAGAGCCAGTTGTGGTATATCCGTTATCCGTATGCCGATGGCACGGGCGGTGTGACCGTTGCGACCACCCGACCGGAGACGATGCTCGGTGATACCGCGGTGGCGGTCAATCCCGAAGACAAGCGTTATCAGGCGGTGGTGGGAAAGATGCTGCGCCTTCCCTTGACAGAACGGCTGATTCCCATCGTGGCGGATGAAGCGGTAGAGATGGATTTTGGGACCGGGGCGGTCAAGGTAACACCAGCCCATGACCCGGTTGACTTTGAAATCGGGGAACGGCACGGGCTGGCGCGGCTCAAGGTGATTGACGATGATGGTAAGATGACAGCGCTGGTGCCGGCAAAGTATCAGGGGATGACGCGGGAAGAGTGTCGCCGGGCAGTGGTGGAAGACCTTAAAGAGCAGGGGCTGCTGGAGAAGATTGAGGATTATGAGCATGCGGTTGGGACCTGTGACCGGTGTGGCACCGCGATTGAACCGCTGGCGAGTGAGCAGTGGTTTGTGAAAATGAAGCCGCTTGCTGAGCCGGCAATCAGGGTTGTAGAGGAGGGCAAGGTCCGTTTTTATCCGGAACGGTGGAACAAGGTTTATCTTGACTGGATGCGTAATGTTAAGGACTGGTGCATTTCCCGGCAGTTGTGGTGGGGGCATCGGATTCCGGTCTGGTACTGTAATTGCGGGAAGGTTATCGTTGCCCGCGAGGACCCGGTTGAATGTCCGGACTGTCATAGTAAGAGTTTGCGCCAGGATGAGGATGTCCTTGACACCTGGTTTTCTTCTGCCCTCTGGCCCTTTGCCACGATGGGCTGGCCCGAAGAGACGATTGATTATCGGACATTCTTTCCCACGGACTTTTTGACCACCGACCCGGACATCATCTTTCGCTGGGAGGCGCGGATGATTTTCTCCAGTCTGGAGTTTACGGGTCGAATTCCATTTGTTGATGTTTACATTCACTCAACCGTTTTAGACAAAACCGGCGCCCGGATGAGCCGTTCCAAAGGAGTTGGTGTTGACCCGCTGGAGATAATTGAGCATTACGGGACCGATGCCTGTCGGTTTACCATCGCCTATCTGGAAAGTCAGTCCCAGAGTTATCGGTTGTGGAACGAACGGTTTGAACTGGGCAGGAATTTTGCCAATAAGGTATGGAACGCATGCCGGTTGGTGGCACCGCATATCACCGGCATCAATAGCGTGTTTTTAGACCCGAACGAATTGACGGCACTGGACAACTGGGTGGTGATGCGGTTCAACGAAACCCTGGAGCGGGTGGATAAGGGCATAGACAGTTACACATTTTCCACCGTGGCGCAAGCGCTTTACGACTTTTTCTGGCACGACCTGTGTGATTGGTATCTGGAGTTTGCCAAACGCCGTTTGAAAGCCCAAGACAACACGGTTAAAGCGGTGCTATATCATCTCTTTCGAGGTTCGCTGCAAATGCTGCATCCGATTATGCCCTTCATTACCGAGGAGTTGTGGCACAGATTGGAGATGGGCGGCAGGTCAATTCTTGAATCATCCTGGCCCAAACCACTACCGGCAAAATCGGACACGCTCTGGTTGGTGGAACGGATGCGAGATGTTATCGGTGGTATCCGGCAGGTGCGGGCGGAGATGCGCGTGCCGGCAAAGAGCACCGTAGAGTGCATTGTGAATACCGGGAACGAAGAACTGGCGAAATTCCTTAAAGAGCAGGAGTTGTTAATCTGTGAACTGGCAAAGGTGAGCACGGTAAAGTTCGGTTCGACGCGTCCCCGAGGTTCGGTGGTGATTGTGTTTTCCGATTGTGAGATTTATGTGCCGCTTTCCGGTGTGGTTGATGTTGAGAAGGAACTGGAACGGTTAAGGCGGGAAGTTGGGGAACTCGAGAGGTTAATCGCTGAGATTGACCGGCGGCTTGGTAATCCCGATTTCCTGGAACGGGCAAAAAATGAGGTTATTGAGCGGGAGCAGGCGCGGCGGGAGGAGTTTGCGGCGCGGCGGGAGCGGCTGAAGAGGATTCTGGAGGTTTATTAAGATGAGGGGGTTATTGTCCAGTTTGGGCTGGATTGCTTTTTTAGCACTGGCGGTTCTGGTTTTACTTTTCTACAATGTGAGTTATCTGCCCCAGCAAGGGCGGGTCGCACGGTTGCAACAGGAAATCAGTATGTGGACGCAACAGGTAACAGAACTCACCGACAGTCTCCAGCGCCTGACCAGCGTTTCCGATACGATTTTCAATCGAACCTTCCGCTTTGATGAACTGTTTGTCAGTGCGGAGAGTTTGGTTCTGTCTCCCCAGGGTAAGATGCTGTTGCGTGATGTCGCACCGCAGTTGAAGGCGCTGGATGTTAATTTTGTGATTATCGGGCACACCGATGGTGCAAAGCCACCTGTTGGTTCCCCTTATCGTACGGGCTGGGAATATTCCGCCGCTGCTGCCGCGGCGGTCGCCAACGAACTAATAACCCTTGGGGTTGGCGCTGAGCGACTTCTGGTCTGTGGTGCGGGCGATACCAAACCGCTGGTGAAAAAGGGTTCGGCAGATGCGAGGTTGTTGAATCGTCGGGTGGAGATTGCGGTCCGAAGCCGATGACCGCGACAGTCGCCTTAATCCTGCTTGTAGCAGCACCCGACTCTGCTTTGCCTCTGGGTCAGGATTCACTTACAACTCATAAGGTTCTGAACAAGTCGCCGGGTCGAGCGGTACTTTACTCCTTGCTGTTGCCGGGCGGAGGGCAGATTTACACCCGAAATTACTGGAAGGCAGCGATAATCGCTCCGGCAGAGGTGGCACTCGGTTATCTTTCCTATTCAGAACATATGAAGGCAAGAGAAGGCTGGGCACGGCAGGATACAGTAGCCTATCTTCAGCACCGGGACCGGAGGAACACCTTCTTATGGTGGACCGGTGCGGTGGTCGTATTCTCAATGGCGGATGCCTATGTTTCGGCGCAGATGTTTGGGTTTGATGAGGAGATGCGGTTGAGTCTGGGCTTGAACCGTGTCGGTATCCAACTGGCAATTCGATAATGGGTAACTTTTTAGCCGCGGCAGGTAGATTTGACCTTGGCTGGCTAATCTCCACGCCGTTAAGTAGTTCCGATTTGACAGGAGGTGCGGATTCTCCGGTAACCGCCTGGGGGCTTGCTTACTGCCATGGTAATCGCTTGGAGTCGATTCGTGTTCCCAGGGGTTTTGAAATGCCAAATGAGTTTGCCCGGCTGGCGGAAATCAAGACCGATATGGCGTTGTTTTATCTCCATGAGCAGTCTGAACTTGCCAGTCCGCGACTGGTTCAACCTTTTGTGCGCCGGGAAGCAGGTTTAAACTGGGCATTCTGCCATATTGGTACGATAAGACAGCCCGAGCGCCTGTTTCGCCCGACGCGCGCTCCAGACAGTTCGGACCAGAGTGAACGCTTTTTTATGCATCTCATCGACCATTTTGTTGCTGAAGACCCGGTCGACTCAATCCAGTCGATTTTATCACATCTTACTGATGAACCAGAACTTTCTTTTGTTATGATGTCTCCGGATATGATGGTTGTCACACACTGGGTAAAAGATGCCGCACAGGACAGTTTCAAGTTGTGGCTGGGTAAAGGCGAACTGTTACGGATATTTACCTCTTTTCCGCCTTTTGAAATTCCAGGTGTCGACTGGAGTGAGTTGGCAAATCATTCGGTTACGATTATCTTTCGGGAGCGGCGTGCGGTCGGTTAGTAATGAAAAGAGAAAACCCTCAGGCTGCCGGGGGAGGTTTCTGCCTGAGGGTTTCTCTCCACCCCCTGCCTAACTGCGCCCCTCAATTGTCCCGGTTGTAAATATACACCTTTTGTGCCGCCGGCTTTTGGTTACGGACTGAGCGTTTACTACTTTGAAATACGATGGTTAAAGAGTTAGCGTTTAAACCGTGGTTTTACAAGGCGAGTGCGACAGGATAGCAAAGTAAATAAGAGCAAAGTTTAATTTATTGGAAATTAGCGAAGTTGTGTTACTGGTGCCGGCGGGTCTTGGTTCCGAACTCAACCAGCTCTCTAAACCCTTTGGGGTCAAACGCTGAAGAGATGGCGGTTTCGTAGGTGACCTTGCCCGCGCGGTAAAGTTCAGCCAGATAGGCGTCAAAAGAGATACTACCTTCGGCGCTGCTGGTTTGAATGGCTGAAGGCAGGTGTTCGATTTTACGCTCCCGGATAAGGTTGCGGACCGCCGGAGTTGCCATCATCACCTCGTAACAACCGATTCGCCCTTTACCCTCGGCACGGAGTAAGAGGCGCTGGGAGAAGATGGCGAGAAGGGAGATGGAGAACTGGATACGAATCTGGTCCCGGATTTCCGGTGGGAAGATGTCGATAAACCGGGTAACGGTTTCCGGTGCGTTAGTGGTGTGGAGGGTGCCAATGACAAGGTGGCCCGATTCAGCAGCCCAGATTGTTGCTTCGGCGGTGGCGAGGTCACGAATTTCGGCAACCAGAATCACATTGGGGTTGGAACGTAACCCCTTCATAATCGCTTCCCGGAAACTGGAAACATCAACTCCAACCTCGCGCTGGGTGATAATACCCTTTTTGTGGTCGTGAACGAATTCAATCGGGTCTTCAATTGTCAAAACATGGCGCGGGCTTTCAAGGATGTAATCAACAAAGGTCGCCTGAGTGGTTGTTTTTCCCATTCCCGTAGGACCGGTTACGAGAATTAAACCGTGAGGACGGTCAAGGAGCGACTTGATGCGCGGTATGAGATGGGTGGGTACAAACAGTTCTTCGAATGAGAGTATGCGCCGCGGGATGAGACGAAGGGCGAGCCCGAAATACCCCTTTTGTTTATAGACTGCAACCCGGAACCGAGCCATATTCTTAAAGTTAAGGGCAAAGTCACCACCGCCACCGTTGTCAATCTGGGCGCGCAGATGGCGCAGGTCCTTGGTGGCGATGTTTTTGAAACTTTCCGTTTTCTCCGGAGTCAGGACCGGGTAACCTTCAATTGACTGCAGAAATCCATCGATACGAAATGTTGGCGGGCGCCCCACCGTGAGATGGAGGTCGGATGCGTTCCGGCGAATGCACTCCGCAAGGAGTGTCTCAAAGAATTCTTCGTCCGACATCGCTAATCGTATTATACCCCCCTGAACCCATCTGTCAAGCAGATGTCACATTCAAATATGGGGGCAATTTTAGCCGAACGGGCATCAATTCTGATTTGATTTAAGTTGGAAAGTAATGTTAATTTGTTCTTGACAGGCAGGGGCGATGGTTTTATATTAAAACGGGATTGCGGCCATAGCTCAGGGGTAGAGCCCCGGCTTCCCAAGCCGGTTACACGGGTTCGATTCCCGTTGGCCGCTTTGTTTATTCAAACAGGGTTAAGCGTAATGGCAGGGTAGAAAGTGAGGTAAGAAAAAAATGGTGCGTATTGTTGTTTTGCTTTTAACTCTTTTGATTGTCGGTTGTGGCAGTAAGGACCCGCTTGCTAATGTAAAAAAGGGATATCCGGGGGCGAGCGAATATCTTGTCTGGAAGAATTATCTTTTGATTCGTTATCCATTTGACAGTACAGCAGGGGCACAGCGGGCTGTGATATTACAGAAGGTCGGTAACAACTGGACTCATCTGGCACAGAGCGAACAGGGGTTCAACAGCCTGCGTGAGGTCGTCACCTATATACCGGAAATCGACGAATCCGGAGTGGCGGCATTTAAGTTGAGGTAGAAACATGCCCTGGTATGGTTTTATTCATCCAATAATGGCGCTGGGGACTTTTGTATACGGGCTTTTTATCGGACAGGTTAGTATGACAAAACTTGATGACTGGGATTTTCCCCTGCGTCGGGTGAAAAAGCGGACCCTGATTTATTTTGTTTTCACTGCAATCACCGGGATATTCGGGTTGATGGTCAACACGATTTTCCGAAGTCAAGGTCGTGGTGTGGTAATTTTTGCTCATATGCCTCTGGGGATTGCGACCGTGTTAGCGGCTTTTCTCGCCGTAATTGTTACGATGGGTAAGAGAAAGCCCGGAGAACTACCCCAGAGTATGAGGTGGCATCCGATACTGGTGGTGATAAGTCTGGCACTTATTTTGACAATGGGTTTCACCGCACTGTTAAAAGTTTTGAAAGTCTAACAGTTTTTGAATCCAATCCGAAACCAGAAAAAAATCGCCCCAATCTTTTGGATTTTAAAAAAGGCGTATTCAGGGTTGAATGCGCCGGTTAAAAGGATGCCGGATAAGAGTCCCTGGTGGGTGCTTATCGGTGCGGTTCTTTCTACCCGGACCCGGGATAATGTAACTTTAGAAGCGGTGGAGCGGTTGCGCGTGCGGGCGCCGGATGCTCATACGCTTGGCCGATTAAGTCCGGCTGAGGTCGCCAGAGTAATCTATCCGGTGGGATTTTACCGAACGAAGGCAAAGAAACTGGTGAAACTGGCACAGAAGATTGAAGATGAACACCAGGGTCAAGTCCCCAATTCGTTTGAGGAGCTGGTAAAGTTGCCCGCTGTCGGACCCAAGGTGGCGAATATCGTACTGGCTCAGGGGTTTGGGATTCCAGCGATAGCGGTTGATACCCATGTGCACCGCATTGCAAACCGACTCGGACTGGTTCGGACAAAAAAGCCGGCGGAGACCGAAAAGCGACTGTGTGAAATAGTGCCGGTCAGGTTCTGGCGAGAATGGAACCGGTTGTTTGTCGCGCTGGGACAAACGGTCTGTTTGCCGCGTAAGCCACTTTGCCAACAATGCCCGCTGAATTCTATCTGTCTTAAGCGGGGGACCAGAGCCGGGAAAGGACAACNCGGTAGGCGGGGTGGTAATTTTCTACATAAGTTGCCGAGTGCCGAGGCGGATGCTGGGGCTGGGCGATAATCGTTTGGAACCGCTTCGCCTCCTGGGGTAGGGCGCTCTGGCACCATTTTAAAGCGGTATGGAGTCGGGAAGTTAGCAGTTCAGGTTGTGGTGTAAAATTTTGGGCGGTATAAACCAGTGCCTGGAAAAGGCGTTCGGTTTTGGTTACTGAGCCGACAATTGAGGCAAGGTTAACCCGCACGAGCAGCCCATCAGGGTCGACCGGTTCCACTTCAGCGCCGATTTTTGCCGATACTGCAAGAGCGACTTCGCGGTAAAGGTTCTCCTGTTCTTTCTTTTTGTCGATTAAAAGGTGGCCCGGTCCAAAAACACCCTGAAAGATGAGTTTGTAGATGTCTTCGGCTTTAAGTAATGGGTAGTGGCCCAGATGCCAGTTGAGGATATCAATCAGGTGCATTATTACGCCGGCAGGTCAAACGAACTTTTTTCAACTCTGTTCGGGAAGATAAGTTCGATGATTTCAATTAGAATGCCAAACAGGGCACCAAATAGCGCACCGATAGTAAATTGGTAGGTAAGCAGGTTACGGTGAAACTCCTGACCGGTGTGGAACTGAAAAAGCAGGACAACGGTTAGATGAGCCAAACCCACGACGAGTGCCATAATGAGAAATTTGCCGAGCCGGATGCGGTGAAGGAGTTTGAACAGGTAGCCGGCGATGATGAACGATAAACCTACCGGTGTTGCCCAGAGTGCGGCACGAATCGCCGCTGCGGTGCGTAATGGTGGTGTCAGGGCGAGTTGAACGAAAAATAGTAATACGACCATCAGTAGCGCATAACTCAGACCCCGTAGCTGGACCGCGGCGTAAATTAAACCACCTGCCAAGCCCAGGATGATTAATGGAAGCATCGGGAAATTGGTAATCCGGCGGGCAGCGAGAAACATCCGACAGAGCACGCTCGCGCCGAGTCCGGCAATAATATAGGCAAAGGTCCAGAGCGTCTCCCGGGTTGCTTTTGTCATAAAATATCATCGGGTATTAAGCGCTGATGTCAAGAATACCGCGGTTGACAAATAGATGGGATTGGTCATTATATTCAGGTATGAACACCATCATTTTGATTGTCAGTCTTTTCTTATCCGCTTCGCGAGGAGCGGAAACCGGGGTAATTGATGCAGAGCTGGTTTCAGCAAAGAACGAGTTTGGGTTCAAGGTTCTTTCAGCACTTGTCAGTACAGCGCCGCAGGAAAATGTGTTTATCTCGCCTTACAGTATTGCCACTGCTTTGACAATGACCTATAATGGTGCTGCCGGTTCCACCCGTACCGCAATGGGGGCAACGCTTGGTGTTGGTGGTTTAGAGGTTCAGCGGCTTAACACCGGAGAAAAATTTCTTGCTGCAAGATTGCAGAGTGCTAAACCGGGTCTGGAACTGTTGATTGCTAACTCGCTCTGGGCGAGGAAAGGGGTGGCGTTTAATTCCGCTTTTTTGAACACTAACAAGGAGTTTTATCAGGCGGTGGTGGCGACGATTGATTTCAATAGCCCGGATGCAGCGAAAAAGATTAACCAATGGGTAAAGGATAAGACAAAAGGGAAAATCGACAAGGTCGTTGACCGGATTAAACCTGAGGCGGTGCTCTTTTTAATCAATGCGGTTTTCTTTAAGGGCAGATGGCAGGAGAAGTTCGACCCCAGGAACAGTCAGGATGATAAATTTTATCCGGATGATGCCCAACCGGTGCTTGTGAAGATGATGATGCGTTCGGGTAAATTCCGCTATCTGGAAACCGCGGAGTTTCAGGCGGTGGAGTTGCCTTACGATGAGGGCAAGGTTAGTATGCTGATATTTTTACCGGCCCGCGGTAAACTGGACAGTTTGATTTCCCATCTGTCATCTTCCACCTGGCAGGAGTGGTGGAGCAGATTTCGGTCACGGGAGGGAACGGTTTGGTTGCCACGCTTCAAAATGGAGTATGAGAAGAGTTTAAAAGAGGTTTTAACAGAATTGGGGATGGGCGTGGCGTTTGACCTGAATCAGGCCGATTTTTCTTTAATGGGTAAAGGCGGTCCGGGTTTTGCCATCGGTGATGTGAAGCATAAGAGTTTTGTTGAAGTCAATGAAGAGGGCACGGAGGCGGCTGCGGTGACATCGGTGGAAATGGTTCTTGCGTCGGTACCTCCGCAACCTCGTTTTGAGATGGTTATCAATCGACCTTTCCTCTTCGCAATCCAGGATAATGAAACGGGCACAATTTTATTTCTCGGTGCAATGCGAAACCCCGCAGCGCATAATTAAAGGTACATCTCAGGACGGCGGTCTAAAATAATATCGTTGCGGGCAGTGACATTTTTGTTGAGAGCCTGACCGGGGTTTATTTCGACTATTTTTAAAGCTTCCTTATCGGCACTGGCACGGTATAACAGGGTGCCGTCGGGTGCGACAATCTGACTTTGACCCGTAAATTGCATCTTTTTGGCGCCGAGTTGTTCTACACCGATTCGGTTGGCAAGGAGCCAGAACATCCGATTTTCTTGAGCGCGAGTTACGGTCATTGTCTGGGCGTAGTTGAGGATAAGATTTGCCGGATGACACACAATCTGGGCACCGCGCAGGGCAAGGGTGCGGGCGCTTTCCGGAAAGAAGTAGTCAAAACAGACCAGCATACCGATTCGCACACTACCAAGATTGAACACCGGGAAAGGAAGGTCACCAGGGTCAAAGAGGTCTTTCTCGTCCGCAAAGAGGTGAACCTTACGATATATGTGGACATTGCCGCTCTCGGTAACAAGCAGTGCTGAGTTGTAGATTTTGCTACCCGCGGCTTCAGCAATTCCCAGGACGATGTTGATGCTGTGTTGCAAACAGAAGTTGATGATTTTGTTACAGGAGGGGCCATTCGGTACTGGTTCGGCAAACCGGGCGAGCTGCTCGCGGCTGGAAAAGAGATAGCCAGTTAGACAAAGTTCGGGCAGCACAATGAGGTCTGCCTTGATGCGGCTGAGACGGTGGAAAATTCGTGCCAAATTCGTTTCGACCAACAAATGCTCAGGGGAAAATTGATAGACTCCAACGCGCATCAGATTATTTAGTGCTACAATAAGAGAGTACCTTTTTCCTTTGCCCTGTCAAGAAACCCTTGCCTTGGTAGTAGTTTTATAAAATAATCCAATCAATTTATAACTGTTAATATTACAGAAAGATAGGCAACTGTCGCAGTGAATAAAGGGTTGTCGCACATTTGACTGATATTACTATTTTTGCTATAATTCACACAATGACGCAGCGGGGAAGTGGTGAAAATTTACAATTTTCTCAACCCGTTGGTGACCGGTATTACATTGAAGAAATCCTTGGTGGAGGAGAAACTACTGAGGTTTATCGGGTTCGCGACATTGTTACGGGCCGGTACCTCGCGCTGAAAACGGTACGTAGCGGATGTCCTGAAGAAGAAAATGTAAGATTAAGCCGGGAATTTTTTTACCTTTCCCAAATTTCTCATCCCGGTGTGGTGGCGGTTCACGACTATGGCAGAATTACGGATGGTCGAGCCTATTTCACAATGGAGTATATCCCCGGAGTGCCGATAACCCGCTATTTTGGTGGTGGTTACGACCCGCGCTTAAACGATGTCATTGTGCAGATTCTTTTGGCACTGGATGCAATCCACGCCCAGGGAATGATACACTGCGATTTAAAACCCGAGCATATTCTGGTTGTTGAGGACGAGGGGAAATTCAGCGTCAAACTGCTCGATTTTGGGTTTGCCGAGGATTTTTGTATCGTAGGTTCGAAAGATGGAAAAGGCACACCTGGTTATGTAGCACCCGAGATACTGAAAGGGGTTGATTCTGATGTGCGGGCTGACCTTTACGCATTAGGGATGGTTATTTACGAGACATTAACGGGTATTGGTCCAGGAAGAGGGGCGGACCTTCTTGATTGGCTGAGGAAACAGCAACAAGGTGATTTTGCACCCCCTCGTTCCTTCAATTCTGATATCCCGGATAAACTGGACCGACTGGTGATGAAACTGATTAGCCCGCGTCCGGAGCAGCGACCGGCATCGGCACAAGCGGCCATTGAGGAGTTGATTGGCGAGAACTTGTCTAATGTTGCATTACCGGCGTTGCGGCGGGACATAATGGCTTCCGGGTTTGTTGCCCGGGAAGAGATTCTTCAAAAGTTAAAAGAGATTTTGCGATTTGTTGCTGATGGTCAGTCGGGTGTGGTTTGTATTTCCGGTGACCGGGGTGTGGGTAAGAGCCGGCTGCTTGCTGAGTTCAAATTTTATGCAGAAATGGAGGGAGCATCGGTATTCTCTTTCGAGCCCGTATCGCTCAACGCCCGTTCTCAGTCGCTTATCGAGGCGCTGGTTGGGCTCTTGCGTAGCTACGGCCATACCGGAGCACCATTAATTTCGGTGGATGCGGGCAGGGAGAGTAACTACCGTTTGTTTGAGTGGGTAACTCAACGATTGAAACTGGTGGCAAACTCCCATCGGATAAAACACAGTTTGGTAATTATTGTGGATGACTTTGAACTTTTTGACCCGACAAGTCTGGATTTACTCCGTTACCTGGCGTTGGGGGTTGATACGGAACGGGTGATGCTCGTGGTGACCGGGCTGAAAGAAAAACGCTTTCTGGATACGATTGATGGGATTAAGCACCGTGCTAATTTTCAACACATCGTTATTCCACCTTTTAAACGGGATGAGGTTAAAGAACTGGTGCTTTCCATATTAGGAAAGGTGCAGGATGTTGAACCTTTGATAGACTGGCTGTTTGAATTTACCGGCGGTAACCCGCTCTGGGTGGTGGAAACAATTTATGAGTTGATTGAAGATAAAATTTTGGTTAGAGAAATATCGGGATGGAATCTGGCTAAAGACCGGCTGGCGGCTTTCCGCCCGCCACCATCAATTAGTGATACAATCCGCCAGCGCGTTGAATCGTTAACCCCGGAGGAAAAATCGGTCCTGGAGATTGCGGCAGCGGCTGCAGGGCCTTTTACTCTTAAGTTGGTGCGGGCGGCGCTTAACCTTGAAGAGAAGGTTTTATTTAAGGCGATTAACCGACTCAAGGGGCTTGGTTTTCTCAGGGCGTTCCGTGCCGCATGCCCGGAAGACAAATTCAGTTTTTCTCCGGGCTGGGTTCTCTCAAGTAAGATTCTCGAAAGCGTAATAGTTGAACGGCTGTCGGTTGAGGAACGGCGTGAGAACCATCGTAAAGTGGCGCTGGCTCTGGAGTTGCTTTATCCAGAACGAGTACCGGAGATGGTTTTTGACCTGGCACACCACTGGACACTTGCTGGTGTGCGGGACCGGGCTTATGACTACTCACTTCGCGCCGGGGCAAGAGCTAGGGAGTGGTTGCTCTTCGAGCAGGCGCTGGCGTTTTATGAAAACGCACTCAGCCTTTCAGCCGGTTTGATTACGGCGCGGGAGCGTGTTGGTTTGTTGGAGAAGGTTGGTGAACTGCGGGAACTTACCGGCAGATTTGCTGAGGCGATTGACATTTATCGTCAGGGTATGGGGCTGGCGGTTGCTGAATCGGAACTTGCCCGGGATAAAAAGTTTCTTGCCCGATTTCTGCGTCGGCTCGGGCTGGTGTATCAAAAACAGGGGCTGGTAGCGGATGCGATAAACCTTTTGAATCAATCGCTTCATTTATTATCGGAAGACAGTTTGGAGCGGGCACGGCTTCTTGCCGACCTTGGTTGGTCCTATTGCGGGTCAGGAGATTTTAGCCATGCGGAGGAGGTTTTGACCACTGCTCTGCAACTGGCAGAAAAATTGAAGTCAACTGTTACCGTTGAAGCCAATCGGCTGGTGGGATTGATACTTTACTACTTTGCGGTTCTTGCCTGGGCAAAATACGATTTTGTGCTGGCATTGCAGCTGGCAGAGCGAGCGCTGGATGTTTTTGAGCGTTTAGAAGAAGAGATAATGAAAGCAACGGTGAGTCAGTTTATAGCAACGCTTTACACTCGCCGGGGAGAAACGGAAAAGGCAAAGGAGTTTTATCAGCGGGCTGTTGCGTGCCAGCGCCGGGCGGGTGCGGTTTATTATCTGCTTACATCGTTACAAGGGTTAGGTTTACTGTTTCTTGATGAGGGCGAGTGGGACCAGGCAGAAGGATATTTCAATGAAACTTTGAAAATTGCCGAGCAGGTTGGTGACACAGTAGCACTAGTTGACATCAGTACAATGCTTGGGGTTGTATGGGAAGCAAAAGGGGACTGGAAGAAGGTAGAAGGTTTTTACAAACAGGCGCAGGATGTGGTGGAACGCGATAAGGATAAAATTCCGTTCAACTCCCGGTTTGCTCTTCTGTGCAATATCGCTTTGCTACGGGCAAAACAGGGTGAACTTGGAGCGGCAGAAGAGTATATCGCCCAGGCAGCAAAGGTAGTTGAAGGGGTTGACGATTCGTATTTACAATTTAATCTGTTGGTAAACCAGGCTGAGATTGCTTTACGGGCAGAGCGGTTGGAACGAGCAAAGGGATTCCTTGTCAGAGCATTCTGGATAGTAGTCAGGGAGCCGGACTGGCGCAAACTGGCAAAACTGTACATCCTTTCAAGCCGGCTCCGTCTTGCTGCCGGTGACTGTTATCGGGCGCACTATGCGGCAAACAGGGCGCTAACCTTGCTTCGGGATTATCCATCTTCACTGGAGTTCGCCATCGCTCTACGGTGTTCGGGATTGGCAAAGTGCAAACTTGACCAGATGGAAAAGGGGCAGGCGGAGTTGAGACGCAGTATTGAAATCCTTCGGCAGTTAGGTGTTAAGTATGAACTGGCGCTTTCGCTGAGTGCGCCGGCTAAGAGTTTGACCGGGGAAAGCCGCGTCTCGGGTTTGAAGGTGCCGATTACCAGTCGGCAGGTTTCCCGGGAGGAGTTCAACGAGATAAAGTTGAATTTGAAGGAGGCGATTGGGTATTTTCAGGAGTTGGGAGCGAAGCCAGAGGCACAGGAGTGCGAACAACTTCTGGATACGCTGGATCAGGCGTTTGGCGTTTTGCAGTTAAAGGCGCAGGAGCGGAGTGAGTACCTGAAGGTCTTTTACCAGTTGAGTGAACTTTTGAATCTGGGATTGAGTCGTGAAGACTTCCTTGACCGGGTACTTGATTTAGTGCTCTCAGTTACCAAGGCAGAGAGGGGATTAATATTTTTTATCCATGGTAACCGGCTAATCCCGGTTGCAGCCCGGGATATTGACCATCGGACCCTTGAGGATGCAACCGCGGTTTCGCAATCGGTTTTACGCAAGGTCAAGCGGCGGGGTGAACCTTTAATCAGTGCGGATGCGCTTGCTGACCCGAGACTCAACAGTTTTAACAGCGTTCTATTAAACAAAATTCGCTCGCTTCTGTGTGTGCCGCTTATCGTAGAAGGTAAGGTGATTGGTACAATCTACCTTGACTCCCGAATTACATCCCATCTATTTTTAGAAGAGGACCGAAGTTTGCTGCTGGCGGTGGCGAATCTCCTGGCTGCAACGATTGACCGCTCAACAACCTTCCGGGAACTGCAGGAACAGATTTCAGATATTCGTGAAGGCATTTTAGTTGACGCGGCAACCGGTTTATTTCTGGGTAGGTCTAAAGCAATGCGACAGGTTTATCAGGTTATTGACCGGATTGCACCGACAGATTGCACGGTGTTACTGACCGGTGAGACTGGCACCGGCAAGGGGGTTCTGGCACGGCTGATTCATCAACGGAGCGGGCGTAAAGACAACAAGTTTGTTGCGGTGAACTGCGGAACTTTGCCCGAGACTTTGTTTGAATCTGAACTGTTCGGTCATGCCCGGGGTAGTTTTACCGGTGCGGTCAAGGATAAGGTCGGTATTTTTGAAACCGCACATGGGGGAACGATTTTCCTCGACGAGATTACCAACACCACCCTGACAATCCAGGCGAAACTTCTGCAGGTGCTGGAGGAAAAGGTAATTCGGCGGGTAGGCGAAACCGAACCCCGAATGGTTGATGTCCGTCTGATTTGTGCCACAAATAAAAACCTTGCCGAAGAGGTAAAAGCGGGTAGATTTCGAGAAGACCTCTACTATCGGATGAATGTTGTGGCGATAGAGGTGCCGCCGCTCAGGGAAAGGGTTGGCGACATACCTCACCTTGCCGACTATTTTCTGCACAGTTATGCGACACAGTTGAATAAACCTATATTGGGGTTTGAAGATGATGTGATTGCCGCCTTTACTCAGTACCACTGGCCCGGTAATGTCCGGGAACTTCAAAATACGATTGAAAGGGCGGTGATAATGACCCAGAACCGCCGAATTTCGCTTGCCGATGTGGGCAAACCATTCACCGATATGCAGATTTCCCCAGAGTTTCCCGGAAATAAGAAACGGACAATTGACAAGGAGCAGGTGGTCAGCGCATTAAAAGAAACAAACGGGAACATCACTCGAGCCGCGGAACGCCTTTCAACCCACAGGCGCCAACTCCAAAGGCTTATAAAACGATACAAAATAGACCTTGACAGCCTGCGGCAGGCGTAGCCGTCTTACCCTAATTTCTAAGTTATTATTTTTTGAATAGTTGTAGGGTTGGATTCAAAAGGTGCGACAATTTTGTTTTGTCATTATTGTGAACAAAAAGTTGGGTGAATATTATAAGTTACAATTCTGCGATAGTTATAATAAGCATAAAAATGTGGCATTGTTATTGCAATTATAAAAGTTAGTTTGGATTATTTAGGTTAGGTTCTTTATAATAAAAAGGAGGAAGCAATGGACGGATGGGTTCCGATTCTCCCACCCCCGCGGCCTGCGCCACCGGTGAAGTAGGTGCACAGGTGTTAAATTGTCCTCAGCCCGCATTGCGGGCTGAGGATTTTATTTATCTGGATTCGTAAAATGTTTTTCCCCAGAAGGCGACCTTTTTTATCAAACCTTCTTTGACCATTTTTTCAAGTACCGGCTTTATCTCACGGGCAGGAATTCCGAGGGAACGGCAGAGGTCTTCTTCGGTTACAGGTCTATTCTGCACTACGGCAAGGACCGCTTTCTGGCTGTTGCCGTGGAATTTTCTCTGTCTCTTTTTAATCGGTGAGAAAGCGATTTCGGCTTCAGGTCCAAAGAGCAGTTTCACCTGGTTCAGGTCGTCCATTGTTAGGGGCAGGGCGTCTTTTTCTGCTGGCGGCCGCACCACAGTGTTCAGGTGGACCCGGTCCGGCTTTATTTCATAGGCAAGCCGGCGAAGTTTCATCAGATGTTCAGGAGAGTCGTTAACTCCTTTTACCAGCATAATTTCCAGCCACAACTTTCCTTTATAGTAACGACGGAATGTCTTGAGCCCCTGAACAATTTTTTCAACCTTTAAGCCTGGATGACACCGGTTAACGCGATGAAATGTTTTCTGGTCTGCGGCATCAAGGCTGGGAACGACCAAGTCCGCCGGGTACAGGTCGTGGCGGACCTTCGGGTCGAACAAAAGGGTTGAATTGGTGATGACCGCTACCGGGATTTTGAACTCGGCTTTGAGAAGGCGGATGAGTTTTCCAATGTCTTTGTTTAAGGTGGGTTCGCCTTCGCCGGAAAAGGTGAGATAGTCAATCCGATGTTGAGCAACTGCGGTGCGCACTTCCTTGAGAATTTCATCTATCGGGTAGAATGAGCGGCGTGCTAAGGTGAGTTTAGTTGTTCTGCCACACTGGCAGTAGATGCAGTTCAGGGTGCAGGTTTTCTTCGGGATAATGTTTAATCCCANNGAAAGCCCGAGACGCCGGGAAGGTACCGGGCCATAAACATAATTTTTGATTATCATCTTTTGACCAGTTTACAGGTATTTTTTGTCCTGGGCAAGTGGGGTGCNGCACCGGTCGTAAGATGAATGAAGTAGATGCCAGGAGGCAAGGTATTGCCCTGTGTGTCGGTCCCGTCCCAAGTACAGGCATACCAGCCGGCGGGTTGCTTTTCTTGCACGATTGTTTTAATCTTCCTGCCACTGACATCAAAAAGAGTTAAAGAGACATCGGAATTTTGAGCAATGGAGTAGAAAATGGTGGTGCGGTTCCGGCAGGGGTTTGGGAAAACGCGAAGCAGATGTGCCGAATCCGGAGCAGGATGGGTGAGTGATTCAACGGTTGTGACCTGGATGTCATCAAGGTAAAAACCCTCGCCGGTTTTGCCGTCACCGTCGGAAACAAAGAGAAATTTAATCTGAACCGATTCGCCGGCAGGATATGAGGAAAGGTCGAAACTTTCTTTAAGCCAGGTTGAGGTCAAACCCATTTTTTCTTCAGATAGGGCACCGCCAGTTCCGATAAAGTCAAGGGTGTCTTCCCGGTTAGGAGTAATTAATATGACATACAAACCATCCACACCGTAAATTGGCAATGAGAACCATCGGTAGAATGTCAAAGCGGCAAATGGGGGCAAAGCAAAGCGGGGTGAGAGTAACCAGTACGAGGCGCGGTCAGGATAAGTGCCGGTTTCATTACCTGCATAGCAGGCAAAAGATGGGCTGTGGAATCTCCGGGTTGAGAGTGACCAGGACCCGTTCTCACCACCGGTTGTCCAGGTGCCGAAACCGGAATCAAAATCGGTATAGATGCCAAGGGTATTGGAGGCGATTGTCAATGTGTCACTGGTAAGGTGCCGATTTGCGGTGATGTTTACACCAAGTTGAAACCGACCGGTGCCGACAAACCGGGCCGGGGTTAAAGACCAGACAGTTTCTCCGGGCGCGATATCGGGAAAGATTAAACCCGGGGTTATTATTTGGGGCAACAGGGTTTCGGGTCGAGGCAGAAAAATGGTTCCAGATGGCTGGGTTGCAGATGCCAAACCCGAGTTGGTAAGTTTAATAAACAGGTTAACGGTGTCCGGATAGGAGATGGTTGTTAAGTAGCTGACAAGTCGCAGTACAGGTGTACCGATTTGCAGGGTGAGCGGCAGGGAAAGGCGGAAACCGATGGGTTCGGTAAATGTCAGGATGCAGGGAACAGTTTGACCGTTGCGGCTAAGGGTGCTACAGCGGAGGCTGAATGAGGTTAAGACCGTTTCGCTTTGCGGTTGCAGGGCAGGGATAGAAACGGCTTTGTTTGTAAAGATAACAAGGGGTGAGGTTGTTGAAATTGAACAGCGGACCGGATTGGTTTGCAGAGTGCCGGTGTTGGCGATGGTCAGATGAAGGCGATAGGTTTGACCCGGTGAAAGGAATTGGGTGGTTTCGGCTTCAGGAGTGATAAGTCGGTAACCGGTAACCGAAAGGGTAGGTTGGCTAAATACCGGAATGGAATCTTCAAGCGGCAGGTGATTGGATGCGGTGATGATAATGCGGACAGTTGAGGTGCTGGAGAGTGTAATTGGCAGACAAAGGGTGCCTGCGGTTGAAGTTCTGCCCCGGGCAAGGAGCGTAGAGTTCTGAATAACTGTGACCCGGGCACCGGTAACCGGTCCCGCAGGGTCTTGAACTGCAAGCCAGACAGAGTTTTCACCCACGGTCAGATGGGAAGGTTTGCTTACAGTCAGCGGAATCGGGGTGGCGGTGAAGACGAGCATTGCCGGGTCACCTAAAAGGTTAAGGCAGTACTGATGCCAGCGATAAACATTGGGTTCAAAACTGTAAGGAGCAAAGAAAAGTTTGGTGCGGGCAAGAATTTCACCGATACGAGGCTCGGCGTGGCCGAACAGCTCCTTAAAGAATCGGAAATCAAATCGGTCCGAGTAACCGAATCCCGGGTTACCAGGCGAACCCCAACCATATGAGGAGTTACCGATGAACGCTACCGCACCGCCCTGCGGATTACGGATAAAATGTTCTGCGATGGCGTCAAGGTCAAAGGCGTTGGTCCAGCACCCGATTGAGTAGCCGATGCCGGCACGGCTGAAGTTGATGAGCCCATCAACATCCTGGTTGCGCAGGGTGGCACCGCGGGCAAGGCTCAGGGCGTTGAACCAGCCGTGACCGCAGTGGTTGAAGAAGTTAAAACCACTGTTGAGCAGGGCACAGGCGGTATCAACGGTAACCGTCATCCGGGACTCGTACAGTTTGTGAATCGGTCCGTATCCAACAGGAAGTGCCTGAGCAGCGATTCGTTCTTTGGCAATGGCTTCGTCGGTATAAGGCTCATCCCAGAGGATTGCAGCGGAGAAAAGCGTGCGGGTTTGATAGTCGTTTGTCCTGCCCAACTCATAGGCGATTAGTTTGTCCACATAGGCGCGTGCCTGCTCCGGGGTGTTTACCGGCACCCTGCCCACATAGATATCAGGATAAAGGTCAACGCTGTCTTCGGTTTCACCAAACACGCCGTCGCCATCCGCGTCCCAGTTGCCATCAAGGCAGGAGTAGTAAAAGTCACAGGGCAACGAGTCTTCGCGGGGATGAAGCCCGGCTGAGCAAGCCATCGCAAACGCCTTGCGTACCGGGACAATGTCAACATCTCCGCCCAGCAAGAGGTATTTTAAGCCGGAGTCCTGGGCGCACTGTTGCAAATAGTTCCTTAATTTTTCTGCCGGGTCCTGGCCCGAATAAACTGAGGTTATCCATTCAATTGCTCGACAGCCGGTGTTGAAGCCTGTTTGCTGACGCCAGCGGGCAAGAGGCGCAAAAACGGTGTCCATTGTTTGGGAGGTGACGATGAGGTACTCCAGGGGTCCGGTTTCTGCCCATTCCGCAGTCGATTGGAACTTGTATTCAAAGGCGAGATTCACCTTTTTGATGAGCCGGACCCGGTTTTGTTCGGGTAACAGTTGCAAAGGGAAGATAAGGAGCGAGGCAACTGGTTTACCCCGCATATACCCCTGATTCGTAATAACGCAGACCGATTCCGGATAGGGGCTTGGGAAATCGATAAGGGGCGGTTTCCCACTTAATTTTTGTGCCGGTAGAGAAAGGATGTTCGGGGGTGGAACATAAGCAAGATTAAAACTACCGGGCAAAGTTTCGTATTCAACACTAACCGTTTTAATACCGGCGAGACGGGTGTTAGGAGGCAGCAAAATGTTAATTGGCTTTACGGGCAGGGCAGGGTTATTGGGTGGAGTCGCAATCTCAGCATCGGGCAGGTTGAACAAAGTTCCGTTCTCGGTGATGGACAATTGCAAATCGGCATGGGAAAAAGTGAAGGTGTGGACAACGGTTTGTGCGGTTGTGTCAATGAAGAGGCAAAAAAGAAGAAGGAGAAGTTGAGCCGCCATAACCGTTAATTCTCTGCCTGTTGTTTCAGATAGGTCTTGAGGTACTCCAAGCCCTCTTCTTTCGTTTTGATTTTGCCTTCAACCTGCAGGTCTTCAAGTTCCTGTAAGATGACCTTGAACACCGGACCGGGCTTTAACCCGAGAGAGATCAGGTCGTCACCGGTGACCAGCCGCTTGATTTTCGCTTTGGCATCTTCGGCGCGCTTCTGGGCAATCATTCGGGTGATGGTTGCTTCAAGATGGTTTGTCCTGCCCGCGGTTGCCCAGCCATCGGCATAACAGAGAACCATTAAGCCCAATGCTTCTTCTCCCAGGTCGCGGAAAAAACGCCGGATTGCCCGTTCCGAAAGGTCGGGTGCGGTGGCAAGAAGGTGCAGGCGCATATGCTCCTTAACCAGGGTGCGGACGATTTTGGTTTGAGCGCGGGCAAGACGCAGCCGCTCGTGACAGATTTTGACGGTCAGTTTTGCGCCCAGACTGTCGTGGCCATAAAAGTGCATCTCACCAGACTCGTTGACAAAGCGGGTGTGGGGTTTGGCGATGTCGTGGAGCAGTCCGCCCAGTTTCAGCAGTGCGGCATGAAAAGGCAGCGCGAAATATTGCTGCCACTCGGGCAGGAAACGGGAGAAGAACCCGGGCTGGGAAATCAACTCTTCGATTTTTTCCACGGTGCGGAATGTGTGCGACTTCAACTCTTCATCTTGCAAGAGGGGCGAAAGTTCGGGCATAATCTCCTCAAGGCGGTGCAGTTCGGCAAGTTTTATCAGATAAGAAACCGAACGGTTGGCTTCCAGGATACGGAGAAACTCCATGCCGATTCTCTCCGGCGCGGTGTTCTTTAATGTGATGTCCTGTGCCTGTTCATAAACTGAGGGATGAACTGTGCAGTTGAGTTCCAGCGCCAGCCGCAGGGCGCGCAGCAAGCGCAGCGGGTCAAGGGCGAGCGATTGGTTCGATACGGGCCGAATCAATTTCTGCTTGAGGTCCGCTCTGCCGCCGAAGGGGTCAATAAGGGTATTTCCCTCGGGCAGTTCACAGGCGATAGCGTTCAGGGTGAAGTCGCGGCGTTTGAGGTCGTCAATGATAGTCAAGTTGCCAATGCCGTTGAAGTCAAGAGTGATTTTCTTGCGGTAAACAACCCGGGCTTCATCGTCCTTCTCTGATAAAACGACCAGTTTCCCTCGAACGGCGCGGGCAAACTCCCGGGCGAACTCGACCCCGGAACCGGAAACGGCAAAGTCAAAGTCGGCGGGTTCTCGCCCGAGCAGCAAATCCCGAATTGCGCCACCCACCAGAAACAGCCGGCGCGCGCCTTTAACCTTCAGGAGTCGGAGATAAATACTGCCTAAATTGTGTAACGCCGGTTTGATATCGATATCCACTATTTCAGCATAACAGGAGAGAATGCAGGGTCAAGTTTGCTAATCGGAATTGCTTGACTTGCGACCGGGCAGGGTTAATTTTTAATCTGTTCCCGAAAGGAGGCGTTATGGTATTTCAAATTTTTGCCCGCGAGGGTTGTGTGACCTGTGCTAAAGCCCAGCAGGTCCTGGCACGGTTTGGTGTTCCCGTGGAGGTGCGCTATGTTGATGGGCCAAGCGGGTCACCGGAAAACCTTGCCGATTTAGCCTATTTTGACTGGACCGACACACCGCCGCTGGTGGTTGTTACCGAAGGGGATAAGGTTTTACAGCGCTGGGACGGTAACGACATCGCCGATACGAGCCGTTCCTGGCACCAGACCGTTGAACGCTGGCTTGAATCCCAGCGTCAAAAGTAACGACTGCGGGTCAAAGACCTGCCAGTCCGGGCTATTTACCTCTCCGCCCGCTAACGGTTCAGCGAATCAAACAGCGTGGGCAGGCTGATGATGCCGAGCACGGCGAGGACGCTGATTACAATCAGCGATAGGGCAACCGCAACCAGCGAGACAATCATCATAATCCCGCTGATGATGAAGTAGAGTTTCAGTTTGCCGGTAAATTCGGCGAGCGCCTGCGGGTCGCCTTTTTCGGCATACTCCTGCGCCTTATTGCCCGCACCGTTCAGGATAACCCCCATCCAGATGGGCAGCCAAGCCCAGATGATACCGAACAGGGTTAACGCCTGCAGGATGCCGGCAACAATCTGGACGATGCCCAGAAGTTTGAGCCAGCCCTTCATTCCGCGGACATTTTGCTGTACGGTGTTGTTCGGAACTGCAGTTGTTACGCTACTCTCCAAGTTTCCTCCTGTTTTTACGATAAGATAAGACAAAATTGTAAAGGGTCAAGCCCGACTTTATTTAAATCGGAACCGGCTCTTAAAATGGCGCAGGGTTAAATCCCGACCATACACCACTTCCACCGGCGGTATTGAATCGCGGTGCTGATAGAGCAGTTTTATCGCCTCGGCAGCGGCAAACAAATCCTGGTCCTCATAGGCAAGCCGGGGCACGGCAGCACGGACGAAGTTGTTGCGCGGTGCCGGGCTGTTTTCCAGTCCAAAGGCGTAAACGCCCAGTTCACACAACCGGTGGCCTGCGACCAGAAGCAGGGCAACAAAGCCGATGCCCGGATAATCTTCGTCCCGGGCATCAGGGAAAAAGCGGTCGATATCGATATAGACCGCATGACCGCCGGCGGGCTTCAGTACCGGCACGCCATCAGCGCTCAACCGTTCGGCAAAGCGCTGTACCTGTCCAATCCGGCTTGCAAGATAGTCCGGGTTGACAACGGTGCGCAAACCTTCGGCAACCGCTTTGAGGTCTCTGCCTGCCAGTCCACCGTAGGTTGGGTGTCCTTCAACAAGAATCTGATAATCGGTGAGTTTTTCGAGGAGTTCGGGATAGCGCCGCACAAACAGTCCTTCAGGCCGAATCAGCAGGGCACCACCGATATTCACCAGCCCATCCTTTTTCAGGCTGATGTGAAACCCGTCAACATATTGAAACATCTCCTGGACGATTTCGGCGATGGGTTTGCGCTCATAGCCCGGTTCACGGTTGTGAATAAAATAGGCGTTTTCGGCAAATCGGCAGGCATCGAAGAAAAACGGGATGTTGTGTTCGGCGGTAAGGGCGCGAACGGCGCGGATGTTTGCCATTGAAACGGGTTGGCCACCGCCCGTGTTGTTGGTAATTGTCAGATAGACCAGAGGGATACGTTCGGGCATTGTATCAAGGAGCAGTTTTAACTCTTCAAGGTTGATGTTGCCCCGAAAAGGAAAACTCTCGTCGTTGTTGCGGTGTTCATCACAATTAAGGTTCAGGGGGACAAAGTTACTGTCCGCAATGTTCGCCTCGGTCGTGTCAAAATGGCCATTACTGGGGATGAGGTAACAGGGCGCGGCATTGTGCCGGCGCTCGATTCGGCTCAGGGCAACTTTGATGCGGGCAAAAAGCCCGTTTTCGTCCGGCAGACTATTCAGCACGGTAGCGAGAGGGGTGTGGTTTTCCGAAGAAAGACGACGGGCAAGGTTGGAAAAAAGTGCGTGCTCGGCGGCTCTGCCCTGGTGAAATATGAAGAGCGTCTGAATGGGCCGATTTAAATCCTGGCGCCAGACATCACCAAAGGTTTTGGCCAGTTGCTCATTCAACTGATAATAGCCCTCGTTTGAGCCGTAAGCCTCATCGCCCAGTAGCAGTTGTGCCCACTGCTCCATCGTCATCGTGGTTGTGCCCGAATCGGAAAGCAAATCACAGCCCGGTAACAGGTGCGCCGGATAGAGAAACGGGTTCAACCCGATATTAGTTACCAGTTCAGCGCGGGCTTTGACCGAGTGGAGCGGACAGGCAGAAGTGCCAAACTGGGCTTTTGCCTCAGCACAGTGGTGGCTGGTGTTGGAGCGAAAACGGACCGCGGCGTTGCGATAGGCGCGGGGTGTAAAGTATCGGCCGGGTTGGGCGGGTCGGTTCTGGAGCGCTTCGAACTGTTGAACAAAGAAAGAAAGTTTATCGGTCATTGAAGAACTAAATTACCCCGCATCAGGCTAAAGTCAAGGAGAAAAGAGGTGCGGTTTAGCGGGTGATGAGCACCTTAACCGTCGCTTTGCCGGGCGATACCTCTTTCATTGGCTGGATAAAGTAGACCCCAGGGGCAAGATGCCGGATGTCATTAACACCGGGCTGGAGATTGAGCACCTTCCGGCCGGAGATGTCAAAGAGAACACCGGTCTCGTTACGGGGTAAAGACAGAGTGTAACGCACGACGGTTGGAATTAACCGGTCCTTAGAATTGCCCGCAATCTCCGGTGTGAGTCCAACAACGGTTGTGTCACGGATGAAACAAACAACCGAACTGTTCGGTACCGCAACATAAACCCGGCGCTGGCTCGGACTATGGACAATTGTTGCGGGATAATGGGGCAAATCGATAACGGTAACGACCGAATCGGCACGGCAGTCAAACACCTTGACACTCCTACCATAGCGAAATGTGCAGTAAAGATAACCGGTGAGCGAATCGTAAACGATTTGACTCAGTCTCGAGCCAATCGGGACCGAGTCTTCAATGCGGGGCCCGCTCGGGTTAATCACATAGAACTGGCTACCGGCTCCGCAGTAAAGCCGGTTGCGAAATTGATTGTAGAACATCAAATCCGGTCCATACGGCATCGGCAGAAAAGAGCGGATAGTGTGGGTGGAGCAGTCAACAAAAAACAGGCCATTAAGGTTCTCAACAGCACAGGCAAGGGCATTATCTTCCGGCAGATGGCAGACCGATAAAGGTTTGCCACCCAATCCAATATGGGCGATTACCCTGCGGGTCAGGACATCAAGCGCCATCAGTGAATACTGGTCAAAGATGGCGGATAGGTAAAGCCGGTGCAAAATCGGGAGATAACTGAGTATGCAGGGGTCCGCGCCGGCATATACCCAATCGATGACTGAATCCCAGGCACAGTTGATTATCGCAATGTGCTCAGACAGTGCGCAAAATAGGTGGTTCAGGTCTGGCGCATAAATTGCGCTGTTCGGTGTATCGTACAACGGTATTGTCTTACGCACCGTTTCGGCAGGACAGTCAATTGACACGATGGCGGTTTCTGATGGGATGAGGGCATAGAGGCGATTGGCTTTCGGTAATGGGGACGATTTCTGAAGGGGCAGCGGGCAGTTTTATCGGGTTGTGGATGGTGCCGGTTGCGGCGTTTACGGGCATAATTTCATTTTGTTCGGTGCTGGCACAATAAACCCGTTCGGTACCCGAAAGATAGGCAAGGAGGTTTACCGGGAATATGGTGGGAACCTCCTTTACCACCTCACTGGTGCGGGCGTTGTATATCACCACCTGATGGCTATTGAGTTCCGCAGCATAGATTAAGTTGGCACGCGGGTTATAGCCCAGCCCCGCAGGATAGGAGCCGGGCGTCGGAATAGTCCGCACCACCTCATTGGTGACACCGTCAACAACGGCGATGTTATCAGTGGAACTCAAAGCGATGTAAACGAGGTTGTCAAGGGAGTCAAAAGTTAGCCCCCGCTGGTTTGTATTGAGGTGAATCCAGCGGATTAAAGTGTCGGCAAGGGCGTCGTAAACGCCAAACCAGTTACCATAGCGAATCACGGTATCCCGGTCGCAGTCAACAACGGTGATGTCCTCATCGTAATCCTCCGCGATGTAAAGCCGGTTGGTGAGATGGTTGTAAAGCACGCCATAAGGTCCGGCACCGGAATAAAAGGTTTTAATCACACTGTCGGTTGAACAGTCAATTACCGCCACATCATCATTCTCCATCACGCAGTAAACCTTATTCACCCGATAGGCGCAGGTGATGTTATCACTATAGTATGGGAGGGCAATCGTTCGGATTACAACTTCGCTGTCGCAATCCACGACCCAGACCGTTCGATAACCAACACAGTATATCCGGTTGGGGTTGGGGTTGTAGGTCAGGTCATAGCCGTAACCAGGCAGTTGAACAGTTCGGAGAACACGGTTGGCAGCGGCGTCAATTACAACCAACTGATTACCGCTCAGGATGTAAAGTTTATTATCCACTGGGTTGTAGGAAAAATTTCCAGCGTTGTCCGGCAGTTGAATTGAAGCGATTTTCCGGTTGGTGGTGCCATCAAGGACGCAGATAAGTGGGCTATTACTGCCGAAGATGAATACGGTGTTGTTGTTCGGGTTGTAAAAGATTCGGTTGGGATTTGCGGGAGCGGCAAACGAATCGGGCAGATAAACGGTCTTCTCCAGCCACTGGGCGGAAACCGGTGTCGCCATCAGGGCGATGAGACAAAAAAACCACCGGCGCATAACACCTCCTTTTACGACCAGATTGTAAGGCGAAATTAGTTAACTGTCAATGCGCCAGGCGCGGTTCAGGAGGCATAAACAAGTTCGGCATGGGTCAGGATATCCGGGGCAATTTTGTCCTCATAATGTCCTGTGTGTGGCAAGGGATAAGGTTGTAATAAACTATGTCCTTGATAAAACGGCACCGGTTTTAATAGAAGCCTTTGATGTGGTAGGGCGGTGTGTTTGCAGCAATGGGCAAAAGAACAGCAGCCGGGCTGTTATACAATCAGGGTGCCGGGCACCTTTTTTGACGGTCCTGGACTGTATTTTGTCCGGCTCACTGCTGGTAAGACCACCCTGAGCCGCAGGTTTTTGCGGGTGAAATGAGAAGATACCTAGCGGAACGAAAATTTAACCAATTTTCAACTTTACAATTTAATGTCGAACAAAATTTTGTGAATGCCAACACAGACCCTTTTATGGGTTGGTTATATGATTTTAAAACCTTATCTATTATTAAGTCAAAGAGTCGTTATTTTTGGCTTCATTTCCGGAGTACCAATATATCTTCAACCCCAATTTTCCCTTTATCTGCTTTTGATAAGCCATGTTCAATGATATCAACCAAATTAAATCCCACCGATTTGCCTAAATCTCCTAATATTGATGAGGTTTCAATAATCTCTTCTTTCCCATTTATTACCCAAGAATGGTATTTGCTAATAACCATTAAATAATATTTATTTTTCTTTAAGACCCGATAACATTCCTCAAATGAAAGTCTCATCATTTTAAGATAATTCTGCACAACCTCAGCTTTGTAAGTTCTCCGAGATTTTTGTAGTAGCTCTATGAGTTCTAAACCTGAATTTGGCAATGTAATAGAAACATATTTATCACCGACAAAAAGAGGCATATTTTCATACCTGTTCTCATCCCTATGCTTTGCCTCATAGAAACTCTTCGTTGAGCCCCACTGCAGGTCTTCGTCCAAGCCTAATATCAATATCGATATTTTATTGTTTCCGATGTAATCTAATGCATCAAAGTATGGGGGTGATGTAAGTATACCATCGATAGTTTCATCTTTTATCATTGACATATTAGTTGAATCCCCTTTTATTATTTTTACTTTCCCTTCATTAAGTTTCACACCCAATAGTTCTGCCATTTTTTGGGTGGCGTATAAAGTTAGATACCTATCTTCCACATATGATTTAAAGGAATTAACTAAATCCCAAGCCCTGCTTTTTTCAGAATATTCCACAATCTGTTGGCTTAAAAGAAGTAAAAAAAATTGTCTGATTTCATTATCTTCTATACTTTCTATTTCTTCTTTAAGAAGCAATATCTTATTAAAATGAGGTTCAAGTTTTTCCAAGGCGCTACTACTTGAAGTATATTTTCTTATTTTTTCTTTTACAGCCATTAGTTTGTTTTTAATGTCTCGACCTAAAAAATTCCTGTCGATTGACTCGAACAATTTGACTGTCGCGTTTTTTATTTTTTTAAAATCTATCCCGAGATTACATTTCACCTCACTAATCATTTTACCTATATTTAACACTTCAATTCCTATTGCATTTATACCCATTGTGGGTGCGTCAGCAATAAACGCTCCAGACCCAACAAAAGGGTCAAGTATAGTATCACCTTCCTGGACCTGGAGTAAGTTTATTAACGCTCTTGATATTCTTGGGTCTCCTTTTCCTTTGTATTTATGCAGATATTGAAGAAAGGGTTTCCTGAGGTCTGTTGATGCCCAATCTACAAAATCACCGATATGATTCTTTCCCAATCCAAAGTGGGGGGAACGATAATATCCATTTTTCAAGTGTGAAACCAACTCTTTCAACCCCTTTTCAATGCCAATTTCTTTCTCCGTGAAATAGCTTTCCCATTTTTCACTATTTTTAGGCCGAAACACGCAAGCAGGGAGTTTTTTTACTTCTGTCGCATACTCAAAAAGCGTATGGAATGGTAGGAATCTAACTGTTACTAACTTACTCTTGTTTTTTTCTGTATTCTGAATAAAAATTTGGGTATAAGGGTTGGGGTCAATTCTTCTTGTATCCAATAATACCTCATTGATTACTAGACCAATTTTTTCTAATGTTTCTTCGATATTCTCGGATTCAAAAATTGCATAAATCTCCCTGAAGAATGTAGCTCTCTTAACAATATTTACTATGTTCATTGGTAAAATCTTTGCCAGAAAACCTTGCCCTTCCCCAAGATAAACTAATCTGGTTATTAAATTTATCACTTCGTCATCCAATAAGCTAAACGGTTTTTCTTTAAATAGAGAAGCCAATGTCTTAATAAACTCTGTCTTTGTTCCTAACAAACTATCTATTTCTCTCTGGGCAAAATAAAGCTCATCCGGGTCTCTTAAATCAAATTTCACCTTTGCTAAGATATACACGATTCACCTCACAATTCTATCTGCTGATATTAACAAAATCTCTTTAAAATAGTCTATGTAAGATTTTTTTGTTTTTTTCCCCTCCTTCATTAAGAATTCACCGGGGGTTATATCTGTAGCATAACCAAATTCATCTCTTAACATACTTTCAAATTTTTCTCTACTTGCTGGTGAAACATGCACAATTCTATTTCGAGTAGTTTGCATTATTCGTAGTCCTTTATGTATAGTTTGATCATCATATAATGTAGATTTAAAAGGTTCACCATCTATAAAAAATAATTCTGATTTTTCCCTTATAAAATTTAAATCTAACCAATTTGGAAAACGTGCTCCACCTTTAATTAAGTTATAAGCGTGGTCTTCATCTTTAGGTGTGACATACGATTCTGGTTTATAACCGTTTTCTGTTTTTTTACCTAGCATATATAAAATAAATGATTTTTCCAAAAAATATTCCCACGCTAAAAAAATTTTTAGAAAAGAAAGTTCGTATATCAAATAAACTTGGTCGATCTGTATCAAATAAACTTGGTCGATCTGTAAGTTTTGGGCTAATTGATTAATTGAGCCTATTAATTCAAAACTCTGCTCAATTTCCACCTTTAATTTCTCCTTAATTTCATTAAGAGGTGATGTGGGCATAACATTTATTTTATTCCTGTGGCAAGCGGTCGTTAATGAAATTTAACAGAAATTTATGCCTTCTTTCCCTAACTTCTCTTAATGTTGTATGCCGTTGGTAATCTTCACGAAACATCTTTATATCTTGGTTCATTTCCTTTTTCTCTTCGTTCAAAAGCGAATCAAAATTTTCTAAAATATTTTTTATCTTAGGATAATCCGATCGGTTTATTCTCCTATTATTGTTAGAGCCTGGCAAACCAAATAGTAAATCATAGATGACACAAAATAGAGTGTAGAAAAGCGGAATACTTCTAAAATTGGAATTTTCAAGAGATTCGTAATATATTTTTCCTATTGTATCCATTGTAGATTTAAATTTATTCAAAACTTCTTTTCGTTGATCAAATTTATCATCATACTGTTTATAATAATTTTCTATAACTCTAGCTCTTTTTTCTTGTATTCCATCAATACAGGCAATAACTAATTCTGAAACTAACTCGACATCTCCCATCCGAGCAATTCTTTGTTCCGTGAGAATCCCGGTCTCAACCCAGAAAGTGTAATACTCACGAGCCAAGGAGTGAACTGTTTGTTTAAAAAGACCAAAGTATTTAGCGTTCCAGAGTTCATTATTATTTAGTTTCACTGTATATGTATTTAATCTTGCAAAAATCCCTAATACCACTTTATCCTCTGGCGTGAGCACAACATTTACCGACAGATCATATTTTAATAATTCACTTTGAATTTCCTCGGGAAGTTCGCTAAAGTATAATCCTCCAAAATCTTCATTATGAATTTTAGAAACTTTCAATCCATCATTCAAATAATCCAATATAGTAGCTAGCCTCTGCTGGCCGTCTATTACTTCCCTAATTGTCTTCTTTGTTGACAAGTCTATTTTTTCTCTAATAAATACTGGTGGTATAGGCAATCCTCTTAAAATTGTATCAATGAGATATGATTTTGCTTTTTCTGACCATACCCGTCTTCTCTGGAATTTGGGTGATAGTATCAGTTCGTCTCTTTCTTTCCATTGTCTAAAGTCGTTAATAGAGTAAGTTTTTATTTCATATATCTTATTCATTTCTATACCTCCAATTCAAACAATTCACATGGTTTTATTTTAAATTGTAACTTTGTTGGATCAGGTGTTCCACCTTTTCTTTGCATAGTGATTCTTCCAATATATAAACTTCCTTTCGGCGAAATTTTAACATCACCGCACCCAAAGAAATTCATAGCTGTATTAATATCCTTCAGTATCCAGGTAGTTGTATCATCGGTCTTATTATATCTTGTAACCAACATCCAATTGGCGGATAAACCACCTCTGCCTTTTAAAATATCTGAGACCACAAGAATTTTGTTTTCTTTAAAGAAGGTTATTATTCTATTTCTTAGATTTTCCGGTAATTCATCAAGAAACATTCTCCTTTTATCTCTTAAAATTTTATTCGCCACAATTTCGGGATGATAATATGGATTAATCTCACCAGTGAATAATTTCAGACCAAATGCAATGTCCTCATCAAATTTCCATATCTCTTTATATGAATCTACCCACCTCTTGTCAACTTGATTGTAGTCTGCATCTGAGTTGGCTTTTTTTAATGAAAGATTTTCTACTTTTATAATTTTCCCAATTGTAATAATGATTCTTATTTGTGCATCTGCTTTTTTGAATTTCATCAGTTCTTCAAATCTTTCTTTGAATCCTAATTTTTCAACATCTTCTTTTTTCATACGAGTCGGTATTAGAACTGCTTCAACTGAATGTATAGATTCAATGTTATACCCCATAATCTTAAGCCATAGTTGCGCTTCATTGTCTCTTTTCCAATTATTAAATTTCTTACAAATATCCTTTTCATTTGCAAAACCACCTTTAGCAGTAGCAGAACCGATTTCAAAGGTTGTCATTTTTCGTCACATCGGCGGAAAGCGCGTGAGTGTTTAAGAAATATATGTCTTTCATGGTATTCTATAAACTCCTCGTATACTCATCTTTTATCAGATACTTTGTTCCTTTGTAGCGATATAAGACACCATCACAATCCTAAAACAGTTGTCTGATTTTTTGAGGTCTATAAGTAGACAATACACACATAAGACTATTTCTTTCATACTAAATTAATACTTGTAAAAAGTCAAGATTTTTCTGACAATTGCCTGTTTTATTCTCAACGCCGGTAGTTTTGCCCGATAGCAAAAGGTGCCGGGTTGTTGGGAAGAGCATCGAAAGGTGAGGTATTGGGGTCTAATAGTGTAGTATGAATATTGAAAGGTTTACAGAAAAGGCGCAACAGGCGCTATATGAGGCACAATCTCAGGCACAGCGCCGGAATCATCCGGAGCTTGATGCCGAACATATCCTTTTGGCTCTTTTAGAGCAGGATGAGGGGTTGGTGCCGGAAATTCTTTCCCGGGTTGGCGCGAATCCGGCGCACATCCGGCAGCATATTGATGTGGCACTCGCGGAGAAGCCGCGGGTCTCTGCAGGCGGTCAGGTTTACATCTCGGCACGGGCGCAAAAGGTGCTGGCAAAGGCAGAGGAGGAGGCGCGGCGGTTTAAGGATGAGTTTATTTCCACCGAGCATCTGCTCTTAGGGCTGCTTGATTTGCCGGACGGCGCGGTCGCAAGGGTTTTTAAGACCTTTGGCGTTGAGCGGGCGCGGGTGCTGGAGGTTTTGAAGAAGATGCGCGGGACGCAGCGGGTTACCGACCAGGCAGCAGAGGACCGTTATCAACCCTTGGAGAAGTTTGGCCGGGATTTGACCGCACTGGCACGGGAGGGAAAACTGGACCCGGTGATTGGCAGGGATGAGGAGATTCGCCGGGTGATGCAGGTTCTGTCAAGGAGGACGAAGAACAATCCGGTTTTGATTGGTGAGGCCGGGGTTGGTAAGACGGCGATTGTTGAGGGTCTGGCACAACGGATTGTGAAGGGTGATGTACCGGAGAGTTTGAAGGAGCGCCGGATTGTGGCGCTGGATATGGGCGCTTTGATTGCCGGGGCAAAGTATCGGGGCGAGTTTGAGAGCCGGTTGAAGGCGGTCTTGAAGGAGGTCGCCGCTTCAGAGGGCAAGGTGATTCTTTTTATTGATGAGTTGCATCTCGTGGTGGGTGCGGGTAAGGCAGAGGGTGCGATTGATGCCGGTAATCTGTTGAAGCCGATGCTGGCAAGGGGTGAGTTGCGCTGTATCGGCGCGACCACGCTGGATGAGTATCGGGAGTACATTGAGAAGGACAAGGCGCTGGAACGAAGGTTTCAGCCGGTTTATGTTGACCAGCCCGATGTTGAGGAGACGATTTCAATTCTGCGTGGCTTGAAGGAGCGGTATGAGACCCATCACGGGGTGCGGATTGCCGATGCGGCGCTGGTTGCGGCGGCGGTGCTTTCGCACCGATACATTTCGGACCGGTTTTTGCCCGACAAGGCGATTGACCTGGTGGATGAGGCGGCGGCAAAGTTGAAGATGGAGATTACATCAAAGCCGGTGGAACTGGACGAGGTGGAGCGGAAG